>Ga0208013_1000706_pt1 | contig 17618 bp, 18 predicted proteins | sample 16_taG_FD_184091 | JGI IMG/M metagenome (GOLD analysis project Ga0208013, IMG submission 184091) | Marine viral communities from the Subarctic Pacific Ocean - 16_ETSP_OMZ_AT15313 metaG (SPAdes) (version 2) | ecosystem: Environmental > Aquatic > Marine > Oceanic | place: Pacific Ocean | collected...
GTATATAATACCCCCAGTGCTTCTAAACGCAGATATAGATCCAGCCGCAATAATAGATGAAAGAGTTGTGTGCCCAGCAATATCAACCAAGACCTCTGATACAGACCTTCCTTCATATAGAGGATTGTTTTGATTATCGTATGCGGTTTTTAGTTCTGACTCCAAATCAAACCAGACCGAGTTATGTTCTTGTAATAAGCTGTTAACATTTTCCAAGGTAACATCAGCCGCTACTGTCGCTAAGTCAAATTTTAATATATCTTTTATTGTTCCTTTACTCCTCGGAGAAAGGAATCTCATAACTGGAACCATTTCCGTTCCAGCCTCTAATATTCCATTTATGCTTGCATAACCAAAGGCTTGTTCGTGAGGTATTCCTTGCTGTCTTGCCTCAGAATAAGATGCTGCCGCTGTTTGCAAACCAAAGTATGTAAGCGTTCCTCCTGTTATAGCTGGGGTTGCTCTGCCACCAGAAAGATAATTTACAGCCATTCCAGTACCTATAACAGCAATACTTTCTACTGCACTAGATACAGAGCTCCCGTAGGGTCCAAGGTTGTTATCAGACCTCTTTTTTTGTATAGCCTTATCAATCTTTGCAAACTCTTTAATAGACTCTTTTTGTGCTATTGCAAGATTATCATCTACAGATTTTTTGTACTTTGCATCATTTTTATATCTATCTTTGGCTCTTATTTGCAGTTTCGCGTTGTAAAATTCTGCATATGCCCCCGCACCATAATCCCCAACCCCAAATTGAGCCTCGCCCTTTTTGTACTTTGCTGTTTCTTCTTCATTTACCAGACCTGCGGCAGAAAGAGCCTGCTCGGTTCTTTCTTTAAATGCAAGACTTTTTGTTATATCTCCTGCATAAAGCAAATTTTCAATGGGTGATTCTGGATATCTTTCTTCTGCTTCTTCTGAAAGAGTTACGAAAGGTTTTACAAAAACCTTGTTTATAAAACTTACAGCAGAACCTATTGGAGTTCCATCAAAGTCAGAAGGAACTGGACCCGTTGCTGTTTTTCTTAGGTATTCTTGTCTTAAGGGATCTTCAAAGTTAAAAGACTCCTTATCTTCATTATAAAATTCTTTAAACTTTTTTGTTTTGTAGTTTTGCGAAAATCCCTGTGCAAGATCTTGATTTTTTCCGAAGTTTATGGAGTTTCCAGAAGAAATCGCTTCTTCCATATTGACTCTTTTATATTTGTTATTTTCTAATATAATTTTTGGATATACTACCCAGTCATTATTTTGATCAAGGTCTGCACTCATAAGGTGAGTTTGTTTTCTTCCTTGTGAATCAGTAAGTGTTGGAGCGGGATAGTTTTCTGGATTTATAATCCTATCAACAAATTTTTTATTTTTGTTTTTTTCAAACACAGAATCAAAATTCTGTTCTTCTTGCGGTTTTTCAATATCAGGAGATCCCAATAAAGAGTTTTCTTTTTCTAGCTCCTCGTCAAGTCCGAGAGGGTTGTTGAAGTCAAATGTATCTGCCACACCTTAGTTTCCTATAGTTGAGTTTCTTTCTATAAAGGCTTCCATGAATGCAAGATACTTTGCATCGGTTGCATCTTCAAGACTTCTTCCATTATAAGCTCTTTCGTATTGAATAGATGCGTCTTGCTTGTATTTATTATAGACATCTGCACCGTAGCTATCCTCAAGAATTGCATCCACATAGGATTTTGTTTTATCAAATGATATGGAGACTGGTCCAAAGCCATACATTGCCTTTTGTCCTGGTAGTCTTTTTTCAAGTTGTTCAAAAGCAGCATATGAGTTTTCTACCTCACCCGAGAGTTTCTCTAAGTTTAAATACTCTTTATGGTATTGTGCGACTAAGGTGTCTGAGCTTTTTCCATCCTTATATTCATATTTTACGCCACCATAACCATCTGTTGTCTTTTGAATGTTTGATGTTGTTATTGAAAATGGCAAGCTGTTGTAAAGAGATTGAAGGTATACACTTTCTGGATCCGAATATTCCTCGTCAGCAAGATCATTGGCTTTTTTAAGTGCATCACCCAATATTTTTGTTCTTTTATCTTTTTGACTATTATAGATGTCTACTTTATTTTTCTTGTCGGTAGGCGAACCAGTAAGACTAATACTGCCTTTAGATGCTTTCATTAAGGAGTTAAATGTTTCAGGACTCTGTATTAAATACATAGCGAAGTCTTTCTCTGCTGAAACCTTGTCCACCATATCTGCAATAGAAACAACCTTGGCATCGGTGCCTTCCTGGTCTTCTTTTATAGTTTTTGCATACTGTGCCTTGTCTGGCATAAAAGTAAATACGTCTTCTGGCTCTGTTTGCCCTTCAAAAAGTACAGAATAGGTTCCCCCAACCAAGGAGTTTGCAGATTCGGGTATGGGATTAAAGTCCCCTGAAAGTTTTACTCCCTGTATCACTCCCTTTCTTCCGTCTTTTGCAACAAAATCTTTTCCCTTAAATGTGTCTAGACTATCCTTGTATATAACGGAAAGAACATCTGAATGATCTCTTGCTATGCCCTCAAAGTCACCAGACTCAAGTTGTGGGGTAATTTTTTCCCAGCCCTGCCAGTAACTATCATCTAAGTATTTTGTCCAGTCGATGTATGGTCTTACTTGTGTTAACGCCTCCTCAACATTACTTGCCCTTACGTCAATATCTATTGATGCATCTCCAGCAATTGCATATGCATTCATTAGGCTTTCGAAGGCTCTACCCCTTACAACATCATCCGTTTTTATTGCCTCTGCTGTTAGTTTATAGTCTGCAATCTCTAAATTCTTTTTGTTTGTTTCAAGAAGCAATTCTGCATTTTCTTTTCTGTTCTTTGCTTGTGCAATAAATTCATCTGTTTCAACCCTTGTTTTTTCTGCTCTTGCGGTTCTGAAATCTGTTTCAGATTTAATGCCTTCCATTCTTACATCTTGAGTAGATTTTTTTTCTTCCAATTCAAACTGATAGCTTTCTTGTCTAAGCTTTTCTGTTTTTAATCTTTCCTCGTCCAGGAGTTTATTCTGCTGCATTTCTGCAAACTTTGTATAATAGTTTAATCCCTGACTGAAACCTGTTCCAAATTCATTTGCCATTTTTAATCAAATAACTTCTTAAGAAGATACCCTCCGCCTATAATTAATGCTGCCCATGGTGCTGCTGCTGCTAATGCAGCCATTGCCCCACCTGACGCCGCTGCACCTCCAGCTGCCGCCGTTGCTGCCCCTGCACTTCCTGCTGCTGTGGTTGCTGCTGCACTTCCTGCCGCAGTTCCAGCCGCCGCCTTGCCTCCCAATAAACCTAGCTGTGCTGCTATTGGATTTGCTGCTGCTGTTGCGGCTGCCGTGCCTCCTGGAATTGGTGACATTAATGCACCACTTAATACTTTTGAAGCACCACGCTTTGCTAATAAGGATGCGGCTGTAATACCTCCAGCGGTTCCAACAACATTCATTTGAGCAGCCTTCTTCTGTGCACTAAGCTGCATATTTGCTATATCTTGCTGTGCTTCTAACTCAGCAGATCTTGTAAGACCCGCCAACGCCTGCCTCTTTTGCTCTCTTCCTATTCCTATTAATCCTTTAGCCACTTAACGCACTCCTTTGTGTCATTGCACTTCCTAGACCGCCAGACATTATCTGACTTCGTCTTTCTTCTGATCTCATTCTTGCAAAGTTTCTTGCCGCAACCAACGAAGATGTTTCCGATCTTTGATAATCTGCTTCTGGTGTTAGTCCTCTAGTCAACCCAAAGCCAGCTCTTCTTCTTGTTTCCTGACCCCTGGTATTAGCATACTGTCTTGCAACTGCTGATTGTGCTCTTCCTATCTCTTCTTGTTGTAGTTGTTCAAATCCCGTTGTCATTTGGGCTATTAGGTCCTGCTCTACAGGAAAGAACCTATTTAAATAATCTTGAAACTCTGACTCATATAGTTTTGCTAATGTGTCTTGTGCAGATTGATCACCTTTTCTATATGGATTTACATATAAGCTACCGTCATTAGGGTTGTAGGGATCATCATACCCATCATTTTGCATAAAAAATGCCATTATTATCCGATTCCTTTATTTTTACCAGGTGATCTTCCTGAGTAGTAGCCATAACCAAGACCAGCTGCTGTACCCGCGGCACCAAGAGCTGATGTATAGTCTCCCATTGATTCCTGGGCTACCGCCCTTCCCCTCTTCTGTGCAATATTTGCAACATCACCAAGACCAGACATAGCCTGACCAGCCTGTCCTTGACCCATGGCTATTATGTTTTCCATTCCTTGGTAGTATCTGTCGACCTGACCTGATAGAGCCTCAGCTCCTCCCCTTCCCATGCCAGCTGCCTGTGCTTGTTGTGCTTGAGCTGCTGCTGCCTGGTACTGACCACTGGTTGGGTCTGCTCCCATTGCAAATGCTCTTTCCTGCATATTTCTTCTTGCAGCCTGAAATTCTGGTTGTTGAACAGAAGTAACAAAGCTTTCTACATTCTCAAAAGCAGTTGGGCTCTTCATTGAAAAAATATCAGACATATACTGATTCTCGAAAGGGACGTAGTATTGTTGATAAAGATTAAACCTTTGTGCAGCAATAGAGGCTAAAGCCTTCTGTGATTTTGTATCTTTTATTGTTGTTGATCCGCCGCCTCCACTCATTATAACTCCTTTTCCACTATGTATAATTTCGTTTTATAATCCTTGTGAGATAATGCTTGAGCTAGACCTCTCCATGGAGTCCAGAGTTCAACTCTGTTACATCCTCTCTCTCTAGCCATTTCTTCTATGTATTCCATGTACATCTCGTTAGCATCTCCTCTTCTATCGTAAGCCACCCAAATAAGTAACGACTTTGTTGGACTGAACATTGCTGGCTTTTCTTGTAAAATAATAAAGCTCTCACACGGTTCTTGCTCTATATCTATATAAAGCTCTGCTACTCCGTTCACTATAGCAGTATATATGTCCTCTGGTCGCCAATCTGGGTTTGCTTCTTTTTTTATTTCCCGCAAGCCACGCTTGACGGAATCCCAGTAAACTCTTATATCAACTTGGGTTAACATTTCTCTTGTAAGATATCATTAAATTGCATAATTATGTACCATTATATTACTAATTAAGCTGGTTCTGTAGGGAATGTTACATCATCTATAGAAGTCGCATCTGAATTATTAGATGGCAGATCCCTTAATGCTTGTCTATAAGTTGACCATTCTGTTTTTTTATTATCTGTCAAAGGGCTATCTGGAAATTGTGTCCAATCTGATTCAGACAACATTGTATTTCTTATTGGTCTTATTGAGTTCCATATTGAAATGTTTTGTTGAACAGCCTTTCCTTCAATTATTTTATAAGCTTCTGCCTCATATAGTCCTTCTATTATTGACTGATCGCTTTCTAAAAAAATATCATCAACAGTAAGATTGGTAGTCCCACAGGTTGTTATGTCTCCTGTTGTTGTTTTGTATATAGTATATTCTGTCATTTTATTGTGTATTGTCTATAAACACATACAAAGATTGATATGTGCTTCTAAGTTTAGTTATCCATCTAACACGCCAGTAAACAGTTGTTGAGCTACCAGATAGACCAGTTATATCTCCTGAGTATGCAAAGACATATGTCCTAAAGGTTCCTGCTGAAAAAGTTACATTTTGTATACCTCCACCAGCCTGAACCCAGGTCGAGCCATTTACACTATATTCTAATACGCCATTTGTGCAGTCCCCATAAACCCCCGTCCATATTGCCTGATACTTAGCATTATTTCTGACATCGCCTATAGTTGTAGATAAGTAAGTACCTGTTGTTGATGTTTGTGTTGTAAAGTTTGTTGATCCTCTTTGAAATGAACTACCAAATACCCCCAAAGGAACAAAGGCACCTGTATGACTTTTTATATCAGAGCTTACATTATCGAAGTGTCTTACATTAAGAGTATCAACATTTATCTGTGTACCAGTAATAGAGTTTGTTACTATTTTGTCTGCATTTAAAGTATTGGTAATTATATTACCACCGTGTATAGAAGTAGATGTGTTTGTTGCCAAGTCTGTTGAAAGTATCACAGAGGCATCTAGTCTATCTGCGGAAAGGGTTCCAGCTGTTATTTTTGCAGCGTCTAATGTAGCAGTTATTTTCGCATTATCTATGGTTGCGTCTTGTATTTTTGCATTTGTTATAGCACCGTTTTCAATCATGGCATCTTTTATGAAAACAGTTCCACTGTTAACAATGAACGGAGCTACGTTTGTAGATCCACTCCATATTGCAAACTTATCAGCCTGGAACTGTACATATGACTGTGCACCACTACCGCTACTTGCATTAGACCCAATAACCATACCTGCTGCTGACTTACTGCCATTAGATTCAGTGGCGACTTGTATAACAAACATTGCATCAGCATCACCTTCTAAGTTAGATACAGATGTTTGTAATGTAGATACGTTGGAATTAGTTGTTCCAACTGTTGAGCTAAGGTTACTTATAGCCGTGGCGTTAGCTGTATCTGCATTAGCCCTTGTTGTGGCTTCTGTAGATATAGCAGATGTATTTGAGTTTACAGTAGATGTTAAGTTGGTTATATCGGTAGCTAACGCTGAGTCTGCGTTTGCTCTTGTTGTTGCTTCTGTAGATATAGCAGATGTGTTTCCGCTAACGGTAGATGTCAAATTAGTTATATCTGTTGCAAGTGCTGTATCCGCATTGGCTCTTGTGGTTTGCTCGGTTGCTATAGCAGAAGTATTAGAATTTACTGTAGAAGTTAGACTTGTAATTGCGGAAGCATTTGCGGTTGTATCGCTTGTAAGTGTTACTATATCTGATTGAGCAGTGGAAATATTGCTAGTGTTTGTAGTAACAGTTGAGCTTAAACTATTGTATAAACTAATAAGATTAGAATCTCTTGCTGCAACCCAAGAATTATTAGAAGCATTTCTAAAATAAGCCTGATTATTGTCGTTGGTATCTATCCATATGTCATTGGCAGATAATGAGTCTCCATTATCTCGTGTTGTTGGAGATGATGTTGACTTAATTACCACCGCCGCAACCGCAGCAGTTGCCACATCTCCATTAGTAATTAAAGTTGTTAGTGCTGTATATCCAGGAAGATTTTGAAGTTGCTCTGAAAGCAAAGACATTTGTGCACCAATATCAATAACAGTACTATCACCTATTCCTGTTGTTGAGTTGAACGGTCCTGCCACATCCTGTGTATTTACAAACCTAACCCAATAATATCGAGTTTGTCCGTTACCCACCTGATGTGAAAATAAAGACGCTGTAGATGTTCCAACGAGAACTCTATCTGCAAAGGTGTTAGATGTTGCTGCCCATACTTCAGCGTATGAAAATCCAAAAAATGTTGGCTTATCCCATTGAATAAGTATGTTTTGAAATGCTCCGTTTACCTGAACTCCAGTTGGTGCTGGCGGTATATCTAATACAGGTCCGTCACCAGGAATAATACCACCACCCCCACCGCCTATAAATCCATTGCTTCCAATCCGAAGATCTCTCTTTGCAATTCCAGAATTTATTAAATCATTATAGGTTACAGCAGCGTCTAAAGGATCTCCAAGCTCTCCCTTAAGAACAGCCACGGATTCGTTAAGCAGTTGAGCAAATCTTTTCTGCTCAGAGTCAAAGCTTCTTGGTACTGAGAATGTGCCTTTTGGCTTACCCATTAAGTTATCTCCCTAGGGCTTTCATATACACAAACCTCATTGACGGCATCCGTACCCTCAATGATTATGTAAAATGATTTAGCCTGATAACCTCCAGGTAATCTAAAGATATTATTATTAGTGACCACCTGAGTATGCTTAAGAGATCCATCAGCGTATAACTTAAAGGTAAGATCGCTGTAGGACTCAGCACTTATTTTTGCTACGCCTGGGGATATTGGCTTGTTTGAATAGAATTCTCTTGATTTCCAAGAGTAAGATCTTGTACTTGTTGATCTAGCAAACTTCTTAAGGACTCCTCCAATAACAAGGTAAAGCTCATCGTTCTCCCTGTCATTAAATCCAGCGTGTGCATAAAAGTCTAAATCAATAAACGCATTCTTCTGACCCCTAGGATCAAATAAGAATCCCTTCTTTGTTGATGTGTTAGACCCATCCCAAGTAAAGCCTATGTACTTTCCTTCGTATTCATATGCCTCTATATTGTTTGGATAATATTCCTGCCACTGATCACGAGTAAATATTTGTTGGGTTATTAATTGAACATCTGAGTTTGCTGCCAATACCAAGCCGTCTGGTGATGCATAAATAGCATACTCACCCATATCTACCAAAGATCTTTTATTTGTATTTGGTAGGTTAGCGTCTATCTCTAAAGAAGCCATAGCCCTTGGATCTGTACCAGAAACTATAACTGGCTTGCCTTTTGTTGTAACTAATAATCCTGAGCCTATAGTTGTTATACCTACAACGTCAGTTGCTGTTGTTAATTGATTTGCTAAAGGATATGAGTGTGGTAAGAATGGTTCACTAAATAGTAAAGTGTTACCACTAAAACCTGCTGTTATACCGTTAGGCATTGTTGTAATTCCAAACATTGGTCCGTCTGGGTGATCTGATGTTACATCATCTGGCGGTGCTAGATTATCTGCTGATTCTATTTCTTCCCCGAGAGAGGCATCCAAGACAGCATCCGTTGTTGTTCCCGATGACACACCAGCAACATCTCTAACAAACCTAAATACACCATTTAGATCTGTTCTATATATTCTTCTTTTTGCTATAGAATAAGCACCACTTGATCCAGCTGGTAGTGACAGAGTAACTGTAGATCCATTAGCCGCATCAATGATCTCTGCAGCCGTAACGAGACTTGGCGGTCCTTCTTCTCCGAATGTTGTTATCTCTGTATAAACATAAGCTCTTGAGCTTGTTGTAGCACCATCAGCCGCAGTTGTATTATCAACGCTTGGAGCAGAAGTAAATGCACCTGGAGTTGGTAAACCTAATCTATAACTAGTAACTGGGTAAGGACCACTTCCTGATATGCCGTTTGCAGCATCAACCATTCTTGGGAACCCAGAGCTTCCAGAAAATCCAGTAAAGTAAAATCTGCTAAATGCATCCTCTCTTATTGGACTCTTAATAACATCTACATCATCATTAAATGTAAACCATGCACTGTCGGTTGCTTTAAATATTGTGCTTGTTGCGGCACTTATGTTTGAGGCTGGATGTGTTGAGCCTGCCTCTGATGGATCATTAAGATCCTGCGGTAGTCCTTCAAGTCTGCCTCTGTCTAAAAATGTATTAGAGGTTTCTTGAGCAACATCCTCTGGCAATAGTCTTGGAGCTATTTTTTTATTTAGCCCTCCAAATGTATTTAGTTTAAATCCAGCCACTTTTAATCCTTTTCGTTATTTGATGTATTTGATGCACCAAAATAAAAAGATATCACAGCACTAGCCAATCCACCCAAATATCCTAAAACTAAATTAATTAAAGCCTCTGAGTTCTGCTCTGGTGGTTGTAGAGTAACAAGAAATATATACCCCATAAAACCTCCAACCACTGCAACCCCCATAATACGAGCTGTCCAATCCTTGCTGAACTTGTTTCTTGCGTCCTGACCGTCTGCCACTTCTAATCTAAAAACATCAACATCGAGCTCCTTCATCTGCACCTCAAATTCCTGCTCTGCCTTCTTGAGCTCCAGCATCTGTTCTGGAGTTGCACTTTGTATTGCACTATTGATAGACTTCGGATCTGCATTACATCCAAGCACCTTTGCTACCACTGATGCCGCCTGACCTCCAAGAGGTCCGCCCAATGCAGAGCCTAGTGTTGGAGCAACCGCACCTACTAAATTTTTTATTAACTTAAACTTCATCTTCCCTGTCCTCTATATTTTTTATACTGATTTTTAGCATTCTTGTTTCTTGGATAAGTGTTTAACGAACTTCCTATTGAAGTGCGTTTAGATTTTCTTCTTTGTGGATCTACACTTTTTACTTTTATCTTAACTGCCATAATCAATAGTATAAATTTGTAAGGGCTTTTCTTTTCCCTTAACTTTAATTGGTTCTAATAATTTTAACTCAAAACCGCACTTTTTGGCAGTCTCTTCTCCTATCAATATGTCAAATCCTACCTCTTTGGTGGCAGATTCAAGCCTTGCTGCGGTATTAACGCAATCGCCGATAGCTGTGTAATCAAACCTGGTTGAGCTACCCATGTTACCTATAACCGCAAATCCTGTAGCAACGCCCACGCCTATTTCAAGACCTAGACCAGATAGTTGTACCTTGTCCTGTATCTCTTTGGCACATAAAACAGCAGCCTGTTCATGACCCTCTAGGTCTAAGGGTGCATTAAAGATTGCCATCATTGCATCACCAATATATTTATCTACCATTCCATCATAAAACTTTACAGTATCTGACTGTATGGTAAGAACCTTATTCATTATCTCGGTTACTTCTTCTGGCTTTAGCTTTTCTGACAAGGACGTAAATCCTCTTACGTCCGTAAAGAGAAATGTTGCGTATCTTTTTTCTCCTCCTAGTTTTAATAGCTCTGGATTATTTTGTAGTTGTCTTACCTGTCTTGGATCAAGGTAATGTTCAAATTGTTTTTTGACCTGTTGGCGGAGTTTAAACTGTTTTCTAAAGTTTAAATAGAAGGCAATACCAGAAATTAAGAGTTGTGAGATAAAAGTCCAAGAGAAATCTATTAAATAACCTCTCTGAACGCTATAAGCTCCTAAGAAGCCCGTGGTTAATAGCAATACTACAGCTATACTTATGCCCTTGGTTATACCAAGATAGTTAATTACAAGCCACGTCAGAGAGACAAAAATTAGGAAAACCAAAATTTCCAACGCCAAAGCGTAGTCTGGGATCATTGGAGAGTTTTCTATAAGGATTGACTCGGATAATGCTGCTTGAATTTTGTGTGGCTCTAATAATCCAATTGGAGTTGCAACCTGTGGCATGATTCCTGGTGCGGTAATACCAACAAAAACAAACTTACCTTCAACATTCATTTCTTGTAAATCGGTTTGTGGTGTATCTACCCAACTAATCCATTTACGACCAAGGCTATCTGTCTTGATTGGCGGCAGTCCCCTTACTGCTATCTGCTCTATACCATTATCATTAGTTTTTATAATATAGGTTTTTGCACCAACAAGGCTTTTGAGTACCTCAGTACCAAACGAACTAACATAACCGTCTGGGGTTTTTAAAAGTAAGGGCATTCTTCTGACTAGGTTGTCTATGTCAGTAGGTGCAGTTGCAATACCCTGTTGTATATAATTTCTAAGGTTGTTAGTATTTTGAACTACACCTTTGGATAACATACCACTAACATCTGGTCCTTGTATCACTGTTCCAATAGTTTTTGGGTATATTTGATTTGGGGCTTCAAACATAGCTAATATTGATGTACCTTGTTGTAAAGACTCTGCAAATTCTTTATCTCCCCCGAGTCGATCAGGGTGGGGAAAAGAAATAACCCAACCAACACCCAAAGCTCCCCTTGCCATAATATCTGAATGTATCTCGCCAAGCCTCTTACGCGGTATGGGATATCCTCCCTCTCTATCCATATCATCTTCGGTTATGTTTAGTATTGTGAAATATCCAGAAGGATCTTGTTTAGTAACCAAGCTATCAAATATTTTTAGCTTAAGTATTTCTGTTGGCGTTGATTGAAACACCAATGGCAAAGACAATATAGGTAGAAGTAAGAATATTAGTTTTTTCATTAGTTACTCTGAGTTATTTTAATAGTGCTTCCACTGCCGCCATTAACCTTAATAATGTTAGATGTTCCGTCCTGTATAAATATTACTGTGTAGGATCCTGATCCATCTATATCTACCCTTGCGGTATCACTGACGCTTCTTAACAATGTTAATGTTTGTCCTGTAAGAAATGTTGTTATCTGTGTGTTGAGATCCTGACCCATCTTAGTTCCAGTTATGTTAGTAGATGTTGCGTCTTGAGCTAGTTGATCTTCTTCTCTTATCTCCTCTAGTGCATCAATGACATCAAGCAAGTCTTCTAAGAAATTAACATCCAGGTAGTTTATATCTAGCTCGCCAAACTCCAGCTCATCGTCTTTTAGGAAGTCCTCTTCTAAGAAGTCCTGATCTAATCCATCAAAATCTAGTATGTTCTTTTTTTTAACAACAACCCTTTCTATATCTACTACCTGCTCCTTCGGCGGGGTGACGATAAGCATGTTATCTATAAGGTCTAATGTTAGATCTAATATAACTGGCTTGCTTGGAGCCTTTTCAAAAACATCTACGGTTGTTGCCTCGTAAGGCTTATTTAGGGTTACTGTTCCCATGGCTGTAGTTACTAGTATCTCTCCACTAGATATACCGAACTCATCTGGTAAAAGTATCAACAGCGATCTTCCAGTCTCGTCTACTGTAACTGTGAAGTCAGTACCACGGATTGCTATGTTTGCCGTGGGTGTCTTGAGATCTATGTTGTTTTTATCTATCTTATTAAGGCTTCCAGTGATAAACCTTGCAGTACCAAGACCAAAGGTGATAGCCATCTTTGACTTACTAGGATCTGGGTCATAGATAAATTCATCCACAACAAGCTGTGAATGTTCGGTTAATCGTACCTGGGATTCATCTAAGAATGTTATAGCCATGCGACCATTTGTTGTTACAGCCTCATCGTTCTGCTGTATGTTAAATGATTCTTCTGCCGTGTATGGCTTGTCTCTTAGTATTTGTGCAGAGCCGTTTAGCTCAGATATGTTTCCAACCTCAACAGCCTGTGCTTGTACCTTGGTCATTTTGAATGACACAAATAGTACCATTATTACCATTAGATAATATCCTAAGCCAGTCGTTATCCTGAGTTGATGCTTGGTTGATATTAAATGTTCTGCCATTGCCCTGTTGATCTAAATAAAAGTAACCACCTGCAAATCCACTTCCTGTGAAATTAACTGTGTTGCTGTCTCCGTCCACATCTACATAGTTGGTAGCACCATCATAGTTTATATTAAAATCAAAAGTATTGCTGTCACCGTTTATTATCCAGTCAAGATCTGTATTAGATGCAAGCCCTGTTGTCGCTAGATCTAAAGTAAATGTGTTAGATGATCCTGTTGCAACCACATTAAGGTCTGAGTTGTCAGCACCATATGTGTTATCTGGGTCTACTGTCAGAGTGTATGTATTGCTGTCACCATCAAACTCAAAAAACGCTGTGAGTGAGTCTGCATATACATCTGCTAAAAATTTATTAGTGTTACCTATTTGATTAACATCTAAGGTTAGGCTTCCTCCGTCAAAATCTGCTGCGGTCATCTGACCAGCTACTGCTAACAGACCTCCTATTAAGTTGCCTGATCCTAACTGTTCTAGGTCTATATTTGCTGTTGCACCGCTTTGATCAATGTATATCTCGTTATCAGCCGCGTATAGCGGAGACACAAGCATCATCGCAATCAATAGTTTTAGTCTTTTCATAAATACTCCAGTATCCGTTTTGAGCACCTTCCTTTATAGTCTGCAAAACAGCAGTCTCTATTGCTGTCTGTAGTGCTATGTTAATTGATTCATTTCTTACAAGACCGCTTTCTACTTCTACTAACTCCGTACTGTCAGTAATAAATCTAAATATATCTTGGTCAATAGAGGCACTTAGTATTGTTTTAGTTACTAATACTTCTAGTAGTACTTTTCCCGTACTTACGGAAACGGTACGAAGTGATATGGTTACTGTGTCTTGTTTGTATTGTCTAGACATTCCGATGCCTAGATATCTTGCACCAGCACCACCACTCTTCACATTACTTTCATAAGATATCACACCGCCTTGCATTATCAAGCCAGCGAACATTAATGGTTGCATTTTCTTTTTTTCCCCAAACTCCTGTCTGGTGCTTCTAATAATTTGCCTTTCCTTGGTTACAAAGTCTAACCCAACTCTTTCTACTACTTCAAAGAACCCATTGTGATTAATGCCTGCATGCTTGAGTGCTCTTATTAAGTATGCGTCTGGTGCCTGAGTGACCGCAGATGAGAAGGTTGCGTAGTTACTATTACTTCTTCTTTGTCCTGTCTGGTCTGTAAAACCACCAGAGTATATAGCCACGATTGGCTTTGCGTCTTGATTAGATTTTATATTAGCAAGCTCGGCAAGAACCAAAGAATCTATCTGTGCTTCTTCTATGTGCTGAAAAGGTGGTAGGTTATTTTCTAGTGGATCTACTATTAATGCACAACTAGAAAGTAAAACTGCCGATAGGCAAACTAATTTCTGTGATATTTCCATCTGGGTCCGTTATTTTTAAGGTTATTACAATTCCATCCGATGTATATTCTATCCTATTACCTTCCAGCTCTATAACCCCAGATGTTTGTGCTGTATCACCAAACAAGTTATCTACAAGCTGTCTACTAAGCTGTGCATATATTCGACTTTCTAAGTTACGAATAAAACGTGCCAGCGTTGTGTTTTCGGCATCTCTTGCTATCTGATCTTGCAGAGCTTTTATTTCAGCCTTTAGACTCATCTTTCTTGTATTCTCTTGGGACTCTACTGTTAGATAATGTGAGCTTGTGTTTATGCCACTAAAAGACGGTGACTTAAATTTATGAACCATCTCATCGGATTCTATGTTTTGAACAACAACTCCTGCGAAAAGAAATAACCCAATGGTTAAAATAACTCTTATAAGAAAAAGCTTTTCTCTTTCTTCGTTAATCTTTTCTTTGATCATCTCTATCCGCCTTCGCTATCTTGTCAATATCAACTAAGTTTGGAACACCCAACAATGTCTTCAAAAGAACATCCTGCCTTATGCTTTGATTGTCTAATGCCCTTACCCTGTCTATTAAGCTTACTATAATGCCATACTGACTATCAAGTTTTGTGGAGACTCTCTCCTCCATGGTGTTAAGACTTGTTTGAACTTTATCGTCCATGGTGTCAAGTTTGGTTTCCATCCCGTCAATAATTCTATTGATTAGTTTCCAAACAAAAACACCTAATCCTAAAGCTGCTGCAATGGGAAACCCTAGTTCGGTTATTATTGAAACAGCTTCAGACATTTATTCTATTGTTTAGCTTTGCCTATATTAAGAGCAAGAAGATCTACAAACTTATAAAGTTTACCGATCCACTCATCGTCTTTAGGTGTTGGCGTGGATGCTGCAACAATTGATGCAACAGTCACAATAGTGGTTATCCAAGTAACCATACTCATTATATCCATAATATCTCCTATATTGAGTTTGCTTCGTTAGCGTTCTGTTTTGCAGTCTTCACTGCGTCTGTCCAAACGGCTGAAGCTATGCCCTGAACCTCTGTAGACTCACCTGATACATCAGTATCTGTATGAGTCCAACTATCGTCATCGTTTTGTACAGAGCTTACACATTCTAATGTGTGTCTATGAAAAGACCTACTAAGCTCTACACCATCTTCTTTTATGACTGTAGCTGTTCTTACTTGTATTGTTTTATAGTCTCCGACAACTTCTATTTTGTCTTCGACTGTTTCTTTTGTTATTGACATTTTTTTCTCCTATGTCCGTACCTAGAATCCACTAGGTATATTAGTTAAATTGTTATGCTGTCATGTAAGTTATAGATAAAGAGTATGTACCTGTTGTAAATATTTCATTACTACCACTACTAATACCATCCATTGAATTCATACTACCAATAGTGTTATTCACATTAATTTGACAAACATAAAATTTACCTGTTGTTGCACTTTCTCTAACAGTACCAACTTGGTGATTATTATTTGCACTATATGATGTAAATGGATATCCAGATATACTAATGACTGAAGTATTACTACCTACTGAGGTTATAATTAGTTTTGCTGTTGCAATTACCATTCTTCCTACTTTTACATATACTCCACTATTTGTGCCAAAAGCATATCCTGAACCTGATAGAACTGGAGTCCAAGTACCTTCTTCATAATCGTCAAGTTTGTTTGCTGCTGCTGAACCACCTACATATAATCCTTGTGCATAAATATTTCTAACTTCCGCATTAACTCCGCCTATATCATATGTATGTTGTTGAGCAGGTGTGAAGTGTCCTGTTGAGTTAAATCTCCAGCGTTCTACTCCACTTAAAGTTTCAAAAGCAATATAGTTACCCGCACCACTAACGTGAATTGTGTTATGACTATCGTTATCATCAAGCCTTAGTCCTGAAGTTCCACCTCTTAAATATAAAACTCCATTTGAATGATTTGTAAAAGATGAAGCACCAGTAAAAGTGGTTGTTGTACTCTTAAATTCTAAATTACCTGTTGAGGTAATTCTCATGCGTTCATTGCCATTGGTTCTTAAACCCATGTAATTACTTCCATGATGATACTGAATAAGACCTCTGTAGTTTTCTGCTCCAGTTACTCCATCAGCAAAAGCTAAATAACCTATACCGCTTGTTCCTGATAAAACTTGTATTTGACCATTTGTGCTAGAGCTTCCAACAACTAAATTTACACCAGTATCAAAATTGTAGTCTGCTGGATTACTAATTCCAATTCCAACATTGCCTGATGAGTCAATATACATTTTTTCTTCACCACCAGCAGCAAATGCCATTTTATCATTCGTATGACTATAAGCTATGTAACCACGATATGCTTCATTTCCTGTAGTACCGTCTGCAAACATAAGATAGTTTGACATGCTAGTTCCAGTTGCAGCTATAGTAATACCTTGTTCAGCAGTAGCAGAAACTACTAAACTTCTTGAATAATAACTTGTAGGACTATCAGCTCCAATTCCAACATTGCCTGATTGGTCAATTTTTAAACGATTTTGTAAAGTTGCTGTTGCTCCTGCTGTTCCTGAAACAGTATTATAGAAATTAAAAACACCATCATACATTTCAACCAAGGCTGAAAAATCACTATTTTTATGTTTCCAGTTACCATCATAATATAAGTTCTCCATTAGCCAAGCACCATTGTTACCTGTATAACCCATGACACTAGCACTATTATTGATGTCTATAGCTTTATAGTCTGAATGATATGCTTTTGGCGTAACCCCAATTCCAACATTCTCACTACTATCAATAGTTATAGCTGTGGCGTTAGCACTGGAGTTAATTCCAGCCTGATCGTTTAATACATCTGTGAATGAATCTGCTACGGACTTGTTACTGGAGTTACCTACGAATATGTTTCCGTCATTAAGATTTGGGGTTGCATTTGTTCTCCCCGCTCCGCCCACCTTGATAGATCCGTTGTTGGCATGAACCCTTTGCACCATACCAATGTTCTGTACTTTGCTTGCCTCTAGTCCAGAGGGATCGTTTGTTAAAGATCCTGCTGTTGTAGATATATACAGTATATCTCCGAGTGCATAAGAGGACGTGTCTATTCCTGCTAGAGTTCCGTTGCTTGTTACTTCTACTGATGCGTTTGTTGAGACGGTTGATTCGGCAAGACCGAAGGCTGGCATTTTATTTGTATCATCTGCGTCTGCTAAAGATACTACTGGGACTTCTCCTGATATGCCTGAGATGTAAACAGCTTGTCCCTTGGTTATATTTTCCCCCGCCTTAGCCGTGAAGCGTACTACTGAGTCTTTTAAATATTCACCTGGTATCTTTGTCTTTGCCATCTTATCCTTCTAATGTTTCTATTCTAGTTTT
>Ga0208013_1000711_pt1 | contig 17574 bp, 14 predicted proteins | sample 16_taG_FD_184091 | JGI IMG/M metagenome (GOLD analysis project Ga0208013, IMG submission 184091) | Marine viral communities from the Subarctic Pacific Ocean - 16_ETSP_OMZ_AT15313 metaG (SPAdes) (version 2) | ecosystem: Environmental > Aquatic > Marine > Oceanic | place: Pacific Ocean | collected...
AAATATTTTTTACAAGATGTGGGAGAATTTGAGGATAAAAACTATTGTCTTGTCAATGAGGAAAACATATGTGGTTGAAACAAAAAAAGAGGCAGTCTTTAAATCCTATGATGGATTTTGTAAATGTCGGGGAGTATACAGAGTTTCTGTCCAAGTGCATAAATGATCTTGAAAAAACTCAAAATGTGCTTGATGTCGGCGGAGGCAGGGGTAAGACTTTCAAAAATGGGAATTGTGGTTACTATGTTTTAGACATAAACAGCCACAACAGTCTTGATTATATCCAGGGTGACATAACTTCTAAAGATTTATCCCTTAATAAAAAGTTCAACATTGAGGAAATAAGGGGTGATTTTTCGTTAAATCATGACACCCCTTATGAAAAATAAGATGGTTTATTTTGTAGATATAGATGAGACTATTTGTACGACTGTAAATAGCGGCGATTACACCAACGCGAAACCTATAATAAAAAATATAAATAAAATCAATACTTTGTATGAAAATGGTGATAAAATAATATATTGGACAGCGCGAGGTACGGGCACCGGAATTGACTGGAGAGAAGTTACTATTAAACAATTTGATGAATGGGGTGTAAAATACCATGAGTTGCGATTCGGTAAGCCTATCTATGATTTGTTTATTGATGATAAAAATGTAAATTCAAGAGAATATTTCAATGAAAGAGATTAAAGAATTAAAGAACACACACCAGGGTGACGATGTATGGATTATCGCCGCCGGTCCTTCTCTAAATTATATCAATAATAGTTTCTTTGAAAACAAGACTACAATAGGTGTTAATCGGGTATGTAATTATTTTAATTGTGAATATGTTATTGCTAAAGATGGCAGAGGATTTAAGAATATAGAAGACTCTCTCACCGGGGCAAACACCAAGATTGTTTTATCCGAGCACGAAAGCGGAAATTTATGGCAACAGAAAAACACTCTAAACATGCCACATTATATTTTCAAACATCCGGCTAAGCCAGGGGAAGCCCCCGATTTAGACTGTATTCATAAACAGAATGATAAAATAGTCGTAAGTTATTCTACAATCACTAGTGCTATTCATCTCGCAGCTTATATGGGAGCCAAAAACATTATGATATGCGGTCATGACTGCGGGACTATTGATGATGCAGGAACAATAGAGGGGTATTATTCAGAGATAAAGCCCCATCAGGGCACAGAAGCCGGATATTTGAAGTGGTTGTCGGAGATAGAAAATCATACCGCCGCTGTATGCCAAACATTAACTGATGTTTATGGTGTAAATATCCATTCTATAAACCCGTTCATAAACTTTAATTTAGAAGGTCATCGGTATAAGCCATCTAGAACTACAGGGCAAATATTTCAAAGAAGACTTAAAAAGTCATAAAACCGAAAAAGAATAGAAAATAAGATTTTACTTAAATCTGAAAATGTATATAATATACTAGAGTTGTTCCAAATAATAAAGGAGAATAAAATGAAGTTAACAACACAAGCCGTAGGTGCGTTACTAATGACCCTGCAAAAATGCCTCGCAGAACAAGTGGACATTACAGAACTACTTGAAGCGTGGGAACTAGATACAGACGAAGAAGGCAATCTAGTCGTTCTTAACCCACCAACCTTCAAAGTAGGAGAAAGCGTTGAAAATACGCCTGCTTTCCTGGGAACTGATTAATGCCCCGTTACGTTTATAAATGCCTAGACTGCGAATGCCTCTTTGAGGTAATCCACCATTACAGAAACACTCAGGAAGCCTGTTTGTCTTGTAAGGGGACAGAGATATACAAATATCTCGGCAACCCAATAAACGTAAGAAAAGAAGAGTCATTCAAAAAATCCGGTAAAAATAAAACAGGTTCTGTGGTAAACTCTACAATAGAAGAGCTAAAACAAGAGCTTGACCAAGACAAGGCGAAACGAAGAAAAGATGCTTGAAATTATATTAGGAACATCCTTGTTAATAACAGCTAGTCTATTAGGTCTGGCTATTTGGTACATCCGTCAGATGATACGAGTATTAAATGCCGATGAGAAAACCAAAGAAGATCTGATTACTCGCCTTGCTAGTTTTTCTGCCCATGTTCAATCTGTATATGAGATGGAATTGTTTTATGGCGACCAAACCTTAAAAGGGTTGTTAACGCATTCAAGAGACCTTACCGACTACATTGAGAGTTGGGCGTATCAATTTCAAGATGAAGAAGATACAGATCTAGAAAACGAAGGGATAGAAACACTTGAAGAAAGCTGATAAAAAACCAAGTAGGCATTACTTTACAAAAGAGACGCAAGACGCAATTGTAAATTACGCAACAACAGATGATATAGAGATTAGAACAGAACTTTATATTACACACATCCAGCCAGCGTTAAGCGAACTGGTAGATAAAATTGTTCTGACTTATAAGTTTACTTCTTTAGACAACATAGATGTTCTCAAGGAAGAATGTAAAATATGGCTTACAACTATCTTGGACAAATTTGACGAAGAGAAAGGCAAGAAAGCCTTCTCTTATTATTCAGTTATCACAAAAAACTGGTTTACCCATAAGGCTAAAAAACAAACGACGAAACACCGCCGTGAAGTTAATTACGATACAATGATACGAGAGTCCGAACTTGTATCTAAAACGCCAGAAAACGACATAGAAAAAACCAAAGAAGATGCGGAGTTTTGGAAGTTCCTTCTAGAGGAAGCTGCCTCATGGCAGAACGATGCCCTTAAGGAAAATGAAAAGAAAGTTATTGAGGCAGTAAATATTATTCTCCTCAACATAAATGAGATAGAAATTTTCAACAAGAAGGCAATTTATCTATACCTCCGTGAGATTACGGGTCTCAATACAAAACAGGTTGTTACAAATTTAAATCGCCTTCGCGTCAAATATCGCGAATTCAAACGCAAATGGGACAACGGAGAACTCTAAGAAAACAAGTGGTTCCTCTATTTACAACAGTGTATAAATCGGGGAAAACCAATGAAAAAAGATGTAGATACTATTATTGAACGTGCATTGACTAACGTTCAGTCTGATAGAGGCGAGGCGATATACCTCTTAACTGAACTAAAAATGTATCTCGCAGGTGCAAAAGAGCGGTATGCTGACTCGGGCGCAATCGCTGCCAAATATGTAGAAACTTTACAACGCTCTAACGAGCAATTAGTGAAGCTAGCAACACTACTCCAGCGCCGAGAAGCCAAAGAGGGAAATGTAACCCTGGATGAGGATGATAAGCAAGAACTACTTGACATCATTAACGAAAAATAATGTCAGATTCCAAGAAAACAATACTGGATTCATATGGGGTACTGAATGATATTTCCGCCCCGTCAGCGCCACCTTATGAGGGAAGTTATTTAAATTCCCTTCGTGAGGCGGCAAAGAGCCACCATACACCGGATTCTCTTGCCGGCAAAACAGAGTTCAAGGCAGTTGTAATAAGAGTTGACAATAAAGGCGAAGCAGCAGCAGAGCCCCCATCATACTGGGCTTCATTGTTCTCAGAGTTGCTCGGCACAGTCGGTGGAAAAAGGGTGGCTGTCCGAGCCCGTATTCCTGAACTACATGTGGCATTGCCTATCCCGAAAGATGAAAAGGACAACGGAGTAATAGAACTTTATCCACAATTTATTTGCGATGCTGCCATTTACAGCGACCCCGGTGTGGGAGACATAATAAGAGTATCCTTTGGGAACACCCTTGCCCAGACAGATCCAGTCATTATAGGGAAAGAATCAAGTGGAAACGCACAATCGTCGCTAGATGTTTTTTCTTCACAAAAGGGTTGTATAAGTGCGGTAAAGGATAGTTTAAAAGTAGAACCAGTCAAGAGTGAGAAGATAGTGAAAAGTAATATCACTAGAATGACCACTCCTATCAAAAACAATGCTTGGGAAGTAGAAGGCAATAGGGAAAATATTCAACGTTCTCTGGAATCAGTTGCCTCCTCAAATGATGCTCCTATATCTCCAACAACCGAAGAGCGCAAATCAAGCTCGGAAACTTCAAAAGCCAAAGTAGCACCTGATACTGCATCCGCCTCGGGATCACCACCAAGCGGAGACTGCCAAGTGAGTTTTAAAATGTCAGATGTGTCTGACCCCAATTTAGATTCTCCTCCTGCATCACCGATTGACAATCCTCCGAGTGAAGGGAAATACGCGATATATCAAACCTCAACTGGTAAAAAAAGAGGTGAAGAAGAGATGACTAAGGTCAAAGGCAAGCTTGTAATGACGAAGGAAATATTCCCTGCATTTCAAAAATTGTCTAAGGCAGCGCGAGCGGCGGGTGTAAGAATACAACTTAACTCTGGATTTAGATCATTTGAAGAACAATTTAATCTTCGGCGACAAAACGTATTAGATAGAGCAAAGATAAATGATAAAAAGTATCTGATAAATAAAAGACCCCAACGAGGAAACTTTAAACCACTCACCGCCCAGCCAGGACGATCAAACCATCAAAGCGGCACGGCGATTGATTTACAAACAGGCATGCCTCGCGGAGGACCGCACCCAAATAAAATAACTAAGACTTGGAGATGGTTAGCTAACCATGCCCACGAGTTTGGTTTTGTTAGAACAGTCGTAAGCGAACGTTGGCATTTTGTTTATGTAGGTGTAAATAAGGCTACTGCTCGCCGCTTCCAGCGAGTTCCTCGCAATCACTCTTCATGGGATGGGATGTTTTAATAATGACTAATGTAAAGGCAGTGGTCACTAAAGGCGTACCAGAGAAAAAACTTCTATTACGTCAAAGCTCTCGCAATGCACTAGAGATGTCTAGCGGTATAGATAACGATAAGATATTAGAAGCCCATCCTACCTATGCGAAAGCAAACTCTGAAAAGATTATTGAAGGTCAAAACAACAACTTCATTATTCTAGGAAGAGATAGACCTACTACTATACAATCAGGTTACGGCGGAAAAGGTGATACCCACGCAGGTCGTATAGACATCATCGCAGGTCTGTCTGGTCGTGCAGCCCGAGAGGTAAAGAAGCAGGGGGACATGGAAGAGTTTGTAACCACTAACCCTAGTGCCTTCCTTGATGCTTCTCGCATCTACATGAGTCAAAAGACAGACATAGACGAGAACTTCAAGATAGTAAAGGGCAAGGTAGGCAACCCTACTGCTCGCGCAGGCATAGCCATCAAGTCAGACGGCATACGCATCATCGGCAGAGAAGGTATCAAACTGGTAACAGGAACAGACAGAATGAACGCACAAGGTGTAGTTATAGACACTGTTTCAGGTATTGACTTAATTGCGGGAAATGATGATAAAGAAATACAACCTATACCAAAGGGAACTAATCTAGTAGATGCTTTAAATGGAATGTTAGACTTAATAGCAGACCTTAGTAACATAGTAACAGACCTAACGCTGAACCAAACAAAACTAATAACGAACCTTATGACTCACATTCACATATCAGCCGTCGGACCAACTTCACCATCGCCAGACTTTATTGCTATGGGTTCTATGAGACTTTTTGATGACATGCAAATGGTATCTAAATTGACTGCCACTCAAGTAAACTTGGCGACACATAAGGCGAAGTATCACTCTCCTGCTGGTAAAGGTTATATAAACAGCCGCCATAATAACACAAACTAGGTTTTTAACGAAATGTCTGATAAGTTAACGAAAGCAGAGATAAGAAGACCTGCCCCTAGGTCTACTCGTGATTACAGCGCCGCCATATCTAAGCTTTCGGGGGATGTATGGGCAGAGGAGCTAGACACTGTTGAAAAAAGAATAGGATATGTATCTGGGCAAAGACAGATAAATGGAGACAAATATGATCCATTTAGTAAAGATCCTGAAGGATATAACAAACGTCAATCAGATAGATATATCTTCTTTAGGTTACAAGGTATTGTTAGAGCACATTACGAAGGATTAGCCGTCCCTTCGTTTCCTATTAAGAGAAAAGTAAGGGTTGGGGTAGATGACAACTTGTTACGAGGTCACAAAGGCATTCCATTAAGTAAATATCCCGGTGTTCCTGGGAGACCCAAGGGGACAATATATGCACAGGGTGACTTAAAATTCAGAGAAGATCATGAATATGAGATTGGTGCCATTGAGGTCGCCTATTTTATGACTGTATACCCCCAACTAATCAAAGAGATTGAGTTCAATGGAACAAAATTTTCTTTAGTATTTTATACGACAGCAGAATCTCGTGAAATATTAAACAATCCTGAACTGGGGATGAAAGTCAAGACAGTTACGACTGTAGATGGACAACCATCATTACCTTCTACCGAGACAAAGGCAACAAAGTCAAGCGACAAGGAAGAAAAGCAAACTAGAGACGACGTTGATGAAATCCTTAATGACGAGGCACAGCGGAAGAACGATGAAGAGATAACAGCAGCCGGAAACAACCATCATGAGAAAACTGGCAGCACTAATCTTTTAGCGACATATTGGAAAGAAGAACTTAATTCTGCTGCACGATGGAGTTATGGGCTTTCCTATAATGAACCTAATCTCCCATCAAGTGTAGGCAAAATGGGGCGAGCAACTTCTAGGTTTTTTGATAGAGCGTATGCTGAATTACCACAAGGCGAGTCAGGGCAAAACAAAACGACTGAATTTGATATTACAGATCTCGCAATAAAACATAAGTTTTATGATACTCAAACAGATCCCGACAAGACAAAGTTTTCTTATACCTATCAGTTTACTACGAGCCCGGAAGGACCTAACCACCCAGGCACATTCCCCGTTATCAGGAAGAAAGACAAGCTTGTGTCCTCTTCGGGGGGAGAGTCATCTTCTACTTCTAATATAATTCAATCCGCCGACTTTGCCGACTGGAAAAACAACATAACAGAGGGGATATCCCTGTATTATAATGAGCCGGAGCAAAAATATTATGCCGTCTCTAAATCCAACGAAAATGAGTTGAACCAATCGTTTATAAATGAAGACTGGGAGTCGCGACTATTTGACGCTATTTTAAAAGAGTTTAAACTTTCTCGCCTTTCTGACGATAAAATACAAGCTCTTTCAAAAGAACAATATGAATATCTCACACATCTAGACCCTCGCCCTAATACTGGCATCCGTACTATGCTGAGGGTGGCTAAATCTATCTTTGATGATAGTGATGCTAGTGCTGGAACAAATCCGGCTAGCGAAACAAAATTAACGGAAATGGATTTAGTAGAGGCGCAACTCGCCTCGGCGTCTCTTGCAGTTAGAAAATATGCTGCTACCTTAAATTCAATTGACAAAGACATCTCAAAAGGTACTGATGTTTTAAACAATTATGATAAAATAATAACGAAATTAGGGGTCAATCCTGAAGACCTGAACGGGCTAGAATTAAGTAAGGAAATTAAAAGATATTCTGATTTTCCAAACCGTACCCGCAACATGTTGAAGAGAAACGATATAGATGTTTCTTCGCTGGATGTCAGCAACGACGTGATAGAATTTGTATTTGACGAAGACTTCAACCCTCTTCATTTCTTCGTCAAAGGGGAAATGTATTTTGACGGCATTGGTCGCGACGCCATCGTTGTAGAAGACGAGTTAATACTAACACCAGAAGGAAATGTTTTCGTCGGATATACACAAACGACCTGGGGCTACATCTTTTTTACACCGGTTGGGGCGGAAGAAGGTTCTACCGAAAGAAGAGGTATTTTAAGTAATGCTGATAAAATTGGTACCGATGCCGCCATACCGCCAACAGACTTCCTGGGGAGTTATACTTTCCCACCAATCAGTATTGATCCTTCCAAATTTAAAACCCCAACAGACGCTAGGAAGTCATCAGCAGACACAGGCAGCGGTTCTAATTCTGACGCAAGGAAGAACACGCCAGAGGATAAGAAGGAAAAAGCACAGGAAAGAAAAAAACAATCCAACACCGTGGATAATGGGATAATCTCCTGTCAAGACAAAATCGGGGAAATCAAAGACTTAAGAACACTTTACAGTGACGTTCTCAATAAAATAACTTTCAGCGCCCTCGTTAAAGCCTTGTTGAAGAAAACAAAGGAAGATCTACAAAAGGAGTTAGCCCTCCACGCCGCCGCAGCAGGTCGTGAACTAGATGGTTATAAAAGACAGTTTGAACAACTTCTTAAGGATCAGGTAGACTGTGCGCTTGACGCAGCCGAAGATGAAATCAATGCTGCTTTGGCGGACGCCCAAGACAATCTAGAAGATCTCGCTGAAGACCTTACGGAGGACATGTTAGCTTCCGTCGGAATAGAGGCTACAATAACTTTTGATTTCCCAAAGATAACCGTTGACGGAATACTCGGGTTCCTTAAAATCATCGCTGAAAAATCAATTGAGCAGATCATCACAGAAATACTACTTGGAGTAATAAAAGAGGCTATCCGAGCATTTCTCAATTGCCCAGGATCAAGTAGCCGAGGTCCATTTGAGAAATACGGTGCATCTCTGTTATCTGACTTACCCAGTCTTGATGTTAAAAAATCATTAGGCACTCTTTCTGATAAAACAGGGTTGTCTGACACAGAAGCGTTCCAAGCAGCCTCAAAGGTAATGTCGTCCATAACCAACGAAGAACTCGCCGGGCTATTAGTCGGCGAAGCGGCAGGTAAGATAAATGAACTATTAGAAAATGTTTTACCGGGGCAAGGAGACAACCTAAGAAAGCTGTTTGAAGAAATCGGAAGATCTATGTCCGATGCAGATCTTGATGAGTTTAGAACACAGGGGCGCATCCTTGCTTTTTGCGACGAGGATGATTATCTCGCATCGGCACTTAAAGATAAAGAAGCACTCAACGAAAAAGGTCTAGACGACGAAGCGATAGCTGAACAAGCCTCTAGCGCCATTGATGATCTAATGAACAAGTTAAATGTAGTATGTGATATGTTAGAAGGTCAAAGTCCACAAGATAAGGTGAATGCGGCAATAAAGAATATTAAAATGCCCGCCGAAGCCACATCCGTAACCAATGAGATCCAGCGAGCAATAATCAGAGGTCATCAACAACTAACAAACAATTCTCTAGAAGATTTTGTCTACGGAAGAAAAAGAGATCCAAACATAACAGAAGAAAAGCTTAAAGCTGATATTGATCCCCCTGGCACTGGTAGTTACAGATTAATAGGCGACGCATATGATCCTAACAACCTAGCCGAAAAAGAACCAGATGAAGAAAACAAACTCCGGGTAAACGGGCTTATTCTTCCTTTGTCGGAAAACCAATATACAGTATCTCCGACTGGCTCTCTGGAAACATCTTGGAACAATAATTATTTCACCATAGGTGATTTAAGCTTCCGAGTGGAAAATGGAGAAATGAAGGTTCAACGTCAAGAGCAGGAAATGTTTTCTTTAAATGTTGATGTAGAGTTAGAAGAAGATTATTCCGACATCCAAGACGCTATAAATTTATATCTACCAGCCATTACTCCGAAAAGTATTAAAGATAGATTTGAACCTGTGATGACTTTGAACCGACCACCTACCAGACTGGAAATAGAAGGGGGAGGCTTTTCAGCTAATTCTCCTTACATGAACGGAACGGTTTATGACCGCGGTAACGGATTGGATTTCCTCAATGGAGTAATGAATCCATTCTTCAAGAGTTTTGATTTTAAAACAGAACCAGAGCAAGAAGCATTTGACGACAAAGGTTTATACCGCGGCTTCCCAAAAGGAGAGAGACAAGAATATGCGGAAACAACCATGTTTAGTCTCCAAAATGCTGTAGATAGTGTTCTAGGGGAAGCCGAAGAGATGACAATCGCCGAGTCAGCCGAGAAGATGGCGAAAGTATCGGAACAGTTTGCGGCTTCAATGGGCTTAGCCTGCCGAGTTTTCCCCTTTCTTCTTACCTATTATTCATTTTCCGACAATGAAGAAACCCTGTGGTTTGGTGAAGAAGATACTCTACAGAGAAAAATATTGACGGAGTATGTGTTTAGTTATATAAAGAAACAGCTAGTCAGACAAAAACAACTTAAGGCGTATAGCAACGCCTTCGCCGCTGGTGAAATGACTGGCGAAGAAGGAATGAGGCTTGCTATCTCTAAAATATTAGACCCTTTGTTTATTTTAGAAGGTGAGACACGACCTGAGACAGATTTTATCCATCATCGGATACAATATTTAATAGACAGAAGAGATTCCGGTCAATTAAGTTTCCCGAAGACAGTGAGGGAAGTGGAGAGATTCTTCTCCCACTACAATAGACAGCATGTTTATAAACGAGATCAATACAGAGAAGAAGATGATTATGAGGGGGTTGATGAGGATAATCGTCACAACCTCGGCGCTCGCGAGAATGCCATACAATTAGCAGAATCGGGATATGACCCCCGGCTTGTTACTAAATTGACACCCCCGTGGAAAATCCTCAGTGCTTTGTATCCAATCTATCTCCACAGTAGCACAAATATCCCACAGAAGATAGGTGGCGGATTCAATGATGTAATAAAATCAGCCGAGCGACTTCTATATAAAGCACAACATCCAAAAGAGTTTACACTAAAAGAATAAAATTATGGCACAAGGATATTCACCAAAACTACCACTTGTCTACGATCTTGACGATGGTCCATTCGGATTGACCAAGACTGTTAAGCAAGCCGTAGCCCAGGATCTCAAAGGGTTGCTTCTTACTGCCCCAGGTGAACGGGTCATGGATACTTCTTTTGGAGTGGGGATAAGGAACTATCTGTTTGAGGGAATAACCGTATCAACCTTGCAGCGTCTCTCGTCAGGCATTAGAACACAGGTATCTCAATATCTTCCGTTCATAGACATAGTAGATATCAATATTTTAACACACGATCAAAACCCTAATATAGACCCAAACACAGTCGTGACGCAGGTTATTTATTCAATTGCTCCTATTGACGAACAGGATGTCTTAACAATATCCACTCAAGTTGACTAAATAAAGAAGCGGGGAAACAAGAATAAATGGCTAAAAGACCAATAACTTATACAAGTAGAGACTTTAGTGCGATCAAGCAGTCGCTGGTAGAGTACACTAAAAGATACTATCCAGACACTTTTAAAGACTTTAATGAAGCTTCTTTCGGCTCTTTAATGCTTGATACGGTCGCCTACATCGGCGACCAGTTGTCTTTTTATCTAGATTATCAAACAAACGAGAGTTTTCTAGACACAGCGGTAGAGCGGGGCAACATTAACCGCCTTACTCGTCAACTTGGTTATCGCCCATCAGGCGCGCCCTCCTCAACAGGCGTTATAGCCTTTTATATTCTAGTACCCAGCAACGCCAACGGAACAGGACCAAATCTAGACTATATTCCAATCCTAAAAGAAAACACGCTTCTTTCAGCCAACAATGGTTCAAAGTATCTTTTAACCGAACGTATTGATTTCTCTGATGGGAACAACGAAGTTGTCGTAGCCCGAGTTGATGAAACGACAGGCGCTCCTACTTTCTTTGCTGTAAAAGCCTATGGAAAGATTGTTTCTGGTGAACTATTCCAAGAGTCAGCCTTACTTGGTGAATACCAACGCTTTCTTAAGGTAAGAATTTCAGGCGACAATATCTCCGAAATAATTTCAGTCACCGACTCGGAAGGTCATGAGTATTATCAAGTGCCTTTCCTTTCGCAAGACACGGTATATGACCAAATAGTTAACTACGGTTCAGATAAGGAAGTCGTACCTTATGTAATGAAAGCCAAACCTGCTCCCCGCCGTTTTGTTGCAGAGTTTGATGATGGCGAAGTATCGTTGCAGTTCGGCTTCGGTTCTGACGAGAACATTATAGATGATGTAATCGCCGACCCATCCGACGTAGTTCTTGAACGGCATGGACGAACTCACATTACTGATGAATCCTTTGATCCAACCCGACTAATGAAGACAGATAAATTTGGTGTATCTCCAAGCAATACAACAGTAACAATAACCTACAGAGCAAATACTACTGAAAATGTTAATGCAGCAGTCGGCGCTATTGCGACCGTAGCAGAACCCACTGTCGTATTCCGAGACAACTCTGTTCTAGATTCGGAAACTCGCGAGTTCGTAATATCTTCACTAGAATGCACAAATGAAGTTCCTGTCGTTGGCGATGTAACTTTACCCTCGGCTGATGAGTTGAGGCTTCGTGCTTTAGATAACTTCGCCACTCAAAACCGCGCAGTAACCAAAGAAGATTATATTGCCCTATCTTACAGAATGCCTGAGCGATTTGGCTCTGTAAAACGAGTAAACATAGTTCAAGACCGTAAATCTTTAAAGCGCAACCTCAACATGTATGTTCTTTCCGAAAACAGCGCAGGCAGTTTAACTCAGCCAACTCAAACACTTAAAAATAACTTAAAAACACACATATCTAACTATAAAATGATAAACGACACAGTTGATATTATTGATGGAAGTGTGGTAAATCTCGCTATTGATTTTGAAGTTGTAACCGAGAATGGTGTTAACAAATATGATGTTTTATCAACCTGTGTTGAAACTCTCGCAGCGAAATTTTCCATCAAGAAGAACCTAGGAGAGCCACTGTTTTTATCTGAAATGTACCTCGCATTGAATAGAGTCCCTGGTGTTGTTGACACTTTAGACATACAGGTCTCACAAAAAACAACATCAGGATATAGTCAGTTCTTCTATGACATTGAAGCCAATACTTCTCCTGACGGCAGATACATATCCGCAAACCCTGACGTTGCCTTTGAAATAAGAACACCTTCTCAGGATATCAAAGGAGTGGTTAGATAATGGGTATACGCAGATACAACGCCTCTTCTGATAATGTAATCACGAATGCTTTTAAATCCAACCTAAACGACAAAGGTACTCTTTCCAACATGGGTTCTTCCGATGTGTTGGAAACCTTCGTAATACATGGTCAAACTTCGGCAGCAATAAACGCAGCAAATGCCGAAGAGACTAGAATATTAGTTCAATTCCCAGTTACTGATATACAAACAGACATAGATAATAACTTATTGCCCTCTCAAAATGTAACTTACTATCTTCGCCTCTACAATGCCGAACACGCTGAAACTCTACCAGAGAACTTTAATTTAGATGTTAAAATTCTATCTTCTAGTTGGAGCGAGGGCACTGGTCTAGATATAGACAGTTACACAGACATCGGGGCTTCAAACTGGATAAGCAGTTCCACTGGCGCTGCCTGGACTACTCCCGGCGGAGATTATCATTCTCTTGTCGCACCCAGTAACTTTTCTGCCTCAGTCAACTTTCTGCTCGGCAACGAGAACATAGAACTAGACGTTTCTACTGCCGTCGCCAACTGGCTAGACGGAACAAAAGAAAACTATGGCTTCTTAATCAAACATACTGATGCGTCTATCACTGGCTCTAATGGTTCACTTTATACAAAGAAGTTTTTCGGGAGAGGTAGCCAATACTTTTTCAGCAGACCTACAATAGAAGCACGCTGGGATGATGCCCGTCAAGACAATAGAGGAAACTTCCAACTAAGCAGTTCAATGTTATCCTCGGCAGACAATCTCAACACCCTCTACCTTTACAACAACGTAAAGGGTGTAATGAAAGATATACCTGGGCTTGTCGGCGATAAACTAGATGTTCGGATATACTCTGCCTCAAACGCAGATTCTATCCCAATCGGTTCACCGCTTACCTTGGTAGACCAACTCGGCGCTTCAGCAACCAGTGTAGTAGCGGGCAAACTAGTAGAAAATGGAGTTACTCATACAGGTATCTACACAGCCTCGTTTGCCGTAGACACAACTAGTTCTCCATTATACGACGTTTGGTTGACTGGTTCAACTGAATTCCACACAGGTTCTTTTGATGCGTCGGCTCACAATACCAGCGAGACTAATGTTTCGGTGAACCATGTCTCTAAAATAACTAACTTGAAATCTTCTTACACCCGACAGGAAGCACCTAGACTAAGAATATTCACAAGAGAAGAAAATTGGTCCCCAACCGTGTTTACTGTCGCCACTGCCGTAATAGCCAACAAAGTGATGGACAACTCCCATTACAGCGTCACTAGACTGATAGACAAACACCCAGTCATACCCTTCGGGACAGGAAGTGTAGAATATACAAAGACTTCTTATGACGACTCTGGGAACTACTTTGACATAGACATGTCTCTTTTAGAGGCTGGTTATGCCTATGGAATCAGGCTCGCTTACTATTTACAGGGAGAATATCACGAACAGTCAGAAGTGTTCAAATTCAGAGTTGAAGAGTAGGCGATAAATGAGCATCAAAAAGTTATTTAACAAAGCCAAGACGGGTGATAAGCAAAGTGTGCTTTCTCCGTCCACTTTCGCCGACCTCGGCGCTCGTGTAGAATCTGAAGAGCAAATCACAGAAGCCATTACAAGTGCTAAACAATTTATAGCAAATGTAGATTATTCAGATCCAGCCAACTTCGTAAGGTTCGGCTCGGCAAAACAATATTACGAAGATGCTTTTAACTTCATTGCAAACGAATATCCCTACGACGGAAGTTCACAAGAAAAACTAACATTCTCAAATGGTTTAAATCCATTAGAACGATATATCTTTGACGATAGGTATCCACGAAGCACAGGCTATGTCACCATCGGTCAGACTTATGGAGCACAGGGCGCTCCTGCTAGCGGATACACTCTGCCTACTTCTGTTGAATACATTGCGGTAAAGGGTGGTCCTCACGCCGCAACTGCTCTCCGTTCTGACCAGACACCTGACTTTATCAATGGAAAACCAAATGTTTGGGACACTACCAAATCTCGCACAAACAACCTAGGCTTCGGCGGTTCAGACGGCAGCACTATTGAGTTCTTCCTCAAAAAGCCAACTTTTGATTCTTCCCTATCTTCTCCTACTGAAGTAATTTTAGATGTATGGAATAGCGAACTCTCTTCATCTACTTCATATGGTCGTTTAACAATTGAAATACAATCAGGTTCAGCAGGGAACTTATATGTAACAGCCCAGTCGGGAACAGCAGGCGTTTATCAGGCGGCTTTAAATACTGGTCTTGCTACGATAGCCGACAACGCATGGCACCACCATGCAGTTAGTATAGACAATAGCGGCGCTTCTTTATCTTTAAAATACTACCTTGACGGCACCTGCGTCGGTTCACCTGTCTTATCGGGAACAGCCATTGAAGGCGTTGAGGGCACAATCATCGGCAACATCGGCGCACTCCGGGCTGCTCCTTCTGGCGCAGCAGGCGTTGTAATCGGCGCAGGTAAGTTATCAGCCTCGTTGGATGAAGTTCGGGTATGGAAGACCGAGAGAACACCAGAGCAGATCGGAAGAAACTGGTTTACCAATATTAACGGTGGCAGTAACACTACTGATTCAAACTCTTCACTCGGAGTATACTTCAAGTTCAACGAGGGCATAACAGGCGACGCAACTACTGATAGTGTAGTGCTTGATTACTCTGGTCGTATATCTAACGGCGCTTGGACAGGGTATGCTCAAGCAGCACGCTCTACAGATTCAGCCATCGTTGAATCAGCCGCCGCACCTTTTGAGCGTTCTGACCTTATCATATACCCTAGTCACCCTGATGTGTCAACCCTTAAAACGACATTAACAACAGAAGGTCAAGAATATGACTACCATAATAACGCAGGCATGCTTCACTCTATGCCGGCTTGGATTGTGGAAGACGATGAGCAAAATTCAGGGCAACTAAAACAACTAACGCAAGTAATGTCAAGCTACTTTGATACATTGAGTAATCAGATTGATGCCCTGTCAAAGATCCGAGATATTAACTATGTTACGGGCTCTTCTAAACCTCTTCCGTTTATGGACCGCCTAGTATCCTCTATGGGTATGGAAACACCTGAAATCTTTGAAAACGCTGATGTTATATCACGCTTTTTAAATCGGGACGACAAGAAAGAGTTTGAAGCAGATCTTGTAGAAACTAAAAACCTTATCTATAAGAACATCTATAATAACTTAAACTACATCTATAAAACCAAGGGAACTGAAAAATCATTCCGTAACTTTATGAGATGTTATGGAATAGACGATGAACTAGTCAAGTTAAATGTCTATGCCGATGGTATAAACTTCAATTTAAATCCATCACTTAACTCATCTGTCAGTAAAAAACGTTATGTGGATATGTCGGGACTACGAAACTCTGACGACATGGAAGCAACAATATACCAGTATCCCAACGGTGGAGAAACACACGGTCTTATTACTGGTTCTGCTGCGTCAGAAGAGTTTGCCTTTTCTTTACAAGCGGACATCATATTTCCACAGCGCCGCGATGTCAACGACCCGTTATACATCTCCCCTCTTGATGTTACTTCTTCACTATTCGGCTGGCACACTCCCGCAGACCCCGACCCTGCCTCAACTGATTTAACTTGGGAAACGCCTGCTAATGATTGGGGCTTGTTGGTATACACTCGCCGCGACTTCACAGACTACTCTGAAATCATCAGAAGTAAAAAAGACAGCAGCGACGCCCAGTTCATCGTCGCCGACGCAAGAGGTAACATCATACTATCAAGTTCAGTCGTTCACAATCTCTACGACAACTCACGATGGAACGTCTCTCTAAACATCCGCCCCTCGGCTTACCCTTTTGCTGAAAGAGTAACTGGGGCAGAAAACGGCACCTACACCGTTGATTTATACGCAGTAACATCCGAGCTAGGAAACAAGCAGCAAACCATTTCTGCGACCGCAACTGTGCCTTACGCTACGGGTTCACAAGCCCTGATGACGAGCAAGAGAGTTTATGTAGGCGCAGACAGAACAAACCACTCTGGAACCTACGCTTATCCAACAGACATTAAGGTAAGTTCAGTTCGTGCCTGGAATAAACAACTCACAACAGCCGAAGTTGACGCTCACTCACTAGAGGCGGATTCTTTCGGCACAGAACATCCATATAAAAACACCCAAGCGCTTCAAGTAAGTTCTTCTGGCGGTCATATTCCAGAGATTGAAACACTCATCCTTAACTGGGACTTTAAGACTGCGGCGGCAACAGATATATCGGGAAGATTCACGGTTCAGGATTTCTCTGCTGGTTTAGCCTCGGGTTCCTACGAGGGTTCATATCAGGGCAACTTCGCCGACATGACCTTGAGAAACCACCCTGCTCGTGGTGAGTTCTTCACGGCATCAGACAATCCAGCACGAAAAGAGTATGTTCTAACAGGCAAGCAACGCCAGTTAGATGAGATGAACTCACAGGATATGATTAAGGTCGTAGAACCAGGCTCCGCTGACGAAATCTTCGGAAGAGATGTTCTACCAGAGCGATTCTTCTTCGCCGTTGAAAAATCTATGTATGACGCCATCTCCTCCGAGATGCTTGGCATGTTCGCTTCCATAAAAGACTTCAACAATATTCTCGGTGAACCAAAAAATAAGTATCGCAGAGAATACAAGGAGATGGAGAAACTTCGGGAGATATTCTATAGAAGAATTGATTCCACAGGCGACGTAGACAAGTACATCAACTATTACAAATGGATAGATGGTTCTCTCAATCAAATGATAGAACAACTATTCCCAATCTCCGCAAGAGTTAGCGATGGTGTAAGGAATGTCGTAGAGAGTCACGTTCTTGAGCGAAGC
>Ga0208013_1000719_pt1 | contig 17471 bp, 24 predicted proteins | sample 16_taG_FD_184091 | JGI IMG/M metagenome (GOLD analysis project Ga0208013, IMG submission 184091) | Marine viral communities from the Subarctic Pacific Ocean - 16_ETSP_OMZ_AT15313 metaG (SPAdes) (version 2) | ecosystem: Environmental > Aquatic > Marine > Oceanic | place: Pacific Ocean | collected...
TGTAAAAGACGATCCATTAAACTTTGTTAAGTTTGCTTTCCCTTGGGGAATGAAAGACACCCCCCTCGAAGACTTTAAAGGCCCGCGCAAGTGGCAGGAAAAAATTTTGCGAGAAATGACAATCCATATTGCTAGAAATGGCACTAGGGATTTACCAGAGATGTTTAGAATGGCTGTAGCTTCAGGTCGTGGTATTGGTAAATCTGCTTTGGTTGCATGGATTATTCTTTGGATGTTATCCACAAGACTGGGGGCTACCATCATAGTAACTGCTAACACCGAGCAACAGCTTAGAAGTAGAACTTGGGCTGAACTTGGTAAATGGATGACTCTTGCAATCAACTCTCATTGGTTTCATAAAACAGCAACCACAGTCAAACCAGCGCCTTGGTTTCAAGAAGCGCTAGAGCGCGACCTCAAGATTGATACTGGTTATTACTACGCGCAGGCGCAACTATGGAGCGAGGAAAATCCAGATGCCTTTGCGGGTATTCACAGCTCCTACGGGGTCTGTTTAATCATGGATGAGGCTTCAGGTATACCTTCGCCCATCTACAGCGTATCCGAGGGTTTCTTCTCTGAACCAACATCCAATCGTTACTGGTTTACTTTCTCCAACCCGCGCCGAAACACAGGCCCATTTTACGATTCCTTTAATAGCAAAAAGCGCTTTTGGCAGAATGTACAAATCGACTCGCGCACAGTCGAAGGCACTGACCAAAAGCTCTTCCAATCGATGATCGAGCAGTATGGCGAAGATTCTACTGTCGCGCGCGTGGAGGTCATGGGCGAGTTTCCTAGCGCAGATGATGATACTGTCATACCGCTTGACTTAGTGCGCGGTGCGGTAGAACGCGATGTCACGCTGACTGCGAATGAGCCAATCGTTTGGGGTTTAGATGTTGCTAGATTCGGTGGCGATAACAGCGCTTTGTGCGTGCGCCAGGGAAATACTGTCTTAGAAATTAAATCATTTGCCTCCATGGACTTGATGCAGCTTTGTGGTGTGGTTAAAAATCGATTCGATGATTGTACTGTTATGGAACGACCGCAAGAGATCTTGGTCGATGTGATTGGACTTGGTGCTGGGGTGGTTGATCGACTGCGTGAGCAGAATTTACCAGTGCGCGGGGTGAATGTGGCAGAAGCTCCAAGTACCAAAAAGAACTATTTGAACTTGCGAGCTGAGTTATGGTTTGCGATTAAGGATTGGCTGGCGCAGCGTGATTGCCGACTTCCTAATGATGATGAGCTTGTATCAGAATTAGCTGCGCCTCTCTATAAATATACTTCGACTGGAAAAATAAAGATAGAGTCAAAAGATGAAATGCGCAAACGCGGAATAAAATCTCCAGACAAAGCAGATGCACTTGCATTAACCATGGCAAGTTCGGCTGCAAGTTTTAGTGGAAGCGAGAGTGTTTTCGGTTATAATTTCAAAAAACCTTTAAAATCTCGAATCATTCGAGTGGGATAGTTTTACATGGCAAAAGATTACGAAGACAAAATGGAAGATGTGGTTAGTGAAGAAACTAGCATGGAGCATCTTGCTGGTGTTATTAAATCAGAGATGGATGATGCAAAAGATTTCATTCATCAAGTGGGTGCAGAGCGAGCAGAATCTACAGAATATTATTTAGGTGAATCACCTGCTGGTACTTCTAGTATGCAGTCTGAATTTGTTTCGACTGATGTTAGAGATAGCGTACTCTTTATGTTGCCATCGATCATGCGTACCTTCTTTGGTACTAAAAAGATTGTTGAATTTGTACCGCATGGCCCAGAAGACATCCCTGTTGCCGAGCAACAAACCAATTATGTTAATTACATCATTCAAGAAAAAAACCAAGGCTTTCAAGTTTTATACGATGCGTTCAAAGATGCGTTGGTTAGAAAGAGCGGTTTTGTCAAAGTCTTTTGGGATGATTCTATTTCAGCATCTACCAGCGAATACACAGACTTAGATCCTGTTTCATATCAAGCTTTGGTGCTTGACCCCAATGTAGAGGTTGTCAAAGAATCTGTCACCATGGAAATGATGACTCAAGTTGATCCTCTATCTGGTGAAGAAGTAACACAAGAGATTCCTGCTAAGTACGATGTAACCATTCGTAGAGTTAAGGCTAAAGATCAAGTGTGTATTGAATCCATACCACCCGAAGAAGTCTTAATTTCACGCAACGCGCGCGATCTCGAATCTGCATCTTATGTCGCGCACCGCATGATTAAATCTGTTTCTGATTTAGTGGCTATGGGCTATGACCAAGACGAAATAGAACAATACGCAACCCAAAGCTCTAGTGCAGTTGACCCAGAAGCCTTTGACGAGATAGAGGCAAGAAATCCATTTGACAACATGGTATACCCAGATAGAAATGATACGGGTGCGAAAGAAGTTTTATATGTTGAACATTATCTTTTTTATGACTTCGATGGCGATGGCATCGATGAAAGAATAAGAGTTTGTACTGCGGGTGAAGGTGTGAATGTGTTGAATGTAGAACAATGGGATGATTTACCCATTGCTATGTTCTGCCCAGATCCTGAACCACATACTGCAATCGGTTCGTGTCCAGCGGATTATTTAAAGCCTATCCAAGCTGCAAAATCCCAAATTATGCGAGATACCCTTGATTCGCTTGGACACTCTATCTTTCCTCGTATGGCTGTTGTTGAAGGTCAAGTCAATATTGACGATGTACTCAATACTGATATCGGGCAGCCCATTCGAGTTCGCGCCCCTGGGATGGTTCAACCCTTTACAGTACCCTTCGCTGGTAAAGAGGCTTTCCCTGTTCTTGGATACCTCGATGAAGCAAAAGAGAATAGGACTGGTGTGTCTAAAGCCTCTGCTGGCTTAAATGCAGATGCTTTGCAATCAAGCACCAGTGCAGCTGTGTCCGCTACCATGTCAGGAGCGCAAGGCCGAATAGAAATTATTTGTAGACATTTTGCCGAGGGTGGACTCAAGCAACTCTTTAAAATTACTAACAACTTAATTATCAAACATCAAAATGCACAAGATGTATTTAGATTAGAAGGTCAATTCATTCCTGTTGATCCTAGATACTGGGAATCAGATAAAGACATGGTGGTTAATGTAGCTATCTCTAAATCTTCTGATGAAGAGAAGTTTGCAATCCTTGCACAACTTGCAGGTAAACAAGAACAAATCATGCAAACCCTTGGGCCAAGCAATCCATTGGTATCCATGCAACAGTATTCTAATACTTTGACTCGCATGATAGAGATGGCTGGATTTAAAGATCCACAAGCGTTTATTAATACGCAAGTACCACCTATGCCTCCGCAACCGCCTGAGTCACAACAACCTGATGCAGCTACCATGCTCGCACAAGCAGAAGCTATGAAAGCGCAAAACCAAGCGCAGAAAGCTATCATTGATGCTGAGACTGATCGCATGAAGATCATCATGGATGATGATAGAAACAGAGATGAAACTGAAGCACAGATTAGACTTAAAGCAGCAGAATTAACTGCTAAGTATGGCGCACAAGTCAACATTGCAGAAATAAATGCTATCATGGAGCGTGACCGAGAAAACATTAGGCAAACTGCAAAAGATCAAGCTCAAGGACTATTTACTGGCAATGGCAATCAAACTATATAACCTAGAAGTGTTAGTTGACGATCTAGTTTATGTCGGTAGTGATATTAGAGCCAAAAGCCAAGAAGATGCAGTTAGAATACTTGGTATTATCTCTGGTGGTGAAGTAACCGAGGATTCAGAAGTATTAAGCTGTGAGGAGAAAACTTTACACTAATGGCTATTACATACAGAGGCGAAAGGTTTAGTGGTTATAACAAACCTAAAAGAACGCCTGGTCACAAAACAAAATCACACGCAGTTCTAGCAAAGGTTGGCGATGTCATAAAACTTATACGCTTTGGTCAACAAGGTGTAAGTGGTGCTGGTAAAAATCCAATGACTGCAAAAGATAAAGCCAGGAGAAAGTCATTCAAAGCTAGACACGCTAAAAATATTTCTAAAGGAAAATTGTCAGCAGCTTATTGGGCTGATAAAGTTAAATGGTAGTATAATAAAATTATGGATACATTAATTACAATAATAGTTCTGTCACTTGTTGGCGGTTTTTTAATAAAAAAATATAAACCAACACTTTGGCATAAACTTACTTCTAAGTTTTACAAGTAAATGAAAAGAGCTTTTAAAAAAGTTCCGAAGACTAAGGGCGGCGTTCCAAAAAAATATGTTAGTGGAGCAAAAAACCCAAAGGCAAGAGAAGCAGAAATTAAAAAAACCTCTGCTTTATATAAAGCTGGTAAACTTACAGCAGCTATGATGAATAAAATCGCAAAACAAAGGGTTAAAAGTGTCAAGTAAACAAGATGTTATAAACAAATATCACAAATCTAGTGGTATATCAAAAAACACTTTAGGAAAAGTTTATCAACGAGGAATGGGTGCTTATTACTCTTCTGGTTCTCGTCCTGGACAAACACCGCAATCATGGGCTGCTGGTCGTGTAAGATCATTTGCTACAGGTAAAGGCGGTGCAAGAAAGGCAGACGCAGATTTATTAAGACCTAAAAAATCAAAAAAAAGGAGCTAATCATGCCAAAAGGTAAAGGAACATACGGATCTAAAGTAGGCAGACCGCCAAAGAAAAAATCTACTAAAAAATCTAAAAAGAAATAAGTGCGACCATCCTCGGCAAAAGCCAAGGGTAGAAAACTACAGCAATGGGTTGTTGATAAACTCGTTGCAATACTTGGTTTTGATCCCGAAGATTTAGAATCAAGACCTATGGGATCTTCAGGCGAAGATGTCATTATGGGCGTACAATCACGCAAACAATTCCCCTACTCAATCGAGTGCAAAAACCAACAAGCAGTTAATGTTTGGAAAGCCTATGAACAATCTTGTACTAACTGTAAAGATTACGAACCTTTAGTTATAATAAAGAGAAATAATACTAAGCCATTGGCATTAGTGGATGCAGAGTATTTTATAAAATTACATTGCAAGGAAAACAAACATGAAACTGAACAAAATTAAAAACATAGTAAGCAGTCTTGCTCCAACACTAGGCGCAGCTATAGGTGGGCCACTAGGCGGACAAGCTGGTCAAATACTTTCTACAGTTCTAGGTGTAAAAAACAATCCAGTAGAAATAGAAAAGGCAATGCAAAATATAACCGCAGATCAAATGATTGAGCTAAAAAAATGTGAAAAAGAATTTGAAGTACAAATGAAAGAATTAGATGTAGATATCTTTGCACTTGAAGTAGACGATAGAAAAGATGCTAGATCTAAATTTGCAGGTGATTTAACACCAACTATATTGGGTGTTTTATCTATGACAGGTTTTATGAGTTATATATTTTATATAACAGCTTTTCCTATCCCAGATACTAGCGATGATATCGTCATGCTTATTATTGGTTCTTTAACTGGTATAGCTACAGCAGTTATATCTTTTTACTTTGGTGCTAGTAATAAGGATAAAAAATGAGCGAATGGAAGAATTTTAGATTAGAAGAGTTTGCTTGTAAGCATTGTGGTGAAAATAAGATTGAACATGAGTTAATAGATAAGTTACAATCGCTTAGAGAGGACTTAGGTTTTCCCTTTGTTATAACTTCGGGTTACAGATGTTCAGAACACCCAGTAGAAAAAAAGAAAAGTAAGCCAGGTACTCACAATTTAGGCATCGCAGTTGATATTGGTTGCAGCCACAAACAAGCATTACAAATAGTATCCGCAGCAGAAGGTTACGGATTTACAGGAATTGGAGTTAATCAAAAAGGCAATGGAAGATTTATACACCTCGATATCAGCAAGGCTGAAGCTAATCGTCCAAGGCCTCATATCTGGAGCTATTGATTTCTAATGGAACTTTCATTCTATGTGGTTTGGAATATTTTTGTAACTTTGGTTATAGCACCATTGTTCTACTCCATCCGCAAAAATGAAAACGAAGCAAAAAGGATTGATATATTAGTGAATAAAACAAGAGAAGAAATAGCTAGAGACTATGTGACTAGACACGCACACAATGTTGAATATTCCAGATTAATGGACAAAATAGACAAACTTGATGCTAAAATAGATAAACTAATAACTTAATAATTATGTCAATTTTTTTAGACCCAGAGCTACAAGAAATACTAAGAAATCAAATTAAGCTTGATGGCGGAACAAATTTAGCTGGTCAAGGTGGTGGTGGAATATTTAGTCTATTAAGAAATCAGGCTAAACAAAAAACAGATCCAACATATTCTTCTGGGTTTGATTACGCACGATCAATAGCGGGCGGTATGCCAATGGAACAAGTTATTGCACCAGGTGTTAGTTATTCTCCAGAAGATCCAATGGGGTATACACAAGCTGACTTAGATTTAAGAAACAGATTTAGAGGCGAAGGCCCAGCTCCTGTTATGCCTAAAGCTCCAACAAAAGGAACTCCATCTGCACCCAACGAAGGTTTTGTGCAAATGCCAAGTGCGCCTCAAGGTGTAGCGCAACCAACTAAATTTGGTGGAATAATGATGCCGCCAAGAACACCTGGAATGGATAGTTACGATGGTACAAGTATGTCTCCTATACCCGAAGATTTTATACAAACCATAGATAGAAGCAGAGCTGGATTATTAGGTTTGGGATTCCAGCCTAAACAAGAACCAGAACCAGAAAGTATACGACCCTCATTGTTTGATATAGATGTTCAAGAAATACTTAAAGATGTAGAAATTCTTAAAGATATTGACACAGAAAAGTTTGAAGACATAGATTTAAGTGGTATTGATATGCCATCAATTGCTCCAGTTTTTCCTCAAGCTCCTGTGTTGCAACAACCAATAACACCAGCAATACCACAAGTTCCTGTAATGCCACAAATTCCAGCTTTCAAAGAACCAATCCCGTTTGTTCCAGAAATACAAAACATACCCATGAACTTTACTGGATTACCGCAAATGCCAGTTATACCAAACATACCAGTAATGCCTGAATTACCAGTTGCACCTCAACCAATAGTGCCAGAATCAATCATGCCAATGAACTTCACTAGACTATCCGACTTACCAGTTTCTAATTTTGTCCAGCCTAGTGTTGACGAAATAGTTAGACCTATTACAAGACAGGGTAAATTTCTGCCACAACAACGAGGATTATTTAGTTTATAAATGTCAGTCACACACGAAGAAGTAGTTAAAGCAGCAGAAGCTGAAAGAATTTTAAATTCACCAGTTTTTAAAGAAGCAATAGAAAATCTTAAAAATGAATACATAACTCATTGGTTAAACTCTCGCGGCATTGATGATGTTGCGGTTAGAGAAGACTTCCACAGATCCTTATTACTTCTTCCTGAAGTAGAAAGACACTTACGCATCATGGCTGAGAAAGGCAAACTCACAAAAGCCAACATAAACAAAATTCGTAACATAGCCTAAAACTTTCCCTTTTATACATTATTGGTTTAAAATATCCCTAAATACAAAATAGGAGTATTTTATGAGCAATAACGGAAAACCGACTGCTTTACAAACCGAAGGTCAAAAGGCAACCTCAGCGTTTGAAAGTTTCTTAGCCCCTGAAGAGGATACGCAAGAAGAAGCAGTCATAGAGGAAGCTGAAAGCATTGAACCTGAGATCGATGAATTAGAAGAACAAGACGAGGAATATACCGAAGAGCTTGTCGATGAAGAAGAACTCGAATTTGATGATGAAGAAGATGGTGAAGAAGAAACGGAAGTTGAAGAGGTAGAAGAGCAACCCGTCTATAGAGTCACAGTTGATGGCTCAGAGATAGAGGTCACGCAGGACGAACTCATTAATGGTTATTCACGCCAACAAGATTATACGCGGAAGACACAGGAACTTGCCAATCAAAGAAAAACGATTGAGCAACAAGCCCAAGAGCTTCAGCAAAGAGATGCGATTTACGCACAGTTGTTACCGAAGATGGAAGCCCAATTAAAGGGCGAATTGGTAAACGAACCAGATTGGGATAGTTTATACAATGATGATCCGATAGCATTTGTACGCGAAAAACAACTCTGGGATGAAAAGAAAGAAAAGCTAAAAGCTGCTGAGGCTGAACAGCAAAGACTTCAACAAGAAGCCTACGCAAAACAGCAAGAGCAAATTGCACAACAAGTGCAAGAAGGTCAGCAAAAAATTCTTGAAATCATACCAGAATGGAAAAATGCAGAGGTTGCTCAAAAAGAGAAACTAGCAATTCGCGACTATGGTATTAATGTCTTGGGGTATTTGCCTCAAGAAATGGATGCAATTTATGACTATCGTGCTTTACTTGGTTTAAGAAACGCATGGTTAAACTCCAAAACAGTTGAAGCCACGAAGAAGAAACCAACACAAAAAGCACCTGCAAGAGTGGCCCGACCTGGAACAACTACCAGAAAGAAATCGGTAGCACCAGCGAAAAGAGCAAAACAGGTTTTAGCAAAAACTGGAAAAGTCCAGGATGCTGCTAAAGTTTTTGAACAATTTTTAAAATAATTTTATAGGTAAATATAATGGCTAAAGTAACAAACGCATTTGATACATACAGCGCGACTTCAGACAGAGAAGATTTAAGTAATATCATTTACAACATCTCTCCAATGCAAACTCCGTTTATGTCATCAATTGGAAAAAGAAATATTAATAATGTTGTCTTCGATTGGCAAACAGAAGCTCTAGCGAGTCCAGTCTCAACAGGTGAACTAGAAGGTTTTGAACTTTCAAGATCAGCTGCTGTTGCAACCACTCGTGTTAGCAATGTTGCGATGATTTCAAAAAGAGATGCAACTGTATCAGGCTCACAAGAGTCTTCAGACCCTGCTGGTAAGAGATCAGAAATGGCTCACCAACTAGCTATCATGTCTAAAGCTCTTAAGAGAGATATGGAAGAAGCTCTTTGTCAAAAGAATGGAAAAACTACTGGTGATGCGACAACTGCTCGTAAAACTGGTGCTTTTGAATCTTGGATGAAATCTAATGTTGACAACGCAGCAGGATCAACTCCTACTGGCGGTGGAACAGCTCCAACAGACGGAACTCAAAGAGATTTAACTGAAGCTCTTTTGAAGAATGTTTTACAATCTTGCTTTGAAAATGGCGGTGAGCCATCAATAGCAATTTGTGGCCCACATAACAAACAAGTTATCTCTGGTTTCACAGGTCGTTCACAAGCAAGACAATTTGTTGACTCTAATACTGTAGAAGCATCAGTATCTATCTACTCTTCTGACTTTGGTGAGCTAAAAATAGTTCCATCAAACAGATCAAGAGAAAGATCTTTATTGTTGGTTGATCCTGAAATGGCGAAAGTATCTTTCTTGCGTGATTTCAAAACAGTTGACATTGCAACAATAGGTGATGCAGTCACTAAAATGATCGTTGTTGAGTATGGATTAGAAGTATCCAACGAAGCAGCTCATGGTTTAGTTGCTGACCTTAACGTAAGTTAAGTTCTCGGTTAAGAACCTTAAAGGGATGTTTCGGCATCCCTTTTTTTTGTGTTAAAATTCTTGCATGGCTAAAAGAACTGTTATAGATCACAAGACTGGTTTTACCAATGAGTTTATTACTGAAGATAACAAAGACATCTATCACACAACTCAAGACCTAAATCCTGTAATAGAGCATTGCAAAATGCTTGCAGAACATAAACCAGGTAAAGATCTTCGCCATGTGGCAGAAGTGCCATTGATTGTATATCAAAGAGCGTGTCGAGAAGGATGGGCCAATGATATGAAGCAATGGAAAAAATGGTTAAATAAATCAGACAATAAAGTTTTTAGAACATGGCAAGGTAAACTATGACATACGCAGAATTAAAATCTAATATCGCAAGTTACTTAAATCGTTCAGATTTAACAGATGTAATTGATTCATTTATTGATAGCACAGAGGCAGAATTTAACCGCAGATTAAGGGTTAAAGGCATGATTAAAAGAGCTACTGCAACTCTTACAGGTCAATATCTTGCAGTACCAACTGATTGGTTAGAAGCTATAAACTTACAAATTGATAGTGGTGATTTCTCACCATTGTTTCAACAATCCATAGAATCTATGGATGTGTATAGAAAAGCCAATGATAATGTAACAGGGCAACCCATTTATTTTGCATTGGTAGATGATTCAATTGAATTTGCACCTACCCCAGACGGAAGTTATACAGTACAATTAACCTACTACGGAAAGATAGATGCGTTAAGCGATTCTAATACGAGTAACTTTTTATCCACAGGATATCCAGATGCTTACCTTTATGGATCATTAAAACACGCTTCTATCTATTTAATGGAAGATGAACGAGTGCCATTATTTACAGCACAGTTCGAGAAAGCTCTAGAAGAAATGAGACTAGAGCAAGAAAAAGCTGAGTTCTCTAAAGGTTCTTTAATGCAAAGAAGAAGAACTTACGGAAAACGCAGTAAAGATATTTATTATTTTGGTAATAACTAGGAGTATAAAAAATGGCTGGATTTAGTGATTATTTAGAAGACAAGGTACTTGACCATGTATTTGGCGGTACTGCTTATACAGCACCAACAACACATTATGTTGCTTTGTATACAGTAGCACCTGACGATACTGGCGGTGGTACTGAAGTAACAGGTGGAGCTTATGCAAGACAAACCTCTACTTTTACTGTCTCAGGCACATCCCCTACAACAGCGACAAACGCAGCAGCAGTTGAATACCCAACAGCTACAGCCGATTACGGAACTGTAGTTGCAGTTGGTATTTTAGATGCATTAACTAGCGGCAACTTACTTGCCTATGCAAACTTAGATACATCTAAGGTTGTAACAAGCGGTGATGTGTTTAGATTTGATGCTGGTGATTTAGACATCACATTAGCTTAATACCATGGCCTCAGTAGGCTATGGCTCATATAACTACGGAATTGCCGCTTATGGCACTCCGCAGTATCAGGAAGCATCCGCAACAATAGCACAGACATCAGGTGCATCTGCGATAGGCAGACAGCTTGATCGTGGTGTTGCAACCATTGCTCAGACATCTGGAATGTCTGCGGTTGGTACTCAAGTAGATCGAGGATCTGCAACCCTAGCACAAACCAGTAGCATGACCAGTGTGGGCCATAGAGTCCATCTTGGTTCAAGCACCATAGCACAAACCTCTGGCATGAGTGCTGTGGGTAAACAAATCGATAGAGGATCTGCAACCATTGCACAAACCTCATCCATGAATGGTGCAGGTCGATACACCATAGCAGCACACGCAACTGGTGCAGAGACATCAGACTTTACAGCTATTGGTAGACAGATCGATAGAGGTTCATCAACCTTCACACAAACAAGTGGATTTTCAGCAAGTGGTGGTCTAAAATGGGAAGTGATACAGAATCCTGACACGACCTGGACTCAATTAACAAAAGAACAAGCGGCATAATAATATGGCAGATACATTTACAACGAATTTAAACTTAACAAAACCCGAAGTCGGTGCATCTACTGATACCTGGGGCGGAAAATTAAACACCGACCTCGATACTTTAGATGGTCTTTTTGCAGATGCAGGAAACGGAACAAGTGTGGGCCTTAATGTTGGCTCTGGTAAAACTTTAACAGTTGGTGGTACTTTAACCTCAACTGGTTCAGCTAGTTTTACAACTATTGATGTTAATGGTGGTGCAATTGATGGCGCACCCATTGGTGCTAACTCAGCATCAACTGGAGTCTTTACAGTAGCAACAGCATCAACTTCAGCAAAAATTACACAAGTAGCAATTACCTCAAGCTCTAATGCAGTAGCTTGGGATGCACAAGCAGCAGCCAACGCCTATCATGCAACCACAGAGAACACGACTTTCTCAGCACCATCAAACGCTGTAGAAGGTGCAATTATTTCTGTAGAGATAGCACAAGGTGGATCAGTTTACACAGTAGCCTTTAATACTGTGTTCGAATTTGCTTCCAGTACTGCACCCACTGTAACTGCAACAGCCAACAAGACTGACATCTTTAGCTTTAGATACAACGGCTCAGTCTGGCAAGAAATTGGTAGAGTTCAAAACCTAGCACAAACTTAATATGGAAACGCTACAGCGTACAGCAAATAGAGGAAGCATATCTACTGGGTATGATATTGATAACTCTGTAAAACTTGAGCCTGATAATACTGAAATGTTATATACAGGTAGTTTAACAGCAGGAAATAGACGAACATGGACTATTTCTATGTGGGTTAAAAGAACTGAATTAAGTTATGAAAGTGCTTTTATGTATAGTCAAGGCACTTATGGAAATATAAGATTTTTTACTGACGATAAAATTGTAATTGAAAACCATAATCTTTATTTAATAACTAATAGAGTTTTTAGAGATACTTCAGCTTGGTATCATGTTGTTTGGGTTAATGACTCTACTCAATCAACTGCATCAAATCGTTCAAAACTTTATATTAATGGAGTTCAAGAAACTTCATTTTCTACAGAAACTTATATGTCTCAAAATGAAGAAGGTAATGTAAACAGCACTTCAGGAACATATATAGGTAGAAGGTCAAATGAAGTAAAACATTTTGCAGGTTATATAGCTGATGTATATAAAGTAGATGGTCAAGCATTAGCACCTACAGACTTTGGTGAGTTTGATGAAGATAGTGGTATATGGAAGCCTAAAGCATACACAGGTGGCTCGTATAGCACACAGGGATTTCATTTAGACTTTTCTGATTCAAGCGACTTAGGTAATGACTCAAGTGGTGAAAACAACGATTTTTTATTACAAAACATCACAGCAGCCGACCAAGCAACTGACACACCTACTAATAATTTTTGTATTATGAGTCCTCTATGGAACTACGCTAATGACTGCGTAATTTCTGATGGTGGCTCATATATAGATGGTTCTGCTGCTGCTTGGAATGGAGCAAAGGCTACTTTTGGACTAACAGCAGGTAAATGGTATTGGGAAATAAAACAGCTTGGAAGTGGTGGCACATTTATGGGCTTACAAACAGATGGAGAAGATAACATTAGCAGTGGCAATGCACAGTCACAAAACACTTCAGTTGTTTTTTACACAGATGGAACTTTACAATATTCAGGTGGTAGTGAAAGTACTACAAGTGCAAGTAATAGTATAACCACTAATAGCATTGTAGGTTTTGCCTTAGACTTAGATAGTGGAACACAGACAATCAAAATTTATCTTGATGGTAGTTTAATAACTACTTTTGGTTCTTCAGGCACTTGTAATTTATCAACTTATAACATTGAAGATACAACAGTATTTCCTTTTGTTGCTATATATGAAAATACAGTTAATATGAATTTTGGTGGCTATACACGATCATCAATCTCAAGTGCGGCAGCCGATGCTAATGGCTACGGAACTTTTGAATACGCACCACCATCAGGTTATTACGCATTATGCACCAAAAATTTAAGTGAGTTCGGAGGATAAATGGCAGACTATACAACAATAGACGATCCAACTGAATATTTTCAAGTTAAGATTTGGACAGGTAATGCGACAAGCAGAACTATTGATTTAGATAACAATGCTACTATGCAACCTGATTTTTCATGGGTAAAATCAAGGTCAAATGCTTATGAACAGTATTGGGAAAATTCCTCAAGAGGAACAGATAAATATCTTAGATCAAATAGAACTTCTGCACAAGATAACGGAACTGTTGTTACCTATAATTCAACTGGATTTGGAATAGGCTCGGGTGCTGAAAATAATGAAGATAGTACAACCAATGTAGGTTACTTTTGGAAAGGCAACGGTGGTACAACAGCTTCAAACTCAGATGGCTCTATAACTTCTACAGTACAAGCTAATACCGATGCAGGATTTAGTATTGTTGAATGGACAGGAAACAGCACAAATTCTACAGTTGGGCATGGACTAGGTGCAGCACCAACATTGATATTTAGCAAAAAAACTACTGGAACCTCTGCTTGGAATGTTTATCATGGTTCGCTAACAAGTGCTGCATATTTGTTGGAATTTAATACAAATGCAGAAGCAAGTGTGGCTGCCATTTGGAATAGTACAGCACCCACTTCTTCAGTTTTTAGTATTGGTACTGATGCTCAGTCAAATCAAAACACTCAAACATTCTTGGCTTGGTGTTTTGTAGAAAAACAAGGCTACAGCAAGTTTGGCAAGTATGTAGGTAATGGAGATGCAGATGGTCCTTTTGTTTATACAGGATTTAAACCTGCTTTTGTTATTATTAAACCTGCCTCTAATTCTGGTTATAATTGGGCTATGACAGACCATAAAAGAAACCCCTCTAATGAAGTAGATAAGTATCTTTGGGCTGATGATATTGGGGCAGAATATAATGGGGCAAGTGTAAGTTTAGATATAGATTATTTATCGAATGGTTTTAAACTAAGAACAACTAGGTCTGAAACAAATCAAAGTGCTGCAACCAATGTTTATATGGCGTGGGCAGAAAATCCATTCGTAACATCAACAGATACAAATAGCATCCCAGCAACAGCGAGGTAATAATTATGTGGGCATTAGTAGAATCAGGAAGTGTAAGTAAAATTTATGCACAACCTAAACAATTAACTATAGGAGATGTAAATTATCCTAGCAATATTTTTAGTATGTGGACTAGCTCTGAGCTAGAAGCTATAGGCATTTATGAGGTTGTAATTAACAACACCAATTTTAAAGACCCTGAATATTATATTAATACAGACCAATCATTTGCTTTTGCAAGTGGAACTGTTACAGCTACCTATGGCACAGCTACAGCTAAAGACTTAGCTGATTCAGGTTCAGGTGATACTTTAGTTAGAGGTTTAAAATATATTCATTCACAAACAATAGATAACCAAGCCTATAGTTTATTACAACCTAACGATTGGATGGTTATTAAAGCTACTGAGACAAGTGGTTCAGTTGAAAGTGATTGGACTACTTATAGGGCAGGAGTTAGAACAGCAGCCAATAGCATGATAACAAAAATTAACGCAGTATCAGATGTAGATGCACTCGCAGCATTATATGTATATAACGATGCTGATCCACCAGTAAGACCATTAGGAGAGTTTCCTGATGCACCGAGTTCATGATTGAAATTTTATCAATATTTTTAGTAGCTAGTATTGCTGCTTATTTAAGTTAGGAGAAAAATATGTGGAAAAAAATTAAAGACTGGTTTATGAGTGGCTATGAAAGAGTCAGAGCTAGAGATAAAAAGGGTAGGTATGTTAAAGATGACCCCAAAACTACAAAGAATGAAGCCTACACTTTAAAAAAGACAAAACTTACAAAAAAGTAATTTATAAAACAGGATTATAATATGGCTACTGTAAGAGAATCTTTTGCCAAAATAGAAGCACATGAACGAGAATGTGCTATTCGATATGAAAATATCGAAAAAAGATTAGATCAAGGACAAACAAGATTTAGTAAGTTAGAAAATATGATTTGGGGATTATATGTTCTTCTTATTACATCAGGCGTTATTGCAGGAATATTTGGGATATAAAAATGTCAGAAGAAATACAAACTAAAAAAGTTAATTTAGAATTAGATATAGATACCAGTATTAATAATATTGGTATTAATCCTTATCAAAAATCAATTCATCTAGCTAAAGCTGTAGATGCTTGGCGTATATTTCCAAGAATATTTCTCAGCGTTTATATGTTTTTGCTTTATTACTCAACTATGTGGTTTATGAGTTTAGAAGAACCTAGCCTAGAACAGTCAGGTCTTATATCTATTATTGTAGGTGCAGGAGCAGCTTGGTTTGGTTTATATAGTGGTACATCCTCTAGTTCTAAATCATTTAAAGGCGACCAGTAATGTATGAATATGGTTGCACAGTCACTAGGGTGGTTGATGGCGACACTATTGATGTTGTTCTTGACCTTGGCTTTTCTATTCTTCACAAGTGTCGTGTACGCCTTTATGGGATTGATACACCTGAATCACGCACAAGAGACAAAGATGAAAAAGCTAGAGGTAAAATAGCTTCTAAATTCCTCAAAGATGCCATTGATGATGGAAAAAAAGTAGTTTTAAGATCAAAGTTAAAAGATTCTAAAGGCAAGTATGGTAGAGTTTTGGGAGAAGTGATTGTAGATGATATTAATATTAATGTTTCTATGATCGAAAACTATCTAGCTGTTGAATATCATGGACAAAGTAAAGATGATATTGAGGCAGAGCACTTAATAAACAGAGGTAAACTTATAGAATTGGGAGTATTCATTCCAAATGAAAAATAATATTTACCAGTTAATTATATTTTTAGGAATAATATTTTCTACAACTGCATATGCTCAATCATCACAACAGACTGGTACAGCTTGTACTAATGGAACAGAGTTTTGTGAGAATAATAATCTTTATACCTCAAATAATACGACCACAAATAATACCAACTCCAATACAAACACGAATACCAATTCCAATACAAATGTGAACACCTCAACTGCGACAAATAATAATACGAACTCAAATACAAACACTAATGTAAATACAAACACCAATGCCAACACGAATGTAAATACAAATACTAATGTCAGCACAAACGCAAACACAAATGTTAATACAAATGTAAATACTTCTACTTCAACTGCTAGTAGCACATCTAATAATACGAATACGAATAACAATGTGAACACATCTACATCTAATTCAACTGTAAATTCAACAGTAAATCAGAATGTTAATAACACAAATAATTCAACCACATCAAACACCAACCAAAATACGAATGTGAATCAATCAACATCAGAGTCAAATGTGCAGACTAATAATGTTAATCAGAACAATAACAATTCCACATCAGATAATACGAACCGAAATATTAATGAATCTAGTAGCACACAAACTATTAATCAAAACATAAAATCTGAAGCACCTCCTGCCTCTGCTATTGCTCCATCTATAATGTCTTATTCACAAGACTTATGTACTACTGGCGTATCAGGTGCATTTCAAGGTCAGGTATTTGGTTTTTCAGGTGGTAAAACTATTACAGATAAAAACTGCGAAAGATTAAAATTATCCAAGTATCTATATGATATGGGTATGAAAGTGGCATCAGTTGCTTTACTTTGCCAAGATGAAAGAGTGTTTAAGGCTATGTCTATGGCAGGTACTCCTTGTCCTTATAATGGCAAAATAGGTAAAGAGGCTACTACTGCTTGGCAAAATAATCCTAGTAAAAGACCTGATAAAGATGATGCTCTAAAAGATTTCATAGCTAAATGTACTTATGAATCTAATCCTAATAGAGAAAAACTAAATAAAGATGTAGTTAGTGCTGTAAAAACTATCTATACAAGGAAAACAAAAACAAAAAGACAATGCAAAAAAGAATTTTATGCACAATAGCCTGTTTATTCAGTCTTAATGTATTAAGTCAATATATATACGAAGCTAATCAAGACTTATACGATTTACAAACCAATTCATCAGGTTCAACAGGACTAGGTTCAAATGATGATTCGGTATCTT
>Ga0208013_1000727_pt1 | contig 17382 bp, 25 predicted proteins | sample 16_taG_FD_184091 | JGI IMG/M metagenome (GOLD analysis project Ga0208013, IMG submission 184091) | Marine viral communities from the Subarctic Pacific Ocean - 16_ETSP_OMZ_AT15313 metaG (SPAdes) (version 2) | ecosystem: Environmental > Aquatic > Marine > Oceanic | place: Pacific Ocean | collected...
TTCACTATGTTTGATCTGCCATGACACAATTGCGTGGTCAGTGGAAGGGTATCACGACTGCGGTGCTTTACTCTTTACTGTTGGTACTGGCAGCGTGACACTCGTAGTTGATATATCAGAGAGTTGACATGCACGAAACCACACGTCAACGACTAGCGGAGATGCAGGCTCGGCGTAAGAAGACCAAGTACGTCGTCTGCCCCGCGAAACACAAGACGAAGATTCCTGACGGCGCTCGACAGGGTCTCAAGAAGAGCAAGGTTGGTACGTTCCTCGCGAAGATGATCAAAGGCTTAACAGGCATCAAGGGCGGTAAGGGCTGTGGTTGTTCAGATGTCGTTGGTGAGATGAACAGCAAGGGTGCGGACTGGTGCCAGAAGGAAAAGAAATACCTCGTCGACAAGATGATGGGCAACCGCCGCATGCTGGCTGAAGCCACTGGTGTTTCGGTTGGATTGATAGAGTCAAAAGGGGTGACGGTTCTTCTGAGAGCTGGTGCGTACACGTTGTTGTGGAGAGCAATCAAACAGGACCGTGCTTACGCGAAGAAGCTGCAGAAGCAGATTGAGGCGGGGAAGCGAAAAAGACAGGCTATCGTGAAACGAGAAGGGCCAGTTGTCACTCAGATTCAGTTGCCTGATGACGTTCGAAAGAACCTGATCTACCACATCTACCCACTGACTAAGACTCGCTGGGTGTGGCAATGGAACCTCGATCAGATCCTTCAGCGGATAGACCTATTCAACGGCCGAAAGATCGTCGGTATCGTTTACGACGAGAAGACTGATCCGCCAGAGATGGTGAAGGAATACCTGAGTGGTCACGGGTTTGAGTTTGTCGTTGAGAAGAATCATGTGGGTAAGACGAAATCGAAGTGCCTGGGCGAGAACGTGACGGCCGTGAAGATGATGTCGATGGTAAGGTCGTTTGAACACGAGGTGACATTCAGGGCTCATGCGAAGGGCGTCACAAAAGTGTTTGGGAAAGACACAGTCTGCAGCGAGGATTCACTCGGCACGGTTTCACACAGAGGCGAAACTGTAAAGGACTGGACTGAGATAATGTATGCCACATGTCTGGACGACTGGCCGACAGTGAAGGAGCACCTGGAAGAGTTTGCAATGACTGGGCCATTCCGTCGAAATTCCCGAGTAGGGGGGTCGCATTGGTTTTTTTCAGGATCGTTTTACTGGTTCGAACACACTCGGTTCTATCAGCGAAACTGGGAGGGGATTGAGCCTAAGCGACATGGTGTTGAATCGCTTCCAGGCCTGCTGTTTAACTCATCGGAGGTTGGCTGTCTGCATGGAGACAATGCTGGATCCCTGTATCACGATCGCTACATGCAGAACAAGGCATGGCCAGAGTTCCAGAAGTGGAAGGAGGATCTCACGGCATGAAGATCAACATTGTGCGGCCAACAGACGGGTGGGTGTTGCAACGAATAGCTGAGGCATGGCAACTACCAAACTCGAAGTGTAGCGCGAAGCCTGACCCGAAGGCTGATGTCAATATCTGGTGCAACTATGCCATGTTTAATGTGGCTGGCCGAATGAAGAAAACAAAGTGTGACATTGGCTGGTTCACTCATTGGGAGGAGAGCAGTCGTGGAAGGGTCTTTGATGCTGTCGCAGCCAAGGTTGATTGGTGTATCGCGATGTGCAAGAAGACAGCCCAGTACCTTCCCGCCGATCGCACTACAGTTATTCCGTCAGCCCCATCCAGTCTGTATGGTCGACGTGATATCGTTCTGGGAGTTGCTGTAAAAGATTCACCGCGGAAGCGGTCTCACCTGATAAGCGACTTGATTGACATTCCGGGAATCACTGTTCGACATACTCTGGGGAGACTGTCAGACGCAGACATGCCTGCCTTTTACAGGTCTGTCGATTACATGCTCGTTCTCTCTGACAACGAGGGCGGCCCCATGTGCGTGCCCGAGGCAATGGCAATGGGCAAGCCGGTTATCGCTCCTGACGTTGGATGGTGCTGGGATTACCCGTGCGTAAGATACACAGACGCTGATGATTTAATGCGTGTGGTACGAGGGCTGATGCCGCCAACAATTGAACAAGAGTCCGCACAGATCATGGAAGTGGTCAACCACACATGCTTGTAGTTTACACTGCTCATTTCGGGGGTTACGACAAGTTGGCTCCAGTAACAAAAATTCCAGGGGTACGGCACGTCCTGTTTACTGATGGCCCTGATGTCAGTGGCTGGGAGTGTCTCCGGCCACATCCAACAGAGACGACCGACCGTCGCGAAAACAGAAAATACAAGATCCGTCCACACCTGTTGTTCCCGCATGCTGACTGGACAATCTACCATGATGCGAACCTGCCGTTGACTGTTGATCCTCGGGAGATCGTGGCGAACTGCCAAAGCGGTTTGAACCTGTACCGTCACCCATGGCGAGAGTGTGCGTACAAGGAAGCCAAGGCGGTGACGTGGCAGGTGTCTGAAAGGGTGCTCAAAGCTCAGCTTCAGCGATACCGACGAGAGGGATTCCCTGCAGACTTTGGTCTATACTGTGGAGGGTTTCTGGTCAGAAACAAAGAGGCAAACGCTCTCAATGATCTCTGGTGGGACGAGTATCAAGCGGGCTGCTGCCGTGATCAGGTCAGTCTGCCTTATGCTCTGTGGCGATCCAAGGACACTCCCGTCCATGTACTGCCGTCCGAAATGGGCGTGCCGTTTTATGAACAGCAAAACGGACTCTGTGAGCGGCGTCCGCATATCAGGTCGAAAAAAGATGGTGGGACATCATGAAAGCGTCCCCAAACCACAGTGATTCCCTACCAGTCACCAATTGACACATGAGGGTTTTACTTGATAATTAAGCTACCAACCAACACCGAAGGAAATTCGTCATGCCACAACAACCACTCCTGCGATCCATGGGAAACAACTACGGCCGCATCAACCCTGCGAATAGCCGTGCGAATGCCCAGGCTGCGCGGTACACGAGTAACGTGACAGGTGCGCCGATTGGTGGGCAGGCGTTCCAGCCGAATATGGTGTTGAAGCAGTTTCCGCAGGCACAGCAGGGCGGATACAACGGGGCTCTCGACCCTGAGCAACAGGGGCTCGTGAGTGCTGCCGGTTCGCCTCAACAGCAGGCGTCGTCTCTTGAGCAATCACCATACGCCAAGCATTTAGGCCCCGGCGGAACTGTCGAGCAGTTTATTGACCAGGCTTCACAGAACAGGAATCCTGTGCCTGGAAGAGGAGGACTGAGAGGATTCCGGTCTAGCCAAGGCGTTCCTCCGCAATATGGAAGCCCAGCCCCACCTTATGGCCAGGGGGCTCAGGCCGGGCAGGCCGTTCAACCTGCTGCTCAGTCAGTACCGCCTCGACCAATTTTCCCTCCTATTCCAGGCAGCCAAGGGCTTGCTGGCCCTGAAACCCCAAGTATGCGGGCACAATTGCAACAGGCCCCCGCTGGGGGATTCAAGCAGTTCCCTACAACTCCCCAGCAGGCTCCAGAAGCTTCAGTTGGTGGCCAGCCTCAACGTCCAATGCTGGTGCAGCCCGCACCAATGAGGCGGGGGGCAACGTCACTGACTCAAGAGGGGTTGGACAACCTTCAAGGACGGCTGGCCGAAGCACAGCAGCAGGAATCTGCAGCAGCACATCATTTGATGCTAAGTCGGCACCACGGAAATCCTGAATACAACATTGCTCGTGGTCGTGGTACACCAGAAGAGGAAGCTGCGTTTCAGGGACAGCTGGCTGGATATCGTAACCGTGACGCCAACCGCGAATTCGCGATGACGCCTGGTGGTGAGGAGATGAACCGATTCGCACAACTGCAGGCGATGCAGTCGAATGTGAATCAGCCGCAGGGAGACGACACACAGGCAAACCTGCGGGCCATGAGAGAGAAGGGTTACGGCGACATTATTATGAGAACAAGAGATAATCGGCTGGCACTGACAAGTCGCGGCAACAAAGCTCGTGGCGTTCGTCAGCGTGAAACAGGCGATGCGGTTGGCCAGGATTCACACAACGATCAGATGATTTCTGCTGCAACGCCTGAGGAGTATATGGACCAGGCTGCTGCGAATCGAGCGCGTATTAACGATCGTCGTGCAGCTCGTGGTGGAATGAGTGAACGTGAGATGCGTGATCTGAAGACTCGTTCGCGATCGAATGTTCATAGCGTGAGGGAGGACGCACGGAACATATTGAAGGAAATGGCTGAAGGGAATGTGGGTGTGGACCAAACCGTGTCGGCCAGGTACGGTTCCGAGGCGAAGCCAACGCTAGACACAACTGCAGCGGCAACGTCTGAAGCTCAGGACAATTACAAAAACAGTGAATTACTGCAAAACTTAGGTGTTGAGCCTGGAGGAAACTGGAGTGGTTATTCTTCTGTGATTGAGAACATTGTCGATAGCGGTGGTCAGATAAGCGATGAAGATTTAACAGAGCTACAAGAGCAAATCACAATAGACTCGCACGGCATCGGCCGAGGAAAAGAATTTTGGGGTCAAGGCGTGTTTAATATGCCACACACTACCGCCAACCATGGTCTGCTGCAGCAGTTCGTTGGCCTTGACACGCCAGAAGAAAGGCGTGCTTGGTTCGACAACTACAAGCAGAACCGAATGGCTGCTCTAGATGGTGTTGTTCAGGGAGTGTATGGAATGCTGGGGTATTCTGACGACGACTAAAAGTGTTGAGTTCTGTTTTATATTTCCTCCCACTCTCCCCCTTGACAGTCTGCCCTCCCCCGCGTATCCTTCCGCCACAAACACCACAAACGGAAGAAACGCCACACGGGGTATGAGCGACAATGGCAGCGACGAAGTCACGATCCGACGAGGAATTAACCACGGGTGCAGCAGCGAAAATAGCTGGTGTCACCTCGTGGACGATCTGCCGTTGGATTCACGACGGTCTGTTTCCCGCGAAGGGTTACCGCCGCACTGCCAGTGGCCGCTTCTATGTGAAACGCTGGGCACTGAAGGAGGCGATGGGTCAATGACCAACCTCACTCTCGGCAACATAATTCCGCCGTACCATACGTACAACACAGAGACTCAGGATACGAAGTTCGCTCAGCTAGTACGCGGAACTCAACGCAATGATCGACGCAAGCAAAACTCACCCAGTGGCCGAAATGTTCCCTATGATGACAGAAGCAAAACTCAACGCAATGGCTGACGATATCGCCACCAACGGACAGCAAAGTCCAATTTTGAAGAATGAAAATGGAGCGGTTATCGATGGCCGAAACAGATTGGTGGCGTGCCAGATTGCGGGAGTGGAGCCAGAGTTTGAAACGGTTGGCATGACTGAAGAAGCGACAAAATCGCTGATTGTCAGCATGAACATTATGCGTCGGCATTTGACACCATCGCAACGGTCAGTGATTGCTGCTCAGATGGTGACGACGAAGAAGGGTGGTGACAGAACGAGCAAGGAAAGCAAAAGCTCAAATGAGCTTTTGCTTTCACAGCACGGTGCCGCTGAGTTATTGGATGTCAGTGTCAGTTCCGTGAAGCGTGCCCAGACGCTCATCAACGATGCTCCCGAAGCTCTCGTGAAGCAGGTTCGTGACGGTAAGCTGTCCGTCAGTGAAGGAACGAACATCGTCCACGGTGTCTCAGTAAAAAAGAAACAACGATCGGCTGAGACAGAGAAGCTGCGAGCTGGCTCAGAGTCGATGCGAAAAATTGAGTCGTTATTCGAAGGGCTTTCGTCGAAGGCGAAGACGGCCGTGTTCCGAAAACTGTCTCAGGAAGAGACGATCCAGACCTCGATCGAACGTCAATCGAAAGAGCAGCAACGTGGCGGGCTTCGTGCGTTAGAACATGCGTCCAGCCTTGTGCATGACGCGCTGCTCGCATTTGACGGTCTTCGAACTCAATACATGAAAGACGCTGGGTGGCTGGCGAAAGCGCGTCATTCCGAAGAAGACATTAAGGTTGTTGACGGCATTGTTCGTGTCCTGCAATTGTTGCCGGAACGTATTCAACAGGCAGAGAACTTCATTAACGAAAAGAGGTAGCATGTTTACTGTAGACCACAAAACAGAACACTATTTGCGATCGGTAATGTCTGTTGAGCCAGAGTACCGAGAGAGCATGAAATATGACGAGCTTGTTAGTGGCTGGAATGTTCAGAACCTGGGGCGACCTGACGGGCAAGCGAAGGTAGTCGAGGCGATCGATTCTTATGCCAACATGATGGTGGAAGGGTCAGCTGCACCAGCAGTGATTGTGCGAAAGACTCCACGCGGCTTTGATGTTCTGGATGGTTGTCAGCGGTTACATGCGAATGAGAAGACGGGGAGTACGCACTTTGCTGCATACATCATCAAGTGCAGTGATGAAACAGCCAGGAAGATTCGTTTCGCCGCAAACCTACGGTTGAACACAGCGGCCCCTGTGGATTCTCTTTTCGTTCTGCGAAGCCTCATTGACGAATTCATGGTCAGGGGTTCCGACAGCGCACGCGACATTGCGGATGTTACTGGTCGTCGTGAGTCTGAAATTGAGAAACTGTATAAGCGACGACAGGCATATACCTGGGTGGCTACTGCGTTTCAGGCTGACAAGGGGACAGCAGGGCCAGAACTGAAAGATGCTTTGCTGGACACGATTGCAGACAAGGCACAGGTGGATGACTTCACGGGTGATCACTCGAAGGTCGTCGTGAAGTTCATTGATCAGCTGAGTGCCTGCAGGTTTCGCAACGGTGATGCGATCCACCACACAGAGCAGTTTTTCGGTATAAAGCGAATCGGTTCAAAGAATCGGTCTACGCAGTTTCGATCAAAACAGCGGTCATTCGAAAACGACCCCATCGTCCATTCACGTTTACACGGCGGTAAGAAGCAGACGGGAGTCGAGTCGGTCGATACGAAGCTGAAGGCGTTGGAAACAGTCGTTAAGAAGTACAAGAAAGATTGCGTTGGCGAATTAGACAACGCAGAGCTGGTGAAGACCTGGGATCGACGATTCTCTGAGATAGGACGAATGCTGCGTGAGTGCTGTTCGAACAAGGTTCGGCAAAAGCTGGATCCGTTCACGTAAGCCATAGGTAGTTCGAAACCCCACATTACATTTCTGATTGATAGGTACGTACAGAGGAGAGCAGGGATGCTTGTGTTGAGTCGAAAGCTGAACGAGGTAATTGAGTTGCCTGAACTGGGTGTGACCATTCAGGTGTTGGATATTCGGAAGAGTGTCGTGAGGATTGGAGTCGACGCTCCCCAAGAGTGCAGAATTGTTCGTAAGGAATTGCTGTCGAAGGATTCGGCAAAGCGTTGAAACCATGTTTACAAGGAGGATCAAGTGGGAACGGTGTGGGTAGCGAGAGACATGGAGCGTGGGGATATGCAGTATGCGGTCTTCTCAAGGAAACCGAATCGCAGTGTGCGAGGGTTTCAGCCTGGAGACAAAGACTGCATCCGCGTTGATGTGCGGAATGAGATAGGAGTGGAGTTGGCTGGTCGCGTGCTGGCCGTGAGTGAATGTATCGAGATCGTTTCTTCGGAAGTTGTTTAACAGAAAGTAACACAATGACTCAGAGTTTTTCCCTTTCCGTTGGCCACCACTTAGTTGGTCATGGATCGTTGACCGACATCAATGGTGCTGTGGAGGCATTACAAAAGCTGACTGGCGCCGACGATCGTTATCTGGCTGGTGATTACGGCCGCGTTGTCCACGAAACAGAAACAGGCTGTGTGCAATTCAAGGTGGAGAGTTGCGACGTATTGACGCATTCGCAGATGGAAGACGCAGATGAAGCGGCAAAGCAGATCGAAGCTGAGAAGACTGGAGTCTAATTAGACCACCTCTGCAGAGGGGCCGAGCTACGAGAGGACGCGAAAGCAACTCGCTGGAAACAGCACGACGCTAAGAGTTGGGTTCGGCAAATACAGTGAATCATTGCAGGAAGCGTGTGTGCAATGTCAATCAACAATAACGCTCGGGCGGGTGAGAGGCCCGCATCATTTCAAAAGGAAACAAGATGAATCTAAAACGACTAGCAGGGCCATTCCCTGAAGAAGACATTGAGTGGCGTGTTTCGCGATCTGGAAATACCAGTGGTCGCGTCTGGTGCAACGTCCTGGCCTATATCACGGCCCGTGCAATTATGACACGGCTGGATGACGTGGTTGGTCCTGAGAACTGGAAGAACACGCCACAGGTTGTTCATGAAGTCCGTCCAGGTGCATTCTCTATTCAGGTGGGGATTTCGATTAAAGTCGATGACGAGTGGGTCACGAAATACGATGTCAGTGAGCCAACGCAAATCGAACCAGCGAAAGGCGGATTTTCAGGGGCCATGAAAAGGGCAGGGGCGTGTTGGCAAATCGGCCGCTATCTGTATCACCTGGACGAAACATTCGCGGAGGTCGCAGAGAAAGGTGGCAAGGGCTGGAATTACGCACGGCTACCAGAAAAGTCTGGTGGTGGGGTTTACTATTGGAAGCCACCGAAGCTGCCATCGTGGGCGTTGCCCAAAGAGTCAGAGCATGAGATTACCAAAGGTGATTTGAACCTACTCAAAAAGGACTGGCAGGCCAAGTTCGCGGGCGACGTGAAGAGTGCTGCGGACTTACGTGAGGGTTTCGACCGATTCGTTGTTTCCATCGTCGGAGAGTTTCCAGCGGCCGACTATACGTGTTGGACACAGGATGCGTTGCAGGCTTGTTACGCACGAATTAACTCGACAGAAGACGGTACTGATGGCGTCGATTCCGATGTTCCTTTTGAGTGAGGTAAGTGATGATGTTTGGAGGATATGAAGACAGGCGAACACCAGCCGAACGGGACCGGGATTTACAACGGGCGGATATGCGCGAGGCGAACATCCAGTTGTCGTTAGGTTTCCTCAAACAACTGAAGCCGTTTCTGGTTGAATCTGGTGCGGAAGTGGGTCTACCAGGTCGCGGCGAATACGCAGGGGCGGAACTGTTGATCGTTAGCGATAATGTCACATACAAGATCGGAGTGAGGGTAGATCATGACTGAAGAGAACAGATTCCGAAAGCGTTTCCTCGACTGCAAAAACCTGACGATCGAAGAAGCAGAAGACCTCGGGAAACATCTGGCGAGCCTCAGTCGAGATATCTCGTTTTGGCTTGGCGACTTGGCCAAGTACAGCGAAGCACGATGGCCAGAACACTACCACCAAGTGTTTCCAGAATGGATGAGCCCTGGGCATGCGTCTCGCACAGCAGGTGTATGCCGAGCGTATCCAAAGGAAGAAGATCGTGGCCACGAGGCGACGTACACCCAATACATGCAGGTTGCCAAGAAACCAGATCGTGATTCGCTGTTGGCTGGAATGGTTGGGCAAACGTCTGACGAATCGCGGAAGTCGCCCAACAGAGAGGCGGCGCCAGCCAAGGATCCATGGATGCTGGCAGTCGACGTGAATTATTTCCTGCACCGATTCTGGTTCAGTGGTGCTGGCATTGAGGCCGCACAGGGTGTTGCAGACTGGATTGATCGCACGGTTGATCGCCTCAAAGAGAAGGGGCTTACCGACACTGCTTGCTGTTTCGACAGTCGCGTGAATCACCGCAAGGCATTAACTGAGGGTTGGGACGCACCGTACAAACCTCGACCAGCGAAGGATCCTGAATTAGGGCAACAGTTGAATCTGGTTCGTGAGCTGCTGGAAAAGAAGAACTTCGCGTGCGTCAGTCAGGAGGGCATGGAAGCTGACGACATGATGGCGAGCTACGCGGCCCAGTTCGATGGCCGCGTCACGCTGATGACACAGGACAAAGACATGCGTCAGTGTTTGTCAGACCATGTGAATATGCTGCTCGACGTGGAGTGGATGGAGAATCCCACCAGCGGCGAGATGCTGCCCGATTACAAGTGGCTGTCGACAGCTGCACACATTGAGGCAACGGGGCTGAAGCCTGAGCAGTGGACTGAATTCCAGATGCTCATGGGCGATTCGGTCGACGGAATTAAGGGTTGTCCAGGCATCGGTGAAAAGGGTGCAGCGGATCTGATTAAGGAATTCGAAACGCTCAAAGCTGTGTACGAAGCGGCAGAGGCTGATGACGAGCGGATTAAGGAAAAGAAGCGAGTGGCCCTGCTGGAGTTTCGTGATTCGACAGCGGATGTTACGCGGCAGCTTGTGACGCTTCGTACGGAATTGACGATCACTAAAGCGACGAGGCTTTGACAAATGACGACAACACGACAACGCCGAATTGCTGCTGGCCTCTGTGTCAATTGCACTCAGCCAGCACCGTCAGTCGGCAGGCGTTGCGAACGCTGCAGAATTCGTGAGAACACACGGGCGAGACACCGCGAGGCTCAATTGCTTGAACTCAAGTGTTGTGTCTCTTGCGGTGGCGATTCGGCCAAGGGGAATAGTCGGTGCGAGAAGTGCCAGAAGAAGAACGCACAGAAATGCCGTGACTGGAGGTTGAAGAATGCCCCTGACGCCTGAAGAGAAAGCGGCACGTCACAAGAGTCGCCTCGTGGAAAAGGCTAAGGAGTTTCAGATATCGACGTACGTTCGGAAGTTCGTTGCACCACTGTTCCAGAAGATGGCGAGGGCGGAATTCGGAGCGGATCCGAGGCAGTTCGTCACGGCCGTAGTTGATGGTGAGATTCGGCAGGTTGCTCGATACGTCGGTGAATGTGTGTGCGTGACGTGTGGAAAAACTGATGCGTGGAATAGCGGGATCAAAGGAATTCACACGGGGCACTTCATATCCAGTCGGAGGAATTCAATCCTGCTGGAAGAGGACAACGTGGCCCCTCAATGTTCCGCGTGCAACGTCTACCAGAGCGGTGCGCCTCAGGCGTTTCGGAAGTGGATGTTGGCTGTGCGAGGTGAAGAGACCGTGGAGCGATTAGAGCAGTTGAAGACACAATCGGTTTCGTTCAGTCGTGAAGAACTGGTTGATATGCGGATTGAGTATGGATCGCGGCTGAAGGCAGCTGAGTTGAAGATGAAGAACCCAGACGTTCCCTTTTAAGGATTGAAGATGACGACCCAAGCAGTATCGATTGACCTGTTACGAATTGACGCGGACACCCAGGCCAGAGTGAAGATCAACGAGGATGTTGTTGACGATTACGCTGGGGTGCTTGAGAACAATTCCAGTAAGAAGTGGCCACTGGGAGAACTCGATGTCTTCCACGACGGCACTGACTATTTCGTGGCTGACGGATTCCACCGAACACTGGCTGCACAGCGGGTGAAGCGGGCGTCGATTCCCTGCAAAATCCACAAGGGGACGGCGAAGGACGCTCGAGTCTTCGGCATGACCGCGAACGATTCCCACGGTCTGCGAATGAGCCGCGCGGACAAACGTCACTGCGTTGAATGGCTGCTGGACAACGGCGGCAAGATGACACAGGCGAAAATCGCTGAGAAAGCGGGGGTCGATGCTCGCACCGTGAAACGCATCGTGGCCGAACGAAAAGAGGCAACCTACCCACCTGATGGAGAAAAGGGGACATTGTCCCCTTCAAATACACAGACTACGGAAGCTGGGCAGGATTTAGGGGCATCTGAAGGGCCGAGCGACACTGGGTGTGCATCCCCGCCACCACGGCATTCTGACGAAAAACTTGATCGATTAGCTGAGCACACCCGCACGTCCGACACCGACAAATCTGGTGACGAGCCACCCGCAGAACCACCGAAGAAAGAGGAATGGCGAATTGCCCGCAGCAAAGCGAAGAAAACGACTGAGGCGTTGATGCGGGCGTTGTGTGACCTGCACGACCTGAAGCCCATATCGTTTCGAGATCAGTCTCTCGAAGATTGTGAGACCATTATTGGCGAACTGGATGTGATGAAATGAAGTACCGAGGCTACACAATCACTTACGATCCCCCGCCGATTCCGATTCGGGCGCACGACTGGCAATTCGCCCACGACGAATACGACGGACCTGAAGACACCCGCATCGGTTATGCTAAGTCGTTGACCGATGCTATGCATGAGGTCGACGAACAGATTGCGGAGGACGAGGAGAACGATGAATGAGTTGGCACTTTTCGCGGGCGCTGGTGGTGGAATACTCGGAGGGCACTTGCTCGGATGGCGAACAATCTGTGCCGTCGAGCAAAACCACTTCGCCGCAGCTGTACTCGCAATGCGACAAAATGATGGAATTCTGTCGCCGTTCCCCATCTGGGATGACGTGCGAACCTTTGACGGAAAGCCGTGGCGAGGAATTGCTGACGTGGTTTCTGGCGGCTTTCCCTGCCAGGACATTTCAGTCAACGGAAGTGGTGAGGGAATCACTGGGGAACGAAGTGGTCTCTGGTGCGAGATGTCGCGGATTATTCGCGAGGTACAACCCCGATTCGTGTTTGTGGAGAACTCACCAGCTCTCACTGTACGAGGACTCGGAAGCGTCCTCGGTGATCTGGCCGAAATGGGGTTCGATGCGGAATGGGGTTGCGTATCAGCGGCAGAGTGCGGTGCGCCCCACAAGCGAGATCGAATCTGGATCGTGGGATACCCCAACAGCGTCGGACTGGAAGGGGAGCAGCAGCGGTTGCAAGTTCGGGCAGCGGGCAGCGCAGTTTCAAAAACTGACAGAAGGGAAGTACGAGGATGGATCGATATACCCAAACCCTATGGCATTCGAAGCACTCATGGGGTGGCCCATTATGTGGACAGAATTAAAGCCATTGGCAACGGACAAGTTCCCGTGTGCGCAGCAACAGCATTTCAACTACTCTCTGAAAGGATTGGACAATGAGTGAGTATCTGCCTCTGTGGATTGAGGCAATGTTCCCTGGAGAAGGGCGTATTGTCGCCAACCCCCTGAAGATCAAAGCGGCGTGTAGACATGCCCGTGAGGAATGTGGTCCTGAAGTTGAACCCTTAGTCCGCGCGAGGGTAGCGTGGATGATGCTCTCGAAGGTGATGGAGTTCATCGACATGATTCCGTCGATCACCAACCGAGAGATGGCGAAGGAACTGTATTGGCATCACTTGACGGCTGGGGCATTCGAATCGGTCGCCCGTTACACGCGGAAGTGTGCTGCTGAATACCGTGGTGACGGGGAGGAAACTAGCGAGTGGTATTCGAAGTACCTGGGAAGCGAACATTGGCGATTGGTTAAACTGGAGGTTTACGAGCACTACGGACGACAGTGCCGAACGTGTTGCAGAACAGAGCAGTTGAATGTGCATCACCGACATTACGACACGCTGTATCGTGAGAGTGTTGTCGACGACCTGATTCCACTTTGTTACATCTGCCACGGCGCCATTCACGAGGCACACGACATATTCCCACCGAGGGATGAACCGACTGAATTTAAGCATCTAGCGAGGTATGAACTGAGATGAAACAGGTCATCCTTCCAGAACTCTACCCACACCAAGCCGACCACAAAGAACGAGTGCGTGCGGCCCTGAAGGCTCGCCGTTCGGTGATTCTGCAGGCCGAACCAGGCGTCGGCAAGACGCGAATAGCCAAGTGGATTCTGGGTTCCTACCACAACACTGAACTCAGCGACAAGCAATCAGGGAATGCACTGTTCGTAGTGTACGGTCGTGGGCTGGTGGACAACGCCATGAATTCGTTCCGCGAGGAACCTGAATTACCACGAGCAGTCCTGATGTCAGGTCGAGACTGCAACCCAGCGTTCAAGATTCAGGTTGCTTCGATCGACACGATGCTGAGTTGGTTCTGTGAGGGAGGCGAATATTCGTGGGACATGACGTTCGATCTGATCGTGTTCGATGAAGCTCACGCACACCATTCCAAATTCCACAGATTCCTGAAGGCACATTTGGAGAAACGGGAAGCGACGGGATTGGTTCCACCGTTTGTAATTGGGCTGACAGCGACACCTGAATCGAAGGGGCTGGCTGATGTGTACCGAGAGATCGTCACGGGTAAGCCTCCCGAATGGTTGATCGGGAATGGATTCCTGAAGTCATACCGCTACTTCCACGCCACTGACGGTGCCCTTGGGAAGCTCGTGAAGCGAGGCCGAGAATTCACGAAGGATTCCGTGTCTGCGGCAATGGAGGGCATGAGCGGCGATCTGGTGCGAGATTGGAAGCGATTAGCGGAAGGGCGGGCAACCATTGGATTCTTCCCACGGCGAACACATGCCAAAGAGGCTCAGCAGTTATTGGAACAGAACGGTGTGCGAGCGAAATACGTTGACGGCAATACGCCTGACGACATGAGGCTCTGGCTGTACGAGGCGTTGAACAGTGGTGAGATCGATTACCTGTGCAATGTGGGTGTGTGTGAACGGGGAACAGATATTCCGCGTGTGAGCTGCGTTCAGATGTGTACGGCAGTCGGCAGTCGGAAACGCTGGCGCCAGATGATTGCTCGGGCATCACGCCGGCATCCAGAGATCATGGACGCAATCGTACTGGATCATGGCGGGAATCTCAGCAGTGACAGGAAGCTGGGATTCTTTGAGGATGAGGTGGATTGGAATCTGGACTACACCACGAAGCCATCTGGTGAGGAGGGAGTGCGTCCGACGATCGAGTGCCCGCAATGCACAGCTGTGTACCGAGGTGGGCGGTGCAAGTCGTGTGGTTATGAACCAACGCCGAAGGAGCGTGGATCGCAGGGTCTGGAATTCAACGGCACCGAATTAAATGAGATCAAGCGTAAGGATTCGAAGGCACCTAAGAAGAAGACGTGTGCTGAGATCATGGTGTCGGCACTGTACCGTGCTGGTAAGAGCGGCCGAACGTGGAAGCAGGCTGTAGGAATGGCTTACGGCATGGCCGAGAGTCAGGGAACGAAGATGCGTATTCCGAAGGAGATTACGGTGGGCAAGCAGACGGTTCGCATGCTGCCGTACGGTGACCGTAAAGCGGGTATGAAAGTGAAACACTTATTCGATGGGAGGTTTTCGTGAGCGATGAATTAGCACAAGACGATGTTGCATCCAAGCGTTGTTGTGAGCGAGATATGACCACGCCGTTCTGTCCGTATTGTGGCAAGGCTGGTGCTGGTCATTCACTGGAAACGCTACTGCAACACTGTAAGGCCGCACTGGCACATTCCGAGCGTAGCTTTCAGGAATCGAAACGACAGGGCAGTGAACGCGGTATGAGGCTTAAATCAGCCCCTATTCGGAAGTGGACAGCATGGGTAAACGCTCTCAGTAAGGTTCTATCGGATGACTGAGAAGACATTCACGGAACAACTACAGGAACGCCGTGACCTGATGCCTGACAAATTCACGTTGGCATGGTGGGAGAAGCGTTTCGGCGAATTGAAGCAGGGATACGCTGGCGCGAACCACAACATCAACAACGCTGTGGCGAGTGTCAGGGATTGCTGGGCTGAATTGAAGGCGCAGCGTCAGGTCAACAAAGTGTTGGAAGCAGACTTGAAGGAGTGCCAGGCAGTGATTGGAGAGCTGACTGCTCGGCTTGACAGGCAGGGTGAATTCTTAACCAAACTGAAAGAAAAAGGAGCGAAGTGATGGCTGATATTAAGGTGGTCGATGAAGAATATTCACTGGAGTGGAAAATGCTGGAAGCGGACGACCTCGTTCAGCGTGGCGACGAATGCCGTAGTCGTAGGTATCCGAAGGAATGGCGTGCATCGCACAGGGTGGGTAAGCAGGCGGTTGAATTCGAATACCGTCGTCGTGTTGGGGTGCCTGTAAAACCAGCTGAGAAGAATTACGGCGACTGGCCCACAGGGCGTGGTACTGAGGAATACGATGCTCAACCGCTACTTCTGAATTCCCCCAACCGAATTGGTGACCTGTGCTGGTTCTGCCGATTCGATTACAAAACGAAAACAGTACAGGACTGGAAGCAGGGTCGGCTGCTGGCTTGGTCAACGGACCATGAGGAGAACGAAGGGAATTACGGGCCGTTTCCAGTGGGAGTTGTGGAAGCACTGGACACTGGAATGTGCCACGCTGTGAGTGTTGAGCGAATTACGTTTGGCCCTCGACCAACTGGAGATTGACTATGAGCGATACGAGTGTTGCGGAGACGTGGTATGAGGCGACGAGCCATGGCGGGATCCATGAAATCCCAGTGATTAAAGAGACTGAAAAGTTTGTATTCCATGGTGATGGTCGGAGGGAAAGCAAGGACAGCGAATATCACCATATCAGGAAAACCTTCGAGGAAGCAAAAGCGGCTATGATTGCAACGAAGGTGAATGAACTGGATCTTGCTAAGAGGCACGTAGCCTACAAGGAGGAACAGCTTACGAAGTGGAAGGCGTTGAGCCATTCAGAAGGTGATTACGATTGACAAATCAGTGGTGAATACGTAGAGTTGTGTTGCCGATGGGACAGCATCGCCAACAATCAGAAATACGCAGCTTCGGCTGCTTTTCAACCGACCCGAGAGTGCTGTTCCACTCTTTGGTCGGTTTTTTTACGTCCATAGCTCACTGTAAACGGGCGAATACGTGTTGTTAGCAGGCACGGACTGTCGAGTGCGACAAGGACTGCTACGGGAATTCAACCAGCCTAAGCCAATTCGGTAAGACCGTTTCGAGGGAGACTATCCTCGGGCAGATGTGTTGCGGCGGAACCCTATTCGTCGTCAGGTATCCCGTGAGGATGGGACCGTTCGTTCGGTCGTACGAACCTCGTTAAATATGCGGAGCGGGAGGGGGGAATTGCGTTCGGAGGTGACAGGCGGGTGCGTACAGTGCGTACCAGACAGACGAATCGCAGCTTAGAAAGGAAGGATAGGCGGATGCATGTTTTTCCCTGGGAGGTGAAGCGGGGTTGACAAATACTCCCGCGTTCGTCAATCTCAACGCAGGAGGTGACGCATGGATATCGTTCGACAAATTTTGCAATCGAAAAAAGCACTCGCCGCAATCGCTGGCGTTCTGGTTCTGCTCGCTGGCCGCATCGGGTTGGACCTGCCCGATCAGACCGCAGTGGAAATCACGGGCATTGTGATCAGTTACATTTTAGGCCAAGGCATTGCGGACATTAACAAGGTGCCGCAATGACGGTGGACCTGCCCCTACAACAAATCCTCGGAATCGTCCTGCTGATCGCGGGCATCGGCTACGGTGGCGTGACACAACTGCCGAAACTGTGGCGACGATTCAAACCGACCGCGACGGCTCCCGGTGACGCCGGGCACAACACGGACGCAGCACCGCCAGATGGTTTCCGCGAACACGTCGCAGTGATCCTAAACGCCGCACCGTACGCACCCTCCGAAACGCTGGTCAGTTATTGCGGGATCGGAATGACCGAGGCTGAGGTGCTGGTGAACGAGCGGGATCGGCTACAGGGATTAGTGCCGAAGGGGGCGGAAGGATGAGTGAACTGGACATCGCGGACCTACGGGGTCGGCACGCCAACGCAATTCGGAACACGGCGACAGGCAGGGCACTCGAAGCGGCATTGGTTGAAATTGAACGCCTGCGGGGAAATCAGCGACCAG
>Ga0208013_1000730_pt1 | contig 17271 bp, 17 predicted proteins | sample 16_taG_FD_184091 | JGI IMG/M metagenome (GOLD analysis project Ga0208013, IMG submission 184091) | Marine viral communities from the Subarctic Pacific Ocean - 16_ETSP_OMZ_AT15313 metaG (SPAdes) (version 2) | ecosystem: Environmental > Aquatic > Marine > Oceanic | place: Pacific Ocean | collected...
AAACAATGGCATATCAAAAATTACAAGCAACAAGTGCTTGGCAGGTAGTACCAAGTGATTACACAAACATACCTCAGATATTTTTAAATGGGGGTACTGGAACTGTGTCAAGCTCTACGGCTACATCCTTAACTGTAACGGGTGCTAACTTTTTTGAGTTAGGAGTTAAGACAGGGATGATAGTGGTTAATGTTACCACAGGGGTTCAGGCTACTGTAGCAGGTGTTAACCAATCTACTAACACAGACACCCTTCCTTTATCTGGCGGCACATTTGCAGCAGGGAATACTTATCAGATATATGGAGGTGATAATAATGGTTGTGTTCTGTACATCGGAACAGGAGGAGATGTAAGGGTTACCACAGCAGGTGGTCACGATGTTACCTTTACAAATCTTGCAAGTGGTAGTTTTTTACCCGTTCAAGTTGTAAAGGTTTGGAGCACATCAACACTTGGGTCAGACATAATAGCACTCTGGTAGATGAATAATAATATTATAGGAATATTAATAAGTATTAACTCAGCAGGAATAAGTGCTGTAGACCCCTCTATAATACCTGCTTATGTGAAAAGGGTTATAGATGACGGAGGCATTGTTGAGGGAATTGAGTGTGTTAAATCTTTTTTAAAATATTTGCAATAAAATGAGAACATATATAATTATACCATTTGAAGATGTAACCGAGGAGATAATGGAATTGGTTGTTGAGAGTAATATAAACAGTCTAAGACATTCCGTTAAAGGAAATGATAAGGTTGTTTTAAAATACGAGGGAGAAACACCTGCGTTATTGGCAAGTTACACTGCATATACCCACGAAGAGATTCTTGCCGAAATGGCAACGGCTGATTGGACATCTAATGAAGGGGTATAATTATGAGCATATACGATGAAGCGATTTTAATCCAAAAGCCGAGTGGTTATAAGGCTGAAAAACTTTACAATGTAATACCATCTCCACAAGTATCCGAGCAATCAAGCGTTGAATTTGATGGTGTTGATGATTATTTGGCAGTTGATGATATAACCTTTAGTGCTGGTCAGACTATTTCAATGTGGATTAATCCAACCGAACTTGATAACTATCGTTCACTTTTCGGAAAGGATGCTACCAGTTCTTATGTAAGATTGATAAGTGGTAGTGAGGATAAAGGTTTTGAGGGAGAAACCGATACTAATGGAGATTTTTTTACATTACAATCATCAAATGTTGTTTTTGTTGAAGGAGAATGGACTCATTTAGTTTTGGTTTGGAATGATGACCAAACTTGGACAATGTATTGTGATGGCATAGAAGAAGCGACATCATCTGCCACAACGGATAACACAATGACAATAAGTTATTTTGGTGTAGGTTATTCTTCAAGTCCATTTTATGGCAAAATGTCCGATGTTGCCATATTCAGCAGAGAGTTAAACCAATCCGATGTAAAAGAGATTTACAATTATGGCAGTCCAAATGATTTGTTGTTACCAGCATCTTATGGTACTGACATCTCACAATCATCAACAAAGAGTGTAGAATTTGATGGTGTGGATGATTATTTGGATTGTGGTGATGATTCTACTTTAGATATTACAACTGCAATAACCTGTTCAGTATGGGTGAATTGTGAATCTGTGCCATCTGTTAGTGGTTTTGTTATTTGCAAGGATGATGATAATGTAAATCAGTCTTTTCAGTTAAATGTTCAATCTTCGGTAATAAATTGGCGAATTTATGATGGTGGTACTGCATATACATCAGCTTATAGTATAAATATTGTTGATAGTAATTGGCATCATTTAGTCGGTACTTATGATGGGTTAAATGTTAAGTTGTATGTTGATGGTGTTTTACAGGCTACTCAATCTCATTCAGGAGATATAGATGCTGCTTCAGGTGAGAATGTTTTTATTGGAAAAAGGGGAGATGGTTCAAGATTTTTCAACGGCTCAATAGACAATGTAGGAATTTACGACAAAGCATTAACCCAAGCAGAAGTAACACGACAATACAACGGAGGTCAGCCTATTGATTTAAGCACAGATGCTACATCAGATAGTTTAGTGGCTTACTACCAAATGGGAGATGGTACATTGGATGAATACCCATTAATAGCAGACCAAACTGATGCTACTCTGGGGAGTGAGGAGATGGTAAATGGGGATTTAACTGATAATCCTTTTGCAACACCAAGTTATACTAATGGGTGGAGTGATAGTAGTATAGGCACATCTGTTGCAGTATGGAATAGTGGTAATAATACTATTGAACTTGTTGGAGATGGTAGTGGAAGTAATAGAGGAAACGCTACTACTCGTATATCTTGCATTGCTAATAAGACATATAAATTAGACTATAATGAGTTAACTACACCAGCTAATGCTGCTATAAGAGTTAACTCAACAGGTGCTTGGTCAGACTCAAGTACTGCATATTTTGATGCGAATCATTATACTGCACCATTTTATTTTACATCCAATGTTACAGGATATGTGTACATTGTTTTTAGCGTTTATGATGCAGTACAATGGGAGATTGGCAGCGTATCTGTTAAACAAGTACAAGGAAACCCAGCAATAATGACAAATATGTCATCAAGCGACATAACAACAGATGTTGCTTTGAGTGTTGTGAATGACTTGGAATCTTACTACCAAATGGGAGATGGAATATTAGATGAATATCCATTGATTGCAGACCAAACTGATACTACTCTGGGGAGTGAGGTAGTTGTTAATGGAGATTTTGAAGATGGAAGTACTGATTGGATTTTAGGTACAGGCTGGACAATTAGTGATGGTAAAGCTATTTCTACGGGTTCAGAAATATTATCTCAAATTTTTAATCATAACAATAAAATATATCAATATTCTTTTGAAGTAAGTAATTATGTAAGTGGTAATTTAAGATTTAGAATAGGTAATGGTGCTACGGAAAGAGTAGTATCTGCAAATGGTGTTTACACAGGTACAATGCAAGGTGCTGGTGGGCAACATAAAATAATTTTTGGAGACACAGGAATACCTATAAGTTGTTCAGTAGACAATGTATCAGTCAAAGAAATACAAGGCAATCCAGCAGTAATGACCAATATGTCAAGTGCTGATATTGTTGCTTGGACTCCTAATATTGAAACCGATTTTGATGTTGCAAGAAGTAGTTGGACAACAAGAAGAAATGCAAGTGGTTACATTGAGCAAGTTGCTCCAAATGTTCCTCGTTTGAATTATGATAGTGGTGTGGTGTGCCCTTACCTATTGACAGAGGCTGCAGGAACTAACCTATTGACATATCCTGTGAGCTTTGGGAATCCATATTGGACTAAGGTCGGAAGTAGCATTCATTCATCAACCGATTATGATGGAAGTGCAGTATCAACTGAAGCGATGACCTCAAATGATGGTATTTATAATATAATAGTTAGGTCTACTTGGACACAAGTAAATGATGCTACCACAGGAAATGAACTTTGCACAAAGATGGTTGTGGATAGTAGTGCTGCACAAACTCATTATGGGCGAGATGGATATTCAAGTGGTTTTGTAAGTAATGGTGTAGGTTATTCAATAACGGCTGATGTATACATACCAAGCAGTAATTCATTGGTTGATGGTATTGGCTTTGGATGGCACGATTATAATAGTGATACAATGCCCTTAATAAGCACAACTGCGGATGGAGATACGCAAATATCGGCAGATACTTGGACTACTATAACTACCAAAACGATAATGGCTAATTTGTCAACGACTTTTGATTTTACACTTGCATTGGTTGATGGTACTGATAATTTTTTTGATGGCAATAGTTCTGATTATGCTTGTGTAAAAAATGTTGTGATTACACCTTTAAAACCATTTGAAGCACCTAAAGTGTTGCCCGTTGCTAACTCAGAAGAGTTGGTTACTAATGGGAATTTTGAAGATGGAAGTACAGATTGGACTTTACAGGCAGGATGGAGTATAGTAGGTGAAAAAGCAAGGTACGATTCTACAGTAAGTGGTTTCACTATTAGGCAATTAATGCCAAGTATTGCAGTTGGAAAAACAATAAAGCTTCAGTTTGATATATCTGATATTGAGGTTGGTAAAGATGCCTTTTTAAAAATAGAGATTAGCGGTACTCCTGAGATATTACTAAACTACACACTTCTTAATCAGGGTACACATACTTATTACCATACTATAACAAGTGGGTTAGATAGAGTTACATTTGTTGCAATTAACTCAAGTACAGGAGGAGCTTTCTCAATAGACAACATATCAGTAAAAGAAGTAACATCTTATTCGGGTGGAGGCTTTGAAAGAGAGGCTTACAAATTTGTTGAGGATACGAGTAATGGGCAGCATTACATTAAATCCTCAGGTTTTAGTGGAAGCGTTGGTGAGTATTATTCGTTTTCAGTTTACGCAAAAGCAGGAGAAAGAGATTATATGTATTTAGGGTCTCAATATAGCACTCCTTTTTCAGGCGGGATGAATGCTTACTTTAATCTTTCAGACGGAACAATAGGAACGGTAGTAGGAAGTACTTCAGCAAGTATTACATCAATGTCAAATGGTTGGTATAGATGTAGTATTTCTGCTGTGTGTACAGCTACAAATAATACACAATTCAGAATTTACACGTCAGATGGTGATGTTGGTGATTCATATCAGGGAGACGGTGAGTCGGGAGTTTACATAGCCTATGCCCAATTTGAAGAAAGCGATTATGCAAGTAGTCTAATGCTTCCTGTATCAGAGGGAAGTACGACAAGTAGAGTAGCTGATGAAGTTAGTAATGCTGGTAATCAAAGTTTGTTTAGTGGGGTTAATAGTAGTGGTGTATTGTATGCAGAGATTGCTGCTTTGAGTAATGATGGGACAGATAGAGAAATATCATTGTCTGATGGAACAAATAGTAATAAGGTTGTAATTAAATACCACTCTACATCTAACGGCTTTCAAGCAAGAGTAGTGTTAATAGGTGTTTCTCAGTGTATTCTAAGTGGCGCTGTAACTGACGTTACTGATTTTTCAAAAGTCGCAATTAGATGGGCTGTAAATGATTTCTCACTATGGATTGACGGCATAGAAGTAGCAACTGATGTAAGTGGTAGCATATTCCCTACAACAACCCTGACAACTGTTAATTTTGATAGAGGGGATGGTAATAATGATTTCTACGGCAAAACAAACGCACTTGCAGTATTTGATTATTTGAGTGATGACCAAATGGTAAAACTCACCGAAGAAGGGTATGACACATTTAACGCATTGGCAACAGCAAATAACTTTATAATAAGATAATAATGGGAATAAAATTAGGCAACGGAAAGTGGGCTACTAAGGAAGATGAACTCTTAGCTTATAGGGTTATTGAAGGTAAATACTTTGATAGAAGTTTTGACTTTGCGAGGTCAAGTACAACTACAAGGGTTAATAAGGATGGTTATATAGAAGATGTTCCTTCAGATACTGCGAGAATAGATTTTGCTGATAGTGTAGATGGTGCATTGTTAACCGAACCAGCGTCTACTAACCTAATAACATATCCTGTGAGCTTTGGGAATCCATATTGGACTAAATCAGGAGCAGGGATAATTGGTGATGAAACAAACAAGACAACTGTTTATAGTTCTGATTTTAGTGCAGGGGTTGACGGGATTAGTTCTACAAGGGTAACATCAAGCGGAAATAATGATGGGATTAGTGATGGTGCAACAAGCTATGATGATGTCCTAAAATCTTATGCAAGTGTTGATAATGCTACCCACTATATCTATAAAGCGGGGATGATAACTACCAATGTTATTCAAAAGATAAGTTGGAAAATGTATATCCCGTCAGCTAATACTAACGTAAATGATTTGAGAATTACTAATGGCGGTAGTGTTTTTCACTATTTAAAATCAAGTGTCAAGAAAGTTATTGATGGGACTGACTTGGGAGCATATATTGCTGCAGGTGGATATATAACAGGAACAGAGGGTTTTTGGGTTGAAGTAATTTTATGGGTTGAGGAACAAAGTGCAGCAGGTACACATATTCGTTGGCAACTCGCTAAAGATGCAGCCGAAACTTTTGTAGGTGCAGGTTCATCAGCTGATGATATTATCTATTTTAGAGATTTTTTAGTTGAGGATGTTGGAGGCTTTGAAGCACCTAAAGAAATACCGACTGTTGCGAGTGACTTGCTTAGTGGATGGGATTTTACAAGTGGATGGACTGCTTGGTTATCTGCAACAATTGATGATAACAATAGTTTTACAACAACATCAAATGGCTCTGTTTATAAATCGTATCTAACAGTAGGTACATATTATCAAATAAGAATCGCAGGAACTACAACGACATCGGCTTTACGCTTAACTAATAGTGTTGCGAGTGGTCAATACGGAAGTGATATAAATGGAACATTTGATGAAACAATTTACTTTCAAGCATATATTAATGGTGGTTTAGGTTTGTACCACGCGGGTGCTGGTACAACCGACATAACAACTTTAGAAGTCAAAGAAGTAACATCTTGGAGTGGTGGAGGCTTTGAAAGAGATGCTTACAAACTTGTTGAGAATACTGAATATAACGACCATTTTTTAAGAAGGGCAAGTATATCCACAACAAGTGGTAATGTATATACCTTATCTATTTATGCTAAAAAAGGAGAAAGAACTTGGATGGCTATTAGGTCGCATACTCCGACAGAATATACTTGGTTTGATTTAGATAATGGTACTATTGGCACAACATCATCTGAACATACTGCAACAATAACACCAATAGCAAATGGATGGTATAGATGTAGTGTAACTTACACCGAAGATAATACAACTGCAAGGGCTTGGTTTTATGCTGCCACAGAAGATAATGTTGTAACTTACACAGGCGATGGAACAAGTGGAATCTACATTGCATATGCACAACTTGAAGAACAAGCGTCAGCGACATCGTTAATGCTACCAATAACAGAGGGTTCAACTACTTCAAGGGTAGCAGATGCTTGTAATGGTAGTGGAACGGCACAGGACTTTAAAGATTATAATACAAGTGGTGTATTATACGCAGAGATTGCTGCTAATAGTGATGATGGGACAGGGAGATGGATTACAATATGCGATGGAACTTACTCAAATTTTGCATCTATTTATTACCATTCAACGAGCAATCAGGTGGTGGGTCGTTTGTCAGTTAGTGGTGGACAAGCAGAAATAACATATACACTAACTGATAGCACCGAATTTTCAAAAATAGCATTTCGCTACGCAGTTAATGATTTTAGTTTATGGGTAGATGGAGTGGAAAGAGGTACTGATACAAGTGGAATTACGTTTTCAGCGAATACACTTAACGAAGTAACATTGTCAGACGCAGGAGGTGCTGATAATTTCTACGGCAAAACAAGAGCAGTAGAAGTGCTACCTTATATGAGTGATGAAGAAATGGTAACATTAACAACTTAAAAAAATGATATATAGATTAAGTTTTATAAGCAAAAAACAGTGGGATAGTATAAAAGGCGATTTCATTATAAAAGATGAAGATGGTAATTATCCAAGTGGCTCAACTTATACTGCTCAAATTGTAGATGGAAGCATAACAGTTAGAGAAGTTGGTAATGTGCCTATTGCAGCGACATACGATGAAGAGGGCGAAATATTAACAGAAGCAAGTTTTAATGAAGATTTTGCGGTTGATATAGTGAGTGACTATGAATTACCTGTGAGCAAATATATAGTAGAAGAAAAACATTGGTATAACGAGTGGGTATAATGGAAAATCTTAGGACTGTTTTAACAACATTGGGCGGAGGTATTGTTTCATTTGCGAACTTTAAATTGATGTCTATTTCGGTCACAGAACAAATGGAGGTGGCAAACGGCATTATTGGTATTCTGGTAGGTTTGTTAACTATGGCTTATTTAATGATAAAAATAACCAAAACAAATGAGAAAAATAAATGAAATAATAATCCATTGTGCTGATACACCTCCCAATATGTATGTAGATGCTGCGATGGTAAATGAATGGCATTTAGAAAGAGGTTGGTCAGGCATTGGCTATCATTACTTTATAAAAAGAGATGGTCAGATAGAGATAGGTAGACCATTAGAGACACAAGGAGCACATTGCTCAGGTCATAACGCTGATAGCATAGGGATATGCTATGCAGGGGGGTGTGATGAGGATATGAATCCTGAAGATAACAGAACAGAAGAACAGAAGGAGTCTATCCTTTTACTCTTAGAGGTTTTAAAAAATATATTTCCACAGGCATCCATACACGGACATAGGGATTTTTCGGACAAAGAATGTCCAAGTTTTGATGCCACAAAAGAATACGGTTTAATATGGCAAGTTGGATAACACAGATTATAGGAGGTCTTCTTGGTAACGCTGCGAATATAATTGATGAGGTTGTAACGACTAAAGAGGAGAAAGAGGAGTTAAAGATTAAGATGAAAGACTTAATTGTTAGTTCGGAGGTCGAGCTTGAAAAGGGTATAACTCAGCGTTGGAAGGCAGATATGAAAAGTGATTCTTGGCTGTCTAAGAACGTAAGGCCTATGGTCTTAATATTTTTAGTGACATCCACAGTACTGCTTGTCTTTATAGATGCGGGGTGGATAGGATTCACAGTACAAGATAAGTGGGTAGACCTATTACAGTTAGTGTTAATAACAGTTATAGGTGCATACTTTGGAGGCAGGTCATTTGAGAAGATAAAGAAATAATTACTATATTTGTTTTAAATAAAATTTAATTATGAATAAGAAGTTAACTAAAGATGAATTAGATTTAATTCGTCAAATGAATGAAGACTCCGCCAAATACAAGATGGCTTTAGGAGAGTTAGAAATACAAAAGGCAGCAATCTTGAAAGAGGTAGATGCTATAACCAAAATATTTACAGATACCCAAAAAAATTTAGCAGAGAAATACGGGGCAGATTCTGTTATTAATGTAAAAACCGGAGAGGTTACAAAACAAGAAAAGGATAATGGAAACAGTTAGCACTTACGAATCAGTTAGTGCTGAGTATAAATATTCTGCACACGATATAAGAAAAATTGCGGTAGGGCCTGATTATAAGTCGGGAGCTATGCACTACATTATAGGGCAGGAAGTCCTTAATGGTAACTATACCATCCACCTAATAAGGTATGATGATGCTAATCAAACCTTTAAGGTGTGGATAGAATCGGCTGATGAGGTGTTGCTGTGGAAAGAATTTACAGGTATGCCTGTATCCATAGAATATAATATAAACTTTTAATGAAGTCTCCCTATCTATTTTTAACAAAGCCATATAAAGGCGGTAGGTATAATAATACCAAGAATATAGGAGGGGTTGATATTATAACAAGCACATCTGAAGAAGACCACAGGTACTCTAATAGATTGGCGGAAGTAGTATCTACACCCATAAAGTATGATGGTGATGTGAAGGAAGGAGATATCTTGTTGGTACATCATAATGTGTTTAAGTTCTATAACGATATGAAGGGCAGAAGAAAAAGCGGAATGGGATTCTTTAAGGATGATTTATTCTTTGTAGAGCCTGACCAATTTTATATGTATAATGACGGAGAAAAATGGAATACTCACGGTAGATATTGTTTTACTAAACCCATATCTGTTGAGGATTCTTATATATATAAACCGTTGACTGAAGAACCATTGATGGGAGAAATGAGGTATACTAATAAGTATCTTCGTTCACAAGGAATAGCTGAAGGAGATAAGATTTGTTTTAAGCCGGAGAGTGAATATGAGTTTGAGGTAGATGGAGAAAAGTTATACCGTATGTTTGACCATCAAATAACAGTAAAGCTATGAGTAAAGAAGATTGGGGTTTTAAAGAAGATAAGTTAAAACATAAGAACAGAAGAAAGAATGGACTCAAAAGATTTAAAGAAGAATATTATTCAGGCAGGGATGAGGGCGGTAGAGCAGCTAATAAAAGTCGCAAAAGAAGACATAATAAAGCCTGACCCTGAAGATGAATTGGCTGCCGATAGGTTAAAGAATGCTGCTGCTACCAAGAAGTTGGCAATATTTGATGCGTTTGATATACTCTCTCGTATAGAGGCAGAAAAAAACATTCTTGCAATGGAGGAGGATGGGGCAACTAAATTAGATACAAAACAAGGATTTGCAGAAAGAAGGTCTAAATAGTTTATATAGAGTATTAGATGATTATATACCAAAAAATGTAGTCACTAATAAAAACAGGAATCGTAGTTGGAAGTACGGTTATGATGAGAAGTATGATATAGTTGTTATATCCAAGACAGGAGAGATTGGTGATGTAATTGTAATTAATAGTTTGGTTATAGCACTACCTAAAAAACCTAAGTCTTTTCAGGGAGACACAAATAAGTGGAAGCGAAATGAATTACCAAAGCCATTACAGAGAATTAATTCTATATTCAAATGGAATGAAACACCCAACACATTTAAAAGAATATGGGTAGATTACATAGAGGAAGAGTTTAATAGAAGAGAGGACGGCCATTGGTTTATGAACAATGGTGTTCCTACTTATATAACGGGAGCACATTATATGTATCTACAATGGACATCTATTGATGTTGGGTATCCTGATTTTAGAGAGGCTAACAGGGTGTTCTATATATATTGGGAAGCGTGTAGGGCAGACATAAGGTCTTTCGGAATGGTTTATCTAAAGATAAGACGGTCAGGATTCTCTTATATGGGGTCTTCTGAGTGTGTTAATACAGGTAGTCTTGCTAAAGACTCAAGGGTAGGTATACTTTCCAAGACAGGTAGTGATGCTAAGAAGATGTTTACAGATAAGGTTGTTCCTATCTCAGGAAGACTGCCATTCTTTTTTAAACCGATACAGGATGGTATGGATAAACCAAAGACCGAATTAGCTTTTAGAATACCTGCATCTAAGATTACAAAAAGGAATATGCACGAGACTAATGATGAAGAGTTATACGGTCTTGACACAACAATTGATTGGAAGAATACAGATGATAACTCATATGATGGAGAGAAGTTATTATTATTAGTACACGATGAGAGTGGGAAATGGCTCAAACCAAATAACATATTAAATAATTGGAGGGTAACTAAAACCTGTCTAAGATTGGGGAGCAAGATAATAGGAAAGTGTATGATGGGTTCTACATCTAATGCACTTAACAAGGGTGGCTCAGAGTTTAAGAAGCTATACAATGACTCCCACCCCTCTAATAGAAATTCAAATGGTCAGACAAAGAGCGGTTTATATAATCTATTTATTCCTATGGAATGGAATTTTGAAGGCTATATAGACGAGTATGGAATGCCAATAGAGAGTGTTATAAAATATTGGGAAGGGGAGGCTGAGTCATTAAAAAATGATGCCGATGCTTTAAATGAGTTTTACCGACAGTTTCCTCGTTCTGAGTCTCACGCATTTAGAGATGAAAGCAAACAATCTATATTTAACTTAACAAGAATATATCAACAGATAGATTATAATGACTCTTTAATTAAGGAGCATCATTTAACACAAGGGTCTTTTTATTGGAAGGATGGAAATATAGACGGTCAGGTAGTATGGAGACCTGATAATAGAGGCAGGTTCTTAATTAGTTGGCTACCAAGTAAAACTTTACAGAATAGGGGGTTTACTAAGAATGGAATAAAGTATCCTGCCAACGAGCACTTGGGGTCGTTTGGATGTGATAGTTATGATATATCAGGTACAGTTGGAGGCGGTGCATCTAATGGGGCACTACACGGAATGACCAAATTTAATATGGATGATGCCCCAAGTAACGAGTTTTTTTTAGAATATGTAGCAAGACCGCAAACAGCAGAGATATTTTTTGAGGAAGTATTAATGGCTTGTGTGTTTTATGGTATGCCAATATTGGTGGAGAATAATAAACCAAGACTGCTATATCATTTTAAAAATAGAGGATACAGAGGGTATAGTATTAATCGCCCTGATAAACGCTTTAATAAGCTCTCTAAGACCGAAAAAGAGTTGGGGGGTATACCTAACTCATCTGAGGATGTAAAACAGTCTCACGCATCCGCAATTGAGTCTTATATAGAAAACCATATAGGGTTAAAGAATGAAGATGAGATGGGACAAATGCCGTTCACAAGAACATTGGAAGATTGGGCAAGGTTTGATATAAGTAATAGGACAAAGTTTGATGCATCTATTAGCTCAGGATTAGCTATAATGGCTAACCAAAAGCATCAGTATTTACCTGAGAAAAAAGAGTCCAAAATTATGATTAACTTTGCAAGGTATAATAATAAAGGTACACTTAGCGAAATAATAAGATAGATGAAGGATATAAAAATAAATATTTCATCTACAGGATTTCCAAGTCAGTTTGTTTCTGATTCAGAAAAAGAGACAGATGAGTTCGGACTTATGGTAGGTCAGGCTATTCAGTATGAATGGTTTAGAAAAGATGGGAATCAATGTAGGTATTATAATCAATGGCGAGACTTTTATAGGCTGCGTCTTTACGCAAGGGGAGAGCAGCCCGTTGGAAAATATAAGAACGAGTTATCTGTTGATGGAGATTTAAGTTATCTAAACTTAGATTGGACACCTGTTCCTATCATCCCTAAATTTATTGATGTTGTTGTCAATGGTATGAATGACAGAATGTTTGATGTAAAAGCTTACGCTCAAGATGCTATGTCTCAAGCGAAGCGTTCTAAGTATCAGGATATGATTGAGGGACAGATGGTCGCTAAGGATGTACTCTCTACCATACAGCAGAAGACAGGAGTAGACCCCTTTATTATGAATCCGGATGACCTACCTGAAACAGATGAAGAGCTTAATTTATATATGCAGCTTAATTTTAAACCTGCTATAGAGATAGCAGAAGAGGTTGCTATAAATACCTTGTTTGAAACTAATCACTATAACGAAATCCGTAAAAGATTAGATTACGATTTAACTGTGTTAGGAATCTCTTGTGCCAAGCACACATTTTTAGAAGGCTCAGGAGTTCAGATAGATTATGTTGACCCTGCCAATATTGTGTATAGCTATACAGAAGACCCTCACTTTAAGGATTGTTTCTATTGGGGAGAGATAAAGACACTACCGCTTACAGAACTAATAAAGATAGACCAATCATTAACGACTGCTGACTTAGAGGAAATTAGCAAGTACAGTCAGTCTTGGTATGATTACTATAATGTAGCACAGTTCTATGAGGATGATATCTTTTATAGAGATAGCTGTACCTTGATGTATTTCAATTACAAGACCACTAAAAAAATAGTATATAAGAAAAAAATACTTGAGAATGGTGGGTCAAGAATTATTGAAAAGGATGACCAATTTAATCCTCCGATAGAAATGATGGAGGAGGGGAATTTTGAGAAAATAGAAAAGACTATTGATGTATGGTATGATGGTGTAATGGTAATGGGAACAAACATTATACTTAAATGGGAACTTGCTAAGAATATGGTGCGGCCTAAATCCACACAACAACACGCACTCCCAAACTATGTTGCTGTTGCACCACGAATGTATAAGGGTGTAATAGAATCATTGACACGAAGAATGATACCATTCGCTGATTTAATTCAAATTACCCACCTGAAGTTACAACAAGTTATATCACGAGTTGTGCCTGATGGTGTGTACATAGATGCCGATGGATTAAATGAGGTAGACTTAGGAACAGGGAATGCATATAATCCTGAAGACGCTCTAAGATTATATTTCCAAACAGGTTCTGTTATTGGCAGAAGCTATACACAGGAAGGTGAATACAATCAGGGAAAAGTACCTATTAAAGAACTACAATCATCTTCAGGTGTATCCAAAACACAGATGCTTATATCTAACTATAATCACTATTTAGGAATGATTAGGCAGGTAACCGGATTAAATGAGGCAAGAGATGCATCAACACCTGACCCCAACTCATTAGTAGGACTACAAAAGTTGGCTGCACTTAATTCTAATGTAGCAACACGACATATACTTGATGCATCATTATATATATACAAGACATTAGCAGAGGCACTAACATACAGAGTTGCAGATATATTAGAGTATGCAGACTTTAAAGATGATTTTGCTAATGCTATAGGGAAATATAATGTAAGTATTTTACATCAGATACAGGACTTATATGTATATGACTTTGGAATATTTATTGAAGTAGCACCGGATGAGGAACAGAAGGCTCAGCTTGAAGCAAACATTCAGATGGCTCTATCTAAAGGTGATATTAATCTTGAAGATGCAATTGATATAAGGGAGATAAAAAATATTAAACTCGCCAATCAATTATTAAAAGTTAAACGAAAAGCCCTTCAGGAAAGAGAAGAGAAGATGGCTATGCAACAACAAGCGATGGTTGCACAGCAAAATCTAAAGTCTCAGGAGATGACTGCACAGTTAGCAATGCAACAGCAACAAGCTGAGTTACAGGGAAAGATGCAATTAAAACAGGCTGAGATTGCATTTGAGATTGAGAAACAAAAATCAGAAGCAGAACTCAAGAGTCATCTAATGGCTGAAGAGTTTAATTATAATATGAAGTTAAGAGATATTAGTGAAACCGCATTGGCTAACAGAGAATTGCAAAGAGAAACAGCAAAGTCTGATAGGATTAGTCAAGCGAACACAGAGCAGTCTCAATTAATAAATCAGAGAAAGAATAATCTTCCTCCTAAACGTTTTGAGTCTAATGAAGATAGCTTAGACGGATTTGACTTATCAGAGTTTGACCCAAGATAATAAATGAATAGCAATCAGAAATATAGACTATCTATATTAATAATAGTCTTTATAGCCTTGTTTATAATATTAACTTTTATAAGGGCGGCTATAACAGGTGAACATCTTGACCCTAAAGTAAGAGATACGGTAGCAGGAGTGATGATGGCTATGATAGCAATAGTGAGTATGATTATTGGTGGAAACGAAAAGTAAAAAACTATTAAAAATATTTATTAAATTTGTCTAATTATAATATAATAATAATCTTATGGAATTAAAAGTAAAAGAAGTTAGTGCTGCTCAAGAGAAGTCCGTTCAGGAATTAGAGGGTGAGTTACTTGAGAAGCACGAAGAAAAACTTGAGAACGAAAGTGCAGGAGAGGTAGTTAAAGAAGATGCTAATGAGAAGGTAGAAGATGCTACACCACCTGAATTAAAAGAAGAAGATGTTCTTTCATATATTGGAAAAAGATATGGAAAAGAGATAAACTCTTTTGATGACTTAATGACTGAGCGAGAAGAATCTGAAGAATTACCTGATGATGTTGCCGCTTATTTTAAGTTTAAAAAAGAGACAGGTAGAAGCATTGATGAGTTTGTTGAATTACAAAAAGACTATGATACTGTTGAGCCTGACTCTTTACTAAAAAAATATTTTAGCTTAACCGAAAAAGGTCTTGACTCTGATGATATTGATACTCTAATGGAGGAGTATTTATTTGATGAGGATATAGATGACGAGTCAGACATTAAAAAGATTAAGTTAAAGAAAAAGAAGGCTATTGCTAAAGCTAAGAATTACTTTACAGATATGCAGGAGAAGTACAAGCAGCCAATTGAGTCAATTGAACCTGTCAACTCAAATGTTCCTGATGAAGAATACGAAAGCTACAAGCAGTATGTCGCAGATGCGAAAACTCAGAAAGAAGAACTTTCCCGAAAGAGAGAGTGGTACTTAGAGAAGCTTAACAATGTGTTTAATCCTGAGTTCAAAGGTTTTGAATTTAATGTAGGGGAAAGCACGGTGTCTTATGCACCATCAGGTTATAGTGAACTGAATAAGATTCACGCAGACCCATCTAATTGGACTGCAAAGTTTATTGATGAGAATGGTATGTTAAAAGACGCAGAAGGTTATCACAAGAGTTTGGCAGTTGCAATGAATCCTGAAAAGTTTGCACAGTTCTTTTATGAGCAGGGCAAATCAGAGGCTACAGAGGATGTGATGCGTAAGACAAAAAATATTAATATGTCAGACCGCAAGACACCTGAAGTAACTCGTAAAGGCGGGACTCAGTATAAATCATTAAACACAGATTCGGGAAGAGGATTAAAAATAAGAAGTAAAAAAAGTTAAACATTTAAAAATTTTAAAATTATGGCAGGTTCAATAGCAGCCACACCGACTTATCAATTGCAACCAAGTAGCAATCAAGTCGCTTTGGCATCAAATTATATTACCGACTTTAATTTCTTGAATCAGTATCTTCCTGATACTTATGAAAAGGAATTTGAGCGTTATGGTAATAGAACAGTAAGTTCTTTTCTACGCTTAGTAGGAGCAGAACTCCCTTCTAACTCAGACCTTATAAAATGGGCAGAGCAAGGAAGATTACACACCAAGTATATAGACTGTGGTACAGCAACCGTTTCGGGGGTGGGCGAGATTGTTATGCAAGTAAATGACAGACTTGACCCTGTTGATTCAACAGTAGCGCCGGGTTCAGGAGCAACAGTTCAAATAGCAATTAGAGTAGGTCAAACAATAGTTGTGTCAAAAAATGATGGCTCAGGTGAAAACAAGGGTATCGTTACAGAGACCGACTTAGCTAATAACCAATTTACAGTTGCCTTTTATGAGAATGCGGGTTTTACAGGAGGTACAGGATTACCTGAACCTGATTGTACAGTATTTATCTATGGTTCAGAATTTAGAAAAGGAACACTTGGAATGGAAGGTTCTTTAGAGGCTGAAGATTTCGTCTTTGAGAACTCACCAATTATCCTTAAAGATACTTACACCGTGAGTGGTTCTGATATGGCTCAGATTGGTTGGATTGAAGTAACAACTGAAGATGGTGGCACAGGATTCCTATGGTATCTAAAGAGTGAGCACGAAACTCGTTTGCGTTTTGATGACTATCTTGAAACATCAATGCTTGAAGCAGTTCCTGCTGAAGGAGGTTCAGGTGTATTAACACAGGTAACATCAGACCAAGTAGGTAATAAAGGTTCTGAAGGTATCTTCTATGTGGTAGAGAATCGTGGAAATGTATGGAGCGGTGGTAACCCTGAGGATTTAGCTGACTTTGATGCTATCATCTCTCGCTTAGATAAGCAAGGTTCAATTGAAGAAAATGTAATCTTTGTTGACAGAGATTTCGGATTTGATATTGACGATATGTTAGCAGCTCAAAATTCTTATGGTGGAAGTGGTACATCTTATGGACTATTTGACAACGATAAGGATATGGCTCTAAACTTAGGTTTCTCAGGATTCCGTAGAGGTTATGATTTCTACAAGACTGATTGGAAATACCTTAACGACCCAACAATGCGTGGTGG
>Ga0208013_1000737_pt1 | contig 17196 bp, 20 predicted proteins | sample 16_taG_FD_184091 | JGI IMG/M metagenome (GOLD analysis project Ga0208013, IMG submission 184091) | Marine viral communities from the Subarctic Pacific Ocean - 16_ETSP_OMZ_AT15313 metaG (SPAdes) (version 2) | ecosystem: Environmental > Aquatic > Marine > Oceanic | place: Pacific Ocean | collected...
GAGTATGAGACATATATTAGACAAGGGCCTAGATAAACTAGTTTCCCGAAAATTAATGGCATGGGCGACAGCTACTTGTCTGTTGTTGTTTGCCGATTTGGCATCTAGCGATTGGGTAATTATTACTACGGTTTATATCGGCGGTCAGACTATTATTGATGCCGTCGCCAAACTTAAAGGTTATAAATAATGACATTGTTAAAACTTAAAACAATTTCAAAGAAGTTGTGGCTTTGGGCTAAGAAGTTTTGGTGGGTGATCGTCATCGGCCTTTTCTTTTTGTGTGCGTGTCTTATCGGTGCCCTCACACGAAATGGAGCAGTTCTAGCAGCCGCGCTGGATTTGATGGAATCAAAAAGAAACCAGCATGACCAGGAGATGGAAACTCTCGCCCATATTCATAATACAGAGGTGGCTGAGAAGAATGACAGGTTGAAAGAGCATCTTAAGCGTCGCGCGGAAATTGAAGAGGAGTTCAAAAAAAGAGGTGAAACTCTCGATAAACAAAAGGAAGCAGAACTTAAAAGAATTGTTGACGAAGGATATAATGATCCTGAGAAGCTGGCTAAAGAGTTGGCAAAAGTTTTTGGAATGGAATGATGTTTAAAAAGATATTATCGCTTTATTTGGCGATCTTTATGCTGGCACCAGCAATTGTACTAGCAGAAGAGGTGGAGACATTCCCAGACTATGTTGTCTTACCTATTGAAGCAGGGGATATAGTCCCCTTCGATGGGGTGCTTCTGTCCCTCGATGCTGCTGCAAAGCTTGTGACAGAAAAGAAGTTTGAAGATTCCGAGTGCGATTTACGCATTGGGTATGAACTCCACATACAACAAGAAAGATATCAATTACAACTCGACTATAAGGACATCGAGATCAGTTCCCTGAAAGACAAATATGAATCAATGATGATTTTAAAAGTAGCAGAGAACGATCGTCTGACCGAGTTAGTTTTGAAACAAAAACCAGCACAAGGTCCTCTATTGGTAGCACTAGGGTTTGGAATCGGAACGCTCACTTCATTGGGGATCTTTGCATTATCAACGGAGATCGTGAAATAGTGCCAATACCTGAGGTAGAATCAAGAAACCGTTTGATTGCTTTTCTTAAGAAGTTCTTTCAAGAGAAGGGAGCCTCAGGTGGCGGAGATGTATATGTCTCTGGAACTCCCGCCAATAATCAGGTATCCACATGGACTGATTCTGTCACGATTAAGGGTGAGACCGCCCTTACTTTTGATGGCTCGACCCTTACTGTTACAGGCGATACTAGCGTTACAGGCGATACCACCCTCGGCGACACTTCGGCCGATACTGTAACTATTAACGGAATTACTACTGGCACTGATGACAGTGTTGTTGTCATTGACGGCTCGGGAGTTCTTAAACATGATGAGATTAATCCTGCGGTTTGGGATACGAGCGCCACTTTTGTAGATGCAACGGGAACGCCGGTTAATGACCAGGTGGCTATATGGACTGATGCCGATACTCTGGAAGGAAGCACGAACCTCACCTTTGATGGTACCGACCTCACGGTGGGAGGCGACCTAACTGTAACTGGTGGCGAGATTACTTTGGGAGCTGCAACATCCTATATTAAAGATTCTGGGGATGTTACTCGTATCAAAATAGATGCTAACTACCTCTATCTCCTTGATAATGGGGGCAGCTCAGAATTTTATGTCGGCGATGGTGAATGTAAAGTATATAATGATTTTTTGGTTGACGGCAACACCACTTTGGGAAATGCATCCTCCGATCTTCATACCATAAATGGCTATTTAACCCTACCCACTGGACTCTCGTCCTCAATGGGCACACAGGTTTCCACAGCATGGGCTTCGGTGGCCGATACCTGGATTAAAGTTGCCTCTGTACTCCAATCCACTAATCACTACGCAACAGCCGTAATTGATGTGATGTTAGCTGGTTTCGATACAGCAGCAGAAATCTACCAAGCACGCGTCCATCTGCGCACCCGACCCGGGAGCACCACGAATTCGGTATGTCAAGTGGACATTCTACAGGATGAGGGTGGCACTGTCTGGGATGCTACCGATTTTGTTTTAACTCAGGACACATCTGGTACCACACCATGGCTTGCAGAATTATGGATCCGGACCCCCCGTACCTGGCAGCGCTGTTATGCAACTATTACTAACGGCACGAGCGACGGTTCCATGGCCTACAAGGCCGACTGGGCCCTCACTCCCGGGCAATCGTGGACCATCGGCGCCTCGCCTCCCTCCTTGGGATCGGAGGTTACGACCACAAACGTGAAAAAGAAGTTTGCCAGTCTTGAGGTCCTCGGGGATATTTCAGGCTCCGGTCAGCTTACAATGGAGGGGCAACCAGCCTTTTCGGCCTTCACGACTACTGGCCAGACAACTGTTGCGGGACAGTGGATGCACTTAAGTTGCTCCTCGGAAGTATTTGACGTGGGCAATGACTATAATACGACTGATTGTGTATTCACAGCTCCTACAGATGGCAAATATATGCTATCGACAAGTATCCGCCTAGACAGTGTGGACTCGCAAGCCAATCAGTTTTGCTGGTTAATTATTAGCACAAGCAACCGAGACTATTACTCAGCGCTAGAAAACGTTGACGAAGATGATATTACTGCTTACCATACAGTTCAAGCCTCGGTTCTTGCAGATATGAATGCGGGCGACACCGCGGAAGTACTTTTTAGGGTAGAAAAAGACGTAGCCGCGAGTAATGGAGGCAATCCCATGGGCATACGCTTTCAGGGTTATTTATTAGGATAAAAATATGAAAACAATTACAATTACGTTAACCGATTTAGAGTGGCAAGCCATGGCAGATATTGTTGTCGACCCAGAGGTCTGGGCTCGCCGTGCCGTCGAAGGCAAGAAGGACAAATGTATTTCTACAGTAGTGGCCAAAGAGCAGGCGCGCTTAATACAGGGGACAAGAAAAACGATGCCGGCAACAATTGAAGGGATTCTAGAGTCGCATTTTGCGCAGCCAGATTATAAGACACGAGCAGAAAGAAGGGGCGCAGAGCAGCAAGCACTGCTGCCCTCCGAGTCCACAAGTGAGTAAAGATCCAGATTATATTCCAAAGCTCGAAAGGGCCATCGCCCAGAAATATGGCGAAGAGACAATCAACAATCCCCGACGTTTTTGGGACGAAAACAAAGAGAAGGAATATGTTCAGCAATCCCAAGAAGAGCGACGTAAGTTTACCAAACTGGCCGAATCTCAAGACAAAGTAGAACAAGACGGATTTTTAATAAACAAAAAACTACTTAATAGAGATCATAATAGGACTTGTCCTGTCTGTGAGAAATATTCTTTTCATCCTAAAGATGATTTGTATATGAATAAGTTTGAGGCTTGCTTCGGATGCTATATACAATATATCGAAGGCAGGGAAGAGAGATGGACAACCGGCTGGAGACCAAATAAGGAACGATAACATGGCAACAGTATTAGAAATTATTCAAGGACTTGCACAGGCAGCCGCTAATGGCGCCTGGGATGGCGCTCACGAGGAATCCCTGCAAGCAGACGGAAAGGCTCGCGACGCTGGCCTCAAGAGACAAGAAGGGCACTACATTAATGACCGTCGCGTCATGGATGGCTTTCAAGTCAAGTTCCACGGCCCTATTCTCCGAGTTAAATACCAGTCTGAAGCCTTACTAAAAGATGTTAAGGACTCTGGTTTTGAAAATGATATCGGCAAGCGCCTGGCGGAAATTGTAAAGTTTCTTAAAAAAGAGTACAAAGCGATTACCGGTGACAGTGTTACGCTGACAAAAGAAGGAGACCACCAGATCTTAGTCCAGCGAATGTCCAATTATCGCACCGACGTCCAGGCTCATTGCGATTATCGTATCGGCGGCCTCAAGGACGTTAAGGATGTGTCCGGGGATTCAGCGGAAGACCGCTTAGACGAGGCAGTCCGCGGCTGGCTTTCTCAGACCCGCAAAAGGTAAGCAGCGCGTGTTATGGGGCACACCCTCACTAAGCAGGAAATTTTAAAAGAGGTAGTTAAGGCCGGCAAAGACCCGGTCTATTTTACAATAAATTATTGCCGCATTTCCCACCCTCAAAAAGGTACGATTCCTTTTAAGGCTTATGACTACCAGCAACAACTCTTAAAAGATTATACTGATTATCGTTTTAATATAATCCTTAAGGCGCGCCAGCTCGGAATATCTACCATAACTGCGGCTTATATTAGTTGGGTAATGTTGTTTCATAGGGATAAAAATATCCTTGTGGTGGCCACTAAACTACAGACTGCTACCAACCTCGTTAAGAAAGTAAAAGCGATTATTAAAAATCTTCCGCAATGGATGCAGATTGCATCGATCGAGGTTGATAATAGAACCTCTTTCGAATTGTCGAACGGATCTCAAATTAAAGGATCCTCCACTTCTGGCGACGCCGGGCGCTCCGAAGCCCTCTCTTTGTTGGTTATAGATGAGGCCGCGCACGTCGAGAAGCTGGGCGATTTATGGACCGCCCTATATCCTACTCTATCAACTGGTGGTCGATGCATCGCCCTCTCGACACCTAATGGTGTCGGAAACTGGTTCCACCAGAACTGCGTTGAAGCCGAAGCCGGGACCAACGACTTTTATATGACCACCCTGATGTGGGATGCCCACCCTGACCGCAACAAAGAGTGGTTTAAAAAAGAGACCCGCAATATGTCTCGCCGCCAGATCGCTCAAGAGCTTGAGTGTAACTTTAATGTCTCCGGCGAAACTGTGATTCATCCCGAGGACATCCAGTGGTATCTAGAGCGAATCACGGCTCCCGAATACCGGACAGGATTTGATCGGAATTACTGGATCTGGAAAAAACATAACCCTGAGAAGCCCTATCTTCTGGTCGCGGATGTTGCTCGCGGCGATGGAAAAGACAACAGCGCTTTTCATATCTTCGAACTAGAAACTATGGAAGTTGTCGCCGAGTATGTAGGTAAACCCACTCCGGATGATTTTTCAGAAATTATACATAATGTGGCGGCGGAGTATGGTAACCCTATGGTGGTGATAGAAAATAACAATATTGGATTCGCAGTACTTAAAAAATTGCAAGATAAAGGGTATCCTAACTTATACTACTCAACTAAGGGCGATCACCAATATGTGGATCCAATGACAGCACAGTGGCAGTCGAATGTGGTGCCTGGTTTTACCACATCTTCTAAGACCCGGCCGTTGATTGTTGCGAAGATGGAAGAGTTTATGAGAAACAAACTAATTACAATTAACTCTAATCGACTGCTTTCGGAGATGAAAACCTTTATTTGGCAAGGCGGCCGTCCACAGGCGATGAGAAGTTATAACGATGATTTGGTTATGTCGTTTGCGATAGGGTGTTGGGTGAGAGATACAGTGATTGTAGAAAGCCATAAAAATGTTGAATATAGCAAACAGTTCCTGTCTTCGATCAGTACGTCAGACACTAAAATAGCCACAACCATTCCGGGGATGACAGGGCACAAAATGACAACAGAATCACAGCGAGGAGCAGAAGCGCAGGAATTCAACCAGAAATACCTGGCTTTGATTAAGGGATAAAACATGGCTAAGAACGAAAGAAATACACGCAACCCAGCATCACCGTTATTTAAGAGGCTTACTCGCCTGCTTTCTGGGCCCATTGTAGATTGGCAGACACAGACTGCTAGACAAGAGCGCCGGAACAACTTAGATAAATACCGATATCGCTTCCGCTCCATGAGTGGTCAAGAGTTTAAGCGCTCTGACAACAACCTGTCCCAGAACTATAATCTTTTTACCTCAGCTGCTTTCCGCAATCAGAACCGCGCCGAGCGGTATATCGATTTTGAGCAGATGGAGTACATGCCGGAGATTGCTTCGGCTTTAGATATCTATGCAGATGAAATGACAACCTCAGATGAGTTTGGTAAGTTGTTAAGAATTACCTGTATGAACCTTGAAATCAAAACCATTTTAGAATCACTCTTTTACGACGTTCTCAATCTAGAGTTCAATGCATTTGGTTGGGCCCGCTCCATGACCAAGTACGGCGATCTCTTTCTATATCTAGATCTCGATGAGCAGTTGGGGGTGACTTCCGTTATCGGACTTCCCAACAATGAAGTCGAACGACTAGAGGGCCAGGACTCCTCCAACCCCAATTATGTGCAGTACCAGTGGAATGGCGCAGGCATGACTTTTGAAAACTGGCAGGTTGCACACTTCCGCATTTTAGGTAACGACAGGTATAATCCTTACGGCACATCCATTCTAGACCCAGCACGCCGCATCTGGCGTCAACTGTGTTTACTAGAGGACGCGATGATTGCTTATCGAGTTGTCCGCGCTCCAGAGCGCCGCGTCTTTAAGATTGATGTCGGCAACATCCCGCCACAAGACATCCCCCAGTATATGGAAAAAGTCAAGACAGAGATGAAGCGTAACTCCTTGGTCGACCCTTCGACCGGTCGTGTCGATCTTCGTTACAACCCGCTCTCGCTTGAAGAGGATTACTTTATCCCGATGCGTGGTGGTGTGGGATCGGACATTAGTTCTTTGGCCGGCGCAAAGTCCCTGGATGATATCGAGGACGTTAAGTATTTACGAGACAAGTTGTTCTCTGCCATTAAAGTCCCCCAGTCTTATCTTACTAACCTCGATGGGGCTGACGAAGATAAGACTACCTTGGCTCAGAAAGATATTCGGTTCGCTCGGACTATTCAACGTTTGCAGCGCTCTTTTGTTTCTGAGCTAGAGAAGATTGCTGTGGTCCACCTTTATACGTTGGGTTTCCGCGGCGATGATTTAATCAGTTTTAAACTGGCACTCAATAATCCCTCCCGTTTGGCAGAGTTACAGCAGCTTGAGTATATGCGTACGAAGTTTGATACTGCCACCGGAGTACCTGAAGGCATTTACAGCAAGCGCTGGATTGCTCATAACATCTTGGGTCTTTCCGACGATGAGTTCTTACGGAACCAGAGAGAGGCTTTCTATGACCGGAAGTGGCAACAGGACCTGGAGGCCGTTACTGAACAAGGAGCCGAGGAAGCACTTGGCGGCGGCCTAGGGGGCGACGAAGGCCTTGGAGATCTTGGTGGAGACGAGGGCCTGGGAGACCTAGGTGGCGACGCTGACTTGGGTGGCGACGCTGCGCCAGAGGGCGGCGATGATGATGTTCTTTTGACATCCCCCGGCCGCCGAGAAGATGATCACACAAGTCACTATAAGAAGGGCCGCAAGTATGAACGCAAAGATGGTCGCCATGATTTGCGCAAGGGGTCAGCTAGGTTTAGACGAGAGACTCGGGCCACTGTTGCACCAGAATCCCGCCGCGGCAGAAGCCACCGTTCGGTAGCCGGATCTTCGGTTGGAGCCGTTGGCTTACCGGATCTTAAAGCTTTGGTGGGTCTGGAAGAGCAAAAGCAGTCTATTTATAATAATAGCGAAAAACTGATGATAGAGAGTACTATGGTGACTCGTCGTTTGGTTGAACAGCTAGAGAAAAAAGAGGCACAAAAGGATGAAACATAACAAGAAGCGAAACACTGCCTTCATTTATGAAGTTCTCACGCGAGAATTAACGAAGGCCATTGTTGACAAGAATGCTTTGCGAAAAAGTCAAGTTGTTGGATTAATGAAAGAATATTTCTCCGCCGGCACAGTTCTGGCGCAAGAATTACAATTATATCAAGTATTGAATGAGACAGTCAACATTCAAACCAAGGTGGCCGAGCGCCTCCTGATGGAAACTAAGAGCGCTCACGCTCGCCTAGACGAATCTGGGATTTTTGATGCGCAATCTCGACTTATTTCTGCCATCAACAAGGGTCTTGGAAAAGATGTTTGGGGCAACTTTGTTCCTAATTTTAAATCATTGGCATCCATAAGTGCTATTTTCAATTCGAAGACAGCCGTCAAGAAGAAGGTTTTATTTGAACAAGCCGTTGTGGACCAAATGAGCGAGAAGTCGAACCGTCCTGCCGCGGCACCTCTTAAGCCGATCGACAGCCTTACTTACAACTCCTTTATTAAGAAGTTTAATGATAAATACGGAAACCTAATTCAAGAACAAAAGGATTTGCTTAATCGGTATATTACTAGTTTTGCTGATGATGGGTTCGAACTGAGGCTCTATCTTAATGAAGAATTACGACGCCTCAAAGAAAATCTCAGCGTGGCTACGGAATCGGACCTCCCCCCTTTGGTGGCCACGAAAGTAGCAGAAGTGGTGGACTATCTTGAAGGGTTCCGCAAAAGAGAGTTCACCGAAGATGATTTGAACAAAGTTCTCAAGACTCAAGAATTAGTGCAGGAGCTAGCAGCCAGTGATTAAAATTAAGATCGGAGGCCCTCAGGCCACAGTAGAATTAAACGCGCGCAAAGCTCTTGATGGATCGTTGTTGATTATGGATCATCAAAAGATCGATATTGCTGTGATGCCCGAGCAAATGAAGGTAGTAACTTTCCCGAAGACAACGTCCACTGAGGATGTGTATGATTATCAGAATCGCTTACTAGAACTTTTGGCAGACAAGGGAGTTATTGAAAGGGCCTCAATTCAGGGAGGAAATGTTTTTCGCTCTCTGGAGGGCGCCATCTTCACCAATGAACAAGTAAACCCCCTAGAGGCAGCCGTCTTTGTAATTTCGGAGTTTCTGGGGTACGAAGCCGAACACTCCCGTGTGGCTGACGCATATGAGAAAGAATTGGAAGATATGTATACCCATCCGGACGACCGCGATACTACTGAGTACGGCGAGGTTCCGCAGTACGGCGAGAAGGGTTCCATGCGTCCGGGCTACTATTACTATCCCCTACGCAACCGGTATTAACCCATGAGCGATATGAAGCTTATAATGGAGGCGTGGCGCTCTTATGGTAGCCTGTCAGAGCAGGAGTATTCAGATTGTCCTACTAATTCTATTAAATTGTCGGACATTGCTGTGGCTATGGCGGGTACCATAGAGGATGAGGAAGAGAAAGCCACGGTCATGGGTGCACTAGAGGCGAAACTGAACCGCCCACTAAAGAATAAGCTTGAAAAACTTGAACCTCTTACTGGAATCTTAGTTGCCGCAGGCGCAGTTTTTGCTGTTCCTGTAGTTGCCGGCGCCGGGGTCGGAGTAGCAATAGCGGGCATCATTGGGGCGGCAGCCTCTCTAACGGCTAACCTTCTGGGCGTCAGTGCCAACAAAAAAATCGATGCTAACAAGGCATCAGTCCGAAACCTTATGAATCTTTTTTGTATCGACGACGAGACGCTAAATATGATTGCTGACAAGCACGAAGCAAGATATTATAAAGAATCAGGCATCTTTGATGAAATGAAAAGACTTTACGCGGAGGCCCTGTCTGGACCCAATAACGATATGGAGATCCCTGACCTGACCAAGCATTTGGTAACCTGGGTTAACAACAACACTGAATATAAAAATTCAGATGCCTCCTCAATTGAAATGAAAAGATAATGCAACTACTACACTTTATACTTGCCGCTTACGGCATGACATTTATTATTATACACGGACATATCTTCAATAAGATACGCCCACGTTGCGACTCAATGGGCGGCTTCGGTCGTTTGTTCCACTGTCACTTGTGCATGGGGTTCTGGGTTGGAGTGTTTCTATGGGGCATAAGTCCCTATACAGAACTATTTACATTTGAATATTCAGCCGCTAATGCATTCTTGTGTGGTTGTATAAGTGCTGGGACATCATACTTTTTGAGTATGGTGGTTGATGATTTCGGGATCAAGTGGTCCCAAAAGGAGGTGAATCATGAAGAAACGTAATATCCCACGCGTTCGCAGGTGCTGCTCAGGTAGCATACCTTATGTGGGGTCGAGAGGCCCCACGTTAAACTTTAAACTTCAAAAGGAATAATATAATGGCGCGCAGAAAAAATGTAAAACGAATAGATCCAAGATACTTCTTGAACGAGACAGTGAATCGTCTGAGCGAGGCTGAAGGTGAAACACCACAAGATGTTGCGGCAAGAATCAGCAACATTCCGGGATCAATGAAATTCGGAGCGATTGATGATCTTCATAATATGAAGGACGGTAGCGATGAGATGGCATCATATTATCCTCACGTTCAAGATCTAGTGGCTTTCGCGACCGAAGTACTAGAACTATTAGGCGAGATATAGGATTTAAACAATGCCCCAACTTCTCCGAGAATTTTATGAACTATGCGAAGGCGGCGTCTGTCAGGACTTACTGACGGAAGCCGAGAAGAGCTTTGTGCGCAACGGCGGTATGATGCTAACTGGCAAATTGCAAGAAGCAGATGTGCAGAATGGCAACGGTCGCGTGTATCCGATGGGTATTATGGAGCGCGAGGTAAAGAAATATGCCGAGGTCGTTAATGACCACCGCGCTCTTGGTGAACTTGATCACCCCGACTCTTCTATCATTAACTTAGTTAATGTATCACACATGGTGACTGAGGTATGGATGGACGGCTCTTCGGTTATGGGAAAGATAAAAGTTTTGGAAACCCCATCAGGTCAGATCCTAAAGGCTCTTGTAGAGTCAGGGGTGAAGACGGGAATCTCGTCTAGGGGAATGGGCTCAGTGAAGGAGCAGATGGGTAAGACAATTGTAGAAGATGACTTTCAACTCATTTGTTTTGATATTGTATCCGAACCCTCCACACCAAATGCGTTTATGGCGCTCTCGGAAAACAAACTCATGAACGAGCAGATCGAGAAAAACAATAAGGTTCTTGGCTTAATTGACAGTATCTTAAAGGATTAATCGTGAAAATATCGGGCATCGAATTAGAAAGGTTGATCAAGGAAGAACTAAAAGAAGCCCTTGAGCAATACCCTGCTGATGCCATGGCCGAGATTACGGCGACTATTTTTAGTCTTGCTGATCAAGCCGGAGTAGAAACTACCGGAGACCAACGACAGGATATAGTTGGCGAACTAGAGGAGCTGCTAAAAGGACAGGGCTTTGAACTGCACGAACAGGGCTTGGTGTTCGCCGAGCCTCTCAGACTCGATCTCTATAAATCCCCTCTGCTCTTGGATCTCATAATCAATATCATCGATGTCCTCGGCGACGCTGCCGAGGACCGAATAGTTAAAGCGTTTGAGCGCGGGGGGATCGATGTTGTTCCGGATACTGTACCAGAAGAGGAACCATCCGATGAAGAAGATCAAACGGATACCGTTGTGGTGCCTCCTGTTGAGCCGCCACCGGTGGTGCCTCCTGTTGAGCCGCCACCTGAAGATGGCCCAGAATCTGTCGATGCATCCGAATTCAATAAGTTTTTCTTAACTTTGGACGACCAGAGTATGAAGGCACTTATAAAGGAGGTGCCCAGAATGCCCTTCACCGGTGCGCTTATGGGCGCTGACGATGCAACTAAAGCTCGTTTCTATGAGTTTATGTCTCCAAGAGCCCAGGAATATCTGGAAGATGACCAGAAGATCATGAGGGGAGCCGACGGCACCTCCGTGGGACCTGAAGACATTCACAGATACCAGCAGGAGGTATTAAAATTCGCTAGGGATATGGGACTAGGCGAAGAAGAATCCTTTGAGAATCCCTGGGCTTTCAAATGGTTCTGGGAAGACGGCGCCCTCGATGATTTGGGCGACGACAGAGAAGACTCAGAGGTCGTTCGCAATCTCAAGTCCATCCCCACCGGCAAAGAGATTACAATTGGGATCCTAGCAGGACTCGCAGGCACAGCAGGACTCTACGCACTGTGGAAGTATTTGTTTGGCGCCGAAGACGACGAAGACCTGCCACCCGGATTAGCTCAATCCGTTGCCGATCAGGCGGAAGAACTTGAAGATCTGAGCGGGATAGATGTGCAAGACCCTGAGTTTATAGTGAGCGTGCTAAAGTGGGTTCTCTCGCTGACCTTAGATGAAGGACAGATGGTGTGGGTGGACCGCCTTGAACCGATTATTCGCGTGCTCTCTCAACAAGACATCACGCCTGAAGCACTATCTTCTTTGTTGGATGAGGTGCCAGGAATTGAATTGATAGATAAGCTGCCCGGCGGCCGTGAAAAGGTCGTCGAAGTAATGATGGATAAGTGGGATGACATGTCGGAAAAAGAGCGCATCGATTTGATTCTTATGCTTGCCCCAGAAGAATATCTGGAGATGCTGGATCAAGTCTTGAAAGCTTCACCTAGGATGAGCGATATTCCTGGTATGGATTTCCCTGGAGTCAAATCTGGCCTATATGTCTGGCTCGAAGATGGGCCTGTCTTGCCACCGCGCGGCGACTTTGATCCACCGCTGTGGGAATTCCTGCTCTTAGCGGCCGCGCGCCTGGGACTAGTCGACGGCAAGCATGTCACCATGGCCCACCAGATCATAAGTGACCTCTGGGACTCTTTAGAGGAAAGCAAAGAAGATGGCAAGGTTAAGCGCGGCATGAAGTTGATGAAGATGCTGCTCCAAGAACAACAACTAAACAGAATGAAAGTGTTAGCAGGTGTAAAATGAAAAAATCAGAATTGAAAAAGATTCTCAAACCCTTAGTGCATGAATGTATTAAAGAGTCGCTGCTAGAGGACGGACTTATTTCAGGGATAATTGCTGAGGTTGTAAAGGGAATGGCAACACCTCAGCCCTTAGTAGAAGCAGTTGCTCCCAAAGTCGATCCCGTCAAAGAAAGAATGCGCCGGAACGCATTTACGTCCGAGCAGTCGACAAAGTTAAAAGAACACAAAAACAAGCTCATGTCGGCAATCGGCGGGAACAGTTATAACGGTGTGGACCTTTTTGAAGGAACAACCCCCGGGGCATCCCAGGCTTCACCACAACAGCAGGCTAGCCCGATGGCCGGCCAAAATCCTGGAGATCCCGGGGTTGATATTACCAGCTTGTTTGGATCAGTAGGACGAAACTGGAATGCTCACATGAGCGATGTGAAAGAAGGAAAGTAGGTATATTGTGGCAACGAATGTATACGTAGAGCTTAGGCGCGGCGAGAGTGGAGAACGATTGATAAGGCGGTTCATAAAAAGGTGCAAGAAAGAACGAGTAGTTGAAATCTACCGCGCCCGCACCGACCACTATATCAAACCATCAGTTAAGAAAAAACTCAAAAGACAGAAGGCTATGAGAGAAAGGCAAAAACTTGAAAAAAAGAAACACAAGAAAATGTTTAGATAAAAGGAGCACTTCGATGCTACTTATTAGAAGGAGAGAATAAAAGAAATGGCGACTTATGAATATAAACCAGGTCTGGGAAATGCCGCATCGTTTCAGGTGTCGGGAAAACCCTATGTAAAGGGCAACGTCGATGCTAGTGCTAATCCCGTGATAGCGTTTCCCTCCGTAACCAGTTGGATTGTGGTTCACGCTAACAATGGTGACTGCAAAGTGGGCTTTTCGGCAAACGGGGTGGCAGGAAGCAACTATTTAACTGTTCCGTCGGGAAGCATATCTCCACGTTTAGAGGTTAAAGTTACAGAATTATATTTGGGTGGTGCTGCAACGTCAGTTGATGTCATGGCCGGCCTTACCTATATTACTAGCGAACAAATTAATAATGCTTCTGTCTCGCCATCGGGCTCGAACTGGTCAGGCTCTCTGGGTGCCGAGGTAGGATAAGGAGGATATACAAAATCCTTTTCTAATGGAGGGTGCCCAGAGTGTCAGATCCGAAATATAAATGGAAACAACCGGTGGCTCCTCCTCCGCCTATGTTTTTTGGTGGCAAAGAACGTGACCTAGTAAAGCAAGTTAATGATGAACTTGCTGAAAGAGTCATTGGCCAAACCATTGCTTATTATCCAATAAGCATTGAAGAGTCTAACTTTAATGAAACGTATGGCGAAGCGATTGATAAGGTCTCGCTCCCTCCTGTACGGGTTTACGCGTTCGTCGAGGTAGAAAACGAACAATCCAATGAGAAATTTGGATATGAATATCAGACGAAGCTGACTGTAAACTTTCACCGTCGCCGTCTCGTTGAAGATCAAAACCTTTACGTTCGGGTGGGCGACTTTGTACAATACGGCGAGCAGTTTTACGAAATTGTACGCACCTATAACGATACCCGCTTTCTTTTCGGGCAAGTCCAACACAAGTTTCAAATCAGCGCTGAGTGCGTCCGTGCCCGCCGCGGCCTCTTCCGTGTCATGCCCAGCGTGGATCGCCCGACTGACGGAGAAGTTATCCCGGGAGAAGGAGGTGCCGCGCCCGCGCCGCGACCCGCACCCTATCCGCCGCTTGATGCCTCTTACATCGTAGTATCCGAAACGTCAAAGCTTCCAAACGATCGAGTCCTCACCGCCGGCACGAATATTACTATTACTGATGGTGGGCCGAACAGCGCCATTACTATTGCTGCCGGCGGAGCCGCCAGCGCTCTCGGACCCACAGGTTCACTTCAGTTTCAGACAGGAGGCGGTACTATTAGTGGCAGCTCTGGCCTACAGTTTTTGACGGCCAGCAGTATCCTAGCGCTCACTGGTACTATGGAAGTGATTGGGGGCATTTCCTCTTCAATCAACATGTCGGCCTCGGCTTATTATGGGGACGGCTCTAATCTTACTGGAATCACCGGCGGGGGCATTTTTACAACAATTGATGGGTCCAATGCCTATGTGACAAGTAGTCTGAATATTGGGGGTAATACCGCTCCCGATCATCAATTGGTTGTCAGTGGCACGGTATCCTCCAGTGTCAATATATCAGCGTCCGCGTACTACGGCGACGGTTCGAACCTGAGTGGGATAACAACGACAGCCGCCGGCGCAACGACTCAGCTACAGTTTAATACAAGCAATGCCTTCGACGCGTCTGCCAATTTGACCTATGATGGGTCTACACTCCTTGTTAAGGCTGCCTCGCATCTTTCCGGAGGACTTGTCCTTAAGCGCACCCCGGTCACAAACGACTATAGTATTGCGTTGACAGACTATTATGTAGGAGTGGATACTACTTCTAACACAGTAGACCTTACAATCCCCCAGGCGTCCTCGGCCACTGAGGGACAAACTTTTGTAATCAAGGACGAGGGCGGAAACACAACCACCAATGTTATTACTATTGTCCGCTCCGGCACCGACACCATCGACGGTGCCACCAGTGTAGAGATTAATTCTGCCTATGGCTCTTTCAGTCTTTATACCGACGGCGCCAATTGGTTCATCTATTAATTTAAGTTTTATTGGTCGTTTGAGCTTTGGGGAATATATATTTTAGATAAACGGTCGTGGATAACAATATCAATTTTTTACTCCTATGAATGAGTGATCGCGAACAAATTTATGATTTTTTCACCCGTTTAGTCATTTAATCTATAGGAGGATTTAAAAAATGGCATACAAATTTCAAATCGGAACCGCATATATTTCCGGTAATATTGAATTACAACCAGACTATGGTTTATTAGTCGACACGGATTCAGTTTCTGATCTTGGTTCATTGACTAAACGTTTTGCAAACGCATACGTTGACAGTTACTACGGAGACGGATCAAACTTAACAGGCATTTCGTCTGACAGTGTGGACGTTACTGGTTCAGCCTACGACGCCGCACTGATGCTCGTGGGTGCACAAACTGCTAGCGCTAGTGGTGTAGGCTTGGCGGTCGCGACTTCCGACGGCAGCACAAACCCCACCAACGCTCTGCTGACTTTCAACCCCAGTAGCGGGCTGCTTTCCGGTTCGGGTGCAATCCAAGGCAACAGCCTTTCATTGAATGGCGCTGCTGCAATTAGCAATCAAGGTGCAGTTTCAGGTGTTACGACTATTGCCGCTTCTGGCGTTGCTTCCCTTGACGGCGGCATCAATGTTAATGATGACTTCACTGTTGATACAGACGGTGGCGTTGTCGCTGTTGGCATTAACGCAGGCGGTGCCCTTACAGGCGTCACCACACTTGCTGCTTCTGGTCTTGCTAGTGTCGCCTCCATCTCGATGGACGACGGCTCTACTCTCGGACCGGACTCTGTTGCTGATTTGTGGACCTTCAGTGCTGATGGCGATACGACACAGAAGGATGGTGCGTATGATTTTGATATTGCATCGCACGATGGTACAAATGGTCTTAAGCTTGCAGGTACCCTCGTCACTTCGACTGCTGCTGAGCTTAACTATGTGGATGTTACGGCCGGTACAGCGACTGAATCCAAGGCTGTCGTGCTCGATGCTAGCAAAGATATCGCTGGACTCAATGATGTCTCAGCTGCTGGTTTGACTTTGTCAGATCTAGATGAAGGCGGCATCCTGATCGCCGGCGCATCCGGTGTGCTAAGCACCTCCGTTGACAACCTCGAGTGGACCACCGACCGCGAAGACAACAACGGCTATATAGCTCTGGTCGTTTCTTCTTCTGCTAGTGGTAGTGCCGTACTCGGTGACGGGTTCTTTATGATGGCGGACGAAGAAGACGAGGACATCTGGTATATCGGCGCTGACGGCGCCGAATTCGCAGTCGACATCGCCGTCGACGCAGATGTTGATCTAGATGGGGCCACCGCCATTGGTGGTACACTTAGTTTTGATGAAGGCTCTTCGCAGACCATTGACATGACTACGAATGCCGTGACAATCCAGCTCGCGGAAGACACATCGGGCACCAATGGTGCTCTCTTGTTCCACACGGGCTCGGGTGGCGACTTCATGAAGTTTGACACTCAGTATGACTATGTTGCAATCCAGCAGGACTTTAGTGCGTCGTGCTCTAATGTCTACCTTGGTAGTGGCGCTAGTGCTGCAGTCAACGTCGTGGGGCGCCTGGACATTGGATCTGGCGTTCGTTACGATAGTGTGGCCGTTAAGACCACAACTGCAACTCTGGACAACCAGGATAGTTATGTTATTTGCCAGGGTGGTGGCTCTGCCTTCACCGTCACTTTGCCGGCCTCGCCGACAAATGGTGAGTTCTTTGCCATCAAGCGTGCATCTACGATGAGTGCTGATTTGACAATTAGCGGCAATGGCAACAACATTGATGGACAAAGTACCATCATCTTGGAGTCGGCTGGTGCTGCAGTGTCGGTGGTGTATGATTCAACTGGTGATCAGTGGAACGTATTCTAAGAAAACTCTAACCTCTCTTCGGAGACGGTTATACAACACGGGGCGGGTATCTTTCGAGGTGCCCGCCCTTTTTGTATTTGAGATTCTATATATGATATGGCTTATAAATATTCAAAAGGCAAGACTTATCAGGGCGACATCTATAATGAAGATGACACCCAGAGAAA
>Ga0208013_1000739_pt1 | contig 17192 bp, 23 predicted proteins | sample 16_taG_FD_184091 | JGI IMG/M metagenome (GOLD analysis project Ga0208013, IMG submission 184091) | Marine viral communities from the Subarctic Pacific Ocean - 16_ETSP_OMZ_AT15313 metaG (SPAdes) (version 2) | ecosystem: Environmental > Aquatic > Marine > Oceanic | place: Pacific Ocean | collected...
GGTGATTCAAGGGCGCTTTATTTTTTTAGATACAGCCACTACACATCCATCTCTGAAAATGTAAATCAGATGGAGAAAACAGATGAACCAGAGGTTATATATCCAGCCAGAACAATAGCAAAAATGCTGGGATTAACTGTTGATTACATAGGTCAATTAGCAAGGTCTGGAGTTATTCAAAAAAACAAACAAAACAAATACACAGCAGATTGTATCACTCAATATTGCAAATGGATAAGAGCCAAAGCTTTAGGTCAAAACTCAAACTCTTTGGTTGGTGATGCAAACGAGGAAAGGGCGAGGCTATTAAAAGCTCAAGCTGACCATAAGGAAATCGAGGTCGATGAATTAAAGAAGAATGTAATTCCATACGAGGTTGTGCAAGATGCTTGGATGATGGTTGTATCTAACTCCAAAGCAAAATTGTTAGGGATACCATCCAAAGCCGCACACAGACTTATTGCTTGTGATACATTTAATGAGGCAGAAGAATTATTAACCGAGCATATAGAGATTGCTCTTTCAGAACTTTCAAATGACGGAATCCCAGACACCTATAGAGCGAGTATTAGCGAAGACGTTCCAGAGCTGGAGTCCACCACCTAGACTTACTGTTAGTGAATGGTCTGATAGGTTTAGAAAACTGTCGCCAGAATCATCAGCAGAAGCAGGGCAATGGAAAACAGACCGAGCGCCATATCAACAAGGCATCATGGATGCTTGTAATGATAGAGAGATTGAAACTATTGTTGTAATGTCATCAGCTCAAGTTGGTAAGACTGAAATTCTAAATAACATTGTTGGCTATTACATAACCCAAGACCCCTCACCAATTCTTATGCTCCAACCTACTTTAGAGATGGCTCAAACTTGGTCAAAGGATAGACTCGCCCCAATGTTAAGAGATACACCTTCATTAAAGTCAAAAGTAAAAGACCCAAGGGCAAGAGATTCTGGAAACACTATGCTGCATAAAACATTCGCTGGTGGGCACATTACTATGAGCGGTGCAAACTCACCAGCTTCTTTGGCAAGTAGACCAATCAGAATAGTTCTTGGAGATGAGGTTGACCGCTATCCAATCTCGGCTGGCTCAGAAGGAGACCCAGTATCTTTAGCTAAAAAGAGAACTTCTACGTTCTGGAACAGGAAGATAATCCTGACATCAACACCAACAATCAAAGGAATATCAAGAATTGAAATGGCTTATGAAGATTCAGACAAGCGTAGATTTCATGTTCCTTGTACTGAATGTAACGAATACCAGCACCTTAAATGGTCGCAAGTTTCTTGGCAAGAGGATAAGCCAGACACTGCTGTATATGCCTGTGAACATTGTGGAGCGGCACTAGAAGATAAGAATAAGATAAAAATGCTGTTAGCAGGCAAATGGGTCGCTGAAAAAGAAACAAAAAAGACAGCAGGATTCCATTTAAACGAACTCTATTCACCTTGGCGAACTTGGGCAGAAGTCGCTGAAGATTTTATCTTTGCTAAAAAATCTCCTGAAACTTTAAAGACATGGGTCAATACATCTCTGGGTGAGACTTGGGAAGACCAAGGTGAGGGCATAGAGGATGGTCAGCTAATGCCGCGAGCTGAGAACTATGGGGTAGATTCGATACCTGAAGAAGTGCGTTTATTAACAGCAGGGGTGGATGTACAACAAGACCGTCTGGAAATTCAAATAGTTGGTTGGGGAATTAATAATCATTCATGGATAATTGACCATCAAATATTATGGGGCGACCCAGTAATGCCTGAAGTCTGGAACGAGTTAGATATTGTATTAACAAACAATTATGACGGGCTAAGAATAGCAGGTTGTTGTGTGGACTCAGGATTTCTTACAGACCAAGTGTATCAATTCACCAAGCCGCGCCAAGCTAGGCGCGTGTTTAGTATCAAAGGTGTCGCTGGTAGCGGCAAAGCAGTCGCAAGTAAGCCGACCCAAGCTGGCAGGAACAGGACAACGCTATACAGTTTAGGCGTTGACACTATTAAAGATGCCATCTACTCAAGACTAAAAATAACATCAGGTGATGGTCAGGTTCATTTTTCAACTGATTTAGACCCTGAGTTTTATGCACAGCTTACAGCAGAGAAGGTAGTTATTAAATATTACAAAGGATTTCCCAGAAGGGAGTGGGTTAAAACTCGTGATAGAAACGAAGCTCTGGATTGTTTTGGTTATGCTTTTGCTTCATATCATATTCTTAATCCAGCAATTGATAAACTCAAAACAAGAAAAGAATCACAACAAAAGAAAGAAGAAGAAGTTGATGACAAGACATTTGATTTACCATTAGATAAGCCCAAAAGAAAAGCCACCAGACCCAGAAGGCGAGGTGGCTTTGTTAATCGATGGTAAGTTAGCCTAAAAGATTTTTAATTTTCTCTAGGTTTGTACTTCCTTCAACCTTCAACCATTTTTTGTAGTATTCATCGTCTGATGGTTTGAATGACACAACAACTCTATTGATATTTTTATTCCATTTAATTGATGTTCGTCTCATAGTTTGTCTTGACTTTTCAGAATACTTTTTTAGCATCATTTATTCTCCTGTTCTTGATTTAGGTTCTTGATTTAGGTTCTTGATTTAAGTTCTATTTTTTAGGTCATTTTCATTCTCTTTTAGCCAAACTCTGCAATCACTTAGCTTTGCAGACTGACCAAGGCGGGGGAACACCAGCTCGGCATCGTGAAGATGCAAGTCAATAGACCAAAGTTTTTCACCGTTGATTTCTCTCTTGGTATAGCTACCACCTTTATAGATTGACCAGTCACCATATCCATCACTATGAACAAGGTAATTACCGCACTTGTAGATAGCTGTGTCCATCTTTCGACTGTGCCAATCTCTACCTTGGTAAGCTGATTGAGCTTGGGTTAGTTTAGTTAGTTTCATCATTTACTCTCCTTTTAGTTATGGGTATATCGCCTAAAATTAATAGCATTGCATTTTCATACGCTCTTTTCCAATTTATATTGTCAGCACGCCATTCCATTCTCATATCAAATACTTCATCGCAAGTGCAATCTACATCTTCATCCTGCCAACATTCACAATTATCACGTTCATCATAAACTTCAATTTCTTGTAGCCATTTATTGGGGTGGCGTTCAATAACTAACCACTCAAACTCTTTCATTAAGTCTTTGCATTTCTGCTTATATGAAATTCCTTTTTTAGCTACATGAAATGCTTTAGGTGTAAGTAATTCATCTTTGATAAATTTCTCTGTAATAAGACTCATTTGGTCTTTTTGTAATGGGTCACTTTGAAATTGACTGTGTACATAACCATAATTGTGCATTAACTCGTGGGCAAACAATTGCGAAATTTGACACAAACCTAAATCTTTATTTATCCTTAAAGTCATGTGAGGGATTTTCTCATTGACATAATTTGGAACTCCCAAAGTAGCCAATCCCGAATAACCACCTCTTTTGAATTTACATTTTTTAACATGAATTTTAAGTATTGACCATCTGCGTAAACGACCCTCATCTTTTGCAATTAAATTATGAATAAAGCAAAACAAAGTGTTTAGCTTTTTAGTGTCATATACAGAAGTGTTTTTAATAATTTTCATTTTTTTCTCCTTGGGGCTTTCGCCCCTTTTGATTTAAAATTTAATTTCTACTACCTCATAGGAATGATAAAGATGTCTGTCTGCATCCTTTTCTAGTATTTCTGGATTAAGCAGTTTCACCTTTGTTGCTCTGGTGAAGAATCCAAATTTAGGGTCTTCATCACTTGGGCTGACCTTAGCTTCAAATGAAACTTTTGCACCTTCTGGCAATAGTGAATGCTCCTCTTCTATTTCCTCCTGTACTTTTTTGTATTTTTCATCATCTCTGTAGTATTTGCTTTTAAGTTGAGAAAATATTACATACTCGAAAGATTTACCCATACCTCCATTTAGCTCGAAGCCTCTGTCATCTTTAAAAAATAGTCTATAAGACCCTCCCCATTGGTTATCCTTGTGATAAGTCTTTTCGATTACACCAGTGAACTGAATACGCTCATCAGTTACTGGAACAGGTTCAGCCTTGTCGTAAACCTCTTGCCTTTGACGTAGCACCTCTTGGTATTCAGCTTCTTCTTTAGCCTTCTTTATTTCCTCAGCCTTAGCTTCAGCTTCACGCTTGGCAATCTCTGCTGGTGTAAGTTGGGGGGCAACGTACCTATGCGGCTTTTCCGCTTCACCCCATTTTTCTAAATCCCAAGCCTTACCTACTTCAAGCTTGTCTCTGTCACCAACAAACTCTTTCGCCTTTATAACTGCCTTGTCGTAATCTCGACAAAGGATTTTGACATATCTATCTTCCTCTCTAACACCATAATTAGTAGGAATTAAGTTATGCTCACGAAGTGTGAACATTCCATTTCCATATCCGCTTCCGATGTAATACATTATTTTTTTCCTTGGACAATAGTTGCTACTACATCCCAAGTACCCCACAACATACCCATAACGTCTGCCTTTACAAAATTAGGAGTCCTATTCAACATTTTTTTTGCACCAATTTTGTTATCCATCCACCAATTATGGTGAAAATCCTTGACGTGCTTGTTGCCGTCTTTGTCAGTAAATATTACTTTATTCATTTGTTACTCCTATATTGTTATTAAAAAGTCTTTCTTGTTACAACTAAGAACACTCAGCGAATGCTCTTGGGTGTAACCCCTCCTAAGAGGGGTGTTGGGGTTAAAGCCTAGAATAAGACACCTTTTTGGCAATCCTCGTCATACTCTCGAACTTCTCTTTCTTCTGTGGTTTCTTCAGCATTCTGTAGACGCTGTTTAGCTGATGATACGTTTCCGTTTTGTTCGTATCTTGAATCTTCACTTGTGCGAACAACATCTTCCACTTGCTGTACTCTAACAATTACACATTGATTCTTTTGGTCTTCCCAGTAGTCAAAGTATTCACTGTCAGGTTCTTGGTTATTAAAATTGTTAAGAGCCTCTAAAGCTTCATCGTAAGTCTTATACGTCTGTACTGCAAATGTTGGATTAGGACGCATTTCATACGACACTTTAGCCTTAGCAAGACTTCCGTTTCTGTACAACCTTGAATCGCTTGTGTGTTCTTTTTCATTTCTTAGTAATTTTTTCATTTTTTTCTCCGTTGTGGGGAGGTTGCCCTCCCCTGTTAATTAAAAGTTGTAGTCATAAAAATAGTGTGGCTCATCTGCTAACTGGTATCTCGCTGTTTTATGCCAAAAGACTTCACCACGACTACCATTTCCTTCATATCTTTTAGAGGCAACACGCTTTCTAACCTTGATTGTATGTCCTTCAGGGTTAGAAGTGATAATCCACTTTTGGTCGTAGTTATTAGTGCAATGTGCAGAAAATCCACCTTTTACAAACTCAGGCTTGTATTCAGGATTTCTCTCAACTGTCATTGAGCGTATTTCTAAACATTTGTCAGAAACAACTCTAATAACTTCGTAAGGGTTAGTATCTGTCCATCCTTGTTGGTTGCAATATTTTTGTGTTACTTTATTCATTTTTTTCTCCGTTGTGGGGAGGTTGCCCTCCCCTGTTAAATTACTTGTCTCCATTAAAAAGTTTGTTCATGCCTTTCCAAACTATGTTGAAAGCAACTTCTGCTTCAACGTCATGCTTATAGTAAGGAGGTTCTAGCGAGTCCTTTATAGCGTTCATACCCTCAAGCAAATCACCACCACCTACTTTTTTAACTACTTCAACTGCTTCTAAATATTTCATTTTTTTCTCCGTATTTCCCGATAATTTGAGGCTTATCGTTTAACCTATAAATTATAGTATACTATAAATATTCAACCACACAAGGTTAATTTTAGAAAAAACACAAAAAAAAGTGAAATTAAGCTTGCAATATCTCAAATGGTTACTACCATACTTTAATAAATCTAATTATTACGCTCTGGCAAAAGCGTTAAATTTGGGGAATAAATGGCAAATCTTTTTGAGTCAACGAACTATCCTGAAACAGAACCTTTAAACATTACAGCTGGAGACCGAACGACATGGAAGCGCACTGACTTAGGAACAGATTATCCTCCAGCTTCTTATTCATTAACTTATTCAGCACGCTTAGAAAACTCAGGAGTAAATGAAATATCAATCACAGCCAGTGAATCAGGTGATGACTACATAATCGAAGTAGGGCAATCAACATCAGCTGATTATGTTGCTGGTAATTATCATTGGCAAGCCTACATAACTAGAACGTCTGATAGTGAAAGAATCACTATTGATTCAGGTACATGGGAGGTTGTTGCTAATCGTAATATTTCAACAGCTGACCCAAGAGGTCATGTTAAAAAAGTTCTCGATGCAATAGAAGCCACTATTGAGGGTCGGGCTACAAAAGACCAAGAATCTTATTCCATCCAAGGGCGCTCTTTATCAAGAACTCCTATTGGTGACTTAGTGGTGTTACGCGACAGATACAAGGCTGAATATATAAAGGAAACGAGGGCAGAGCGTATTAAAAACGGTCTTGGACATAGTGGCATTATTAAGGTCAGAGCATGAAATTTAATATATTTCAAAAAAAACATAAACGCAAGAATAACAATACAAAAGCTAGACGAGCTTATTCAGCGGCAAAGATAGACAGACTAACATCTTCATGGACAACATCTTCTCAATCTATTAATGCTGATTTATTAAACGGCGGTAGAGTGTTAAGAGCTAGGGCAAGAGACTTATCGCAAAATAACGATTATGCGAGAAAGTACCTTCAGTTGCAGGTAGCTAATGTGGTGGGTTCAAAAGGCATCACCTTGCAGGTTAAGGCAAGAACGACCAAGGGTAAATTAGACCAAAAAGCCAACCGCATTATTGAGGCTGGGTGGGCGGAATGGTCAAGGGCAAGAAATTGTTCTTGGGATTCCCGTCTTTCCTTTATCGAAATGCAAAGATTATTTATTGAAACAGCTGCCAGAGATGGAGAGTGTTTGGTTCGCATTATAAGAGATGACTCGAAGTTTGGAATTAAACTCCAGTTTTTAGACACTAATAGACTAGATGAAAGTACCAACAAAGATTTAGGTGATGGTAGGTTTGTCAGAATGGGTATTGAGTTTAACTCAAAAGGTAAACCAGTTGCTTATCATTTACTTGTTGACCCAGACAATACTTACAATCCATCAGCTAAAACTGAAAGAGTACCAGCTGAGAATATCATTCACGCATTTAAAGGTGAGAGACCTGAGCAAATAAGAGGCGCAACATGGATGGCTTCAGCCATGTCAAGATTGAATATGCTAGGCGCTTATGAGGAAGCCGAGTTAGTTGCCGCTAGAGTTGGTGCTTCAAAGATGGGTTTTTACACATCACCAGCAGGAGACTCTTATGTTGGTGAAGAAGATGAATATGGGAATTTAATCTCAGAAGCTGAAGCAGGTATATTTGAGCAATTACCTGCTGGAACGTCTTTCACAACTTTTGACCCACAACACCCAACCTCTGCTTTTAAAGATTTTAATAAAGCAATATTGAGAGGAATATCTGGCGGTCTCGGTGTTTCATATAACTCATTATCTAGTGATTTAGAAGGTGTGTCATTTTCTTCAATTCGTTCAGGAACATTAGAAGAACGCGACCAATATCGAGTTAAACAAGATTGGATGATTGAGCATTTCATGGTACGAATATACGAAGAATGGTTATTTCATCAGTGTTTAAAAAATACATTTAATTATTCTATTGTTGATTTTGACAAATTGAATACTGTTAGATGGCAACCAAGAGGGTGGTCATGGGTTGACCCAAGCAAGGATATAAAAGCTTCACAAGAGGCAATAAATGCTGGTATTAAAACCGCCAGCGAAGTAATAGCAGAGCAAGGTGGTGATATTGAAGACATATATGACCAACTCGCTTATGAACAACAGCTTGCTGTAGACAAAGGTTTGAATTTAAGTATTAACACAAGTAGTGAGGTAGTAGAAGATGAAACAAATCAAGACGGGTAATTTAACCCGAAATTTTAATTTTGATAGAAGTGCGGTTGATGAAGAAGCTAGAACGGTAAACCTATCGTTTTCAAGTGATGCACCAGTTGAACGCTGGTTTGGGATGGAAGTGTTAGACCACTCACCTAAATCTGTTGACTTGGGGCGCTTGAATGATGGTGCGCCACTTCTGATGGAACACAATACTTCTGAGCAAATAGGTAGAGTTGAAAGTGCAACGGTGGATGGAAAACGCGGAACAGCAATTGTTCGTTTTTCTAAATCGGCACGCGCTCAAGAAATATTCACAGATGTAATGGATGGGATTCGGCAAAACATTTCAGTTGGTTATCGGATAAACGAAATGCAACTTGACGAAACACGTTCAGATGATGAGGTAGAAACGTATGTTGCTACCAATTGGCAACCCTATGAAGTAAGCGTAGTGAGTGTGCCTGCCGATAATTCAATCGGTATTGCTAGGTCAGCTGAGGGTGACAATATTACAACCATTACTAATTATAAAAAGGAAGAAAGAAAAATGGATAAAGAAATAATAAAAGAAGAAGCAAAGCAAATAGACGTTAAAGCTGTTGCTTCAGAAGCTATGGAGTCGGAGCGTAAAAGAATCGCTGGTATTCAAACGATTACTGACAAACATCCACAGTTAAAGGAAGCAGGTAGACAGTTTGTTGAGTCAGGTAAATCACTTGATGATTTCAGACAAGTGGCTTTAGAAACAATAACAAACGAAGCTCCAAAATCTCCTGCTATTGAGAAAAATACTGACATCGGCTTATCTGATAAAGAAGCTAAAAGGTTCTCAATTGTAAAAGCTGTTAATGCTTTGGCAACTGGTAACTGGTCAGAAGCTAGTTTTGAGCGCGAGTGTTCAGATGCTCAAGGTTTAAAACTAGGCAAAAGAGCACAGGGTTTTTATATTCCAACCGATGTTTTAACTCGTGACTTAAATGTGACTACAAATACAGCAGGTGGACACACTGTGAGCACTGACTTGCTTTCAGGCAGTTTCATCGACATGCTTCGTAACAAAATGAGCGTTGTTGGTCTTGGAGCTACTTTTTTGAACGATTTGGTCGGTAATATCGCAATTCCGAGGCAAAGTTCTGGAGCGACTAGCTACTGGGTGGCAGAGAGCGGAGCTATCACAGAATCTGCGGCGGCTTTTGACCAAGTAACAATGTCTCCAAATACAGTGGGTGCTTTTTCAGATGTATCTCGTAGATTGCTTCTACAATCCTCTTTGGATGTTGAGGCTTTCTTGAGAGCTGAATTAGCTACAACTTTAGCTTTGGAAATTGACAGAGCTGCTATCAATGGTTCTGGAAGTTCAAACCAACCTACAGGCATACTAAATACCTCTGGTATTGGTTCTGTTGTTGGTGGTACTAATGGCGCAGCTCCAGATTGGGCAGACATTGTTGATTTAGAGTCTGATGTTGCAGTTGCTAATGCTGATTTGGGAGCATTAGGTTATCTTACTAACGCGGCTGTTAGAGGCAAACTTCTACAAACAGAGAAGGCTTCTAGCACAGGGCAATATGTATGGGCGGACAATAACTCGCTTCGTGGATATAACGCGGCAGTATCTAACCAAGTTCCATCTAACCTAACAAAAGGTACAGCTTCAGGTGTATGTTCAGCAATCATCTTTGGTAACTGGAATGACCTATTAATCGGTACTTGGGGTGGACTAGATATAAACATTGACACTTCTACAGGTTCTACAAGCGGCACAGTTCGTGTTGTAGCGCTTCAAGATGTTGATGTTGCAGTTCGTCACGCGGCTTCTTTCTCTGCAATGAAAGATGCTTTAACTGCTTAATAATATTGGGTGTTGGGTAAAACCAGCACCCTTTTTAGAAGGAATATTATGAAAGTTAAATTATTAATAAGTGTTGGATTTGATGGTAAATCACACCCAAAAGGAGCAGAGATAGATGTCTCTACTGATGTTGGTAATGGGTTGGTTATTGGTAAAAAAGCCATAGAGGTTAAAGAGACCAAAATCAAAAAGAAAAAAAATAAAAAATAATAAATGAAATAAAAAATAATAAATGTTCAAAGAAAATTTCAAAGACTTTTTTAATTCAGCCGAGCTTGCTGAAAGTGCCAGTATTGGTGGTATTGAATCAGTTGACGGAATCTTCGACCATCAATTTGTAGAGGTGATGGGAATTGAGTCAGTTAGACCAGTATTTACTTGTGCAGAGAGTGATTTAGAGTCTGTTGCACATGGCAATATTTTAACACTCAATTCAATAGATTATAAAGTGGCTGGGATTCAGCCAGATGGAACAGGACTAACTTCGTTAATTTTAGAGAAGCAATAATGGCACACGTTAGACAACAAATTAGAGACCAATTAAAGACCACGTTATTAGGTCTTACAACAACAGGCTCAAACGTCTACGATTCGCGCGTATATGACCATGACACATTGCCATCTTTAGCTATTTATACATTATCAGAGGAGCTGGGCGAAGAATCAGGTAATAAACAATTAAGAATGTTGAATGTAATGGTTGAGGCTAGAGCTAAAGCCACAACAAATTTAGACAACACTTTAGACACTATAGGGGCAGAGGTTGAAGCCGCAATATTTGCATCAGGTGATACCACATTAAATGGTAAGTGCAAGGATTTTGATTATGAAGGTGTTGATATTGAATTATCAGGTGATGCTGAAAAGCCAGTTGGTCTTATGAGTATGAGATTTGTGGCTCTTTATAGAGTTGATAAATCAGACGTGGAAACATTAATTAGTTAAAGGGAGGCAAATATGCCAAAAAAAATGTACAAAAAAGGGTCAGAACCAATAACCGTTCACGACTCTCAAATTGAAAATGCGAAAGCTAGAGGATGGTCGCTCGAAAAAACAACCAAAGTTAAAGAAGTTAAATCTAATAAAAAGGAGTAATAAAAAATGGCAACACATACGGGTAGCGAAGGCACAGTCCACATAGGAACTGATGCCGTTGGCGAATTAAAATCATGGTCTGTTTCAGAGTCTGCAAATATGATAGATACAACAACATTAGGTGATTCAGCACAGACTTTTTCTGTTGGTTCAACTAACTGGACAGGTTCAGCTGATGGTTTTCTTGACGAAGGCGATACAGCTCAAACTGCATTGACAAATGGTGCGTCTGTAACTCTTAAATTCTATTTTGAAGGAACTACTACGGGCGATAAATACTATACAGGAACAGCACTTGTTTCAGGCATTGAAAGAAACGGTGCAGTTGATGATATGGTTAATGTTTCATTTTCATTTCAAGGAACAGGAGCGCTAACTCTGGCAACTGCATAACTTATGGGTATAAAAGACAACGCTAAAAAGCAATTTAAAGCTCGATTATCAGGCGAACTATTATCGTTATATGTACCAGAATGGGATGACACCATTTATTACAAAAATGCAATTAACGGTAAAAAACAGGCTGAAATATTAAAACTTTATGATGCAGGGAAAACGGTTGATGCTGTCTGTATGGCTCTTATTATGAGAGCATTAGATAAAGACGGTCAACCAATATGGAGAGTTGTCGAATTACAAAGTTTAATGAGGGAGTATGACACCAATGTTATCTCTCGCATTGTTGAGCAAATTGCGGAGGAAGAACCGACAATTGAAGATGTAAAAAAGCCCTAAAGTCAGATAGTGATTTATTCTTCTATTGTCAACTTGCAGAACATCTCCACATGGGGATTGAACAGGTTATGGAAATGACAACATTAGAACACGCTATCTGGATTGCTTATTTTAAAGGAAAAGAAAATGGCTAATGCTGGTACAGCTAAATATGTAATTAAACTAGAAGACCGAACTAAAAAAGCTTTTAAGTCAATAGGTCGTGGTTTAAATAAAACACGCAAAGCTGTTTTTTCTTTAAAGACGGGCATGGTATCTGTAGCTGGTATTGCTGGTATGGGCTATATGATAAAACGCTCAATGGATGCAACTGATGAGCTTGCCAAAATGTCAAGAGCTGTTGGTGTATCAGTTGAAAATCTTTCCAGACTTCGCCACGCCGCCAATCTAGGCGGAATGGAAGCAAAGAAACTAGATAAGGCAGTTCAAAAACTCGCTGTGAATATGGGTGATATGTCCAGAGGCATAGGTCTAGCTAAAGATGTCTTTGAAAAATACAATATAACTGTTACAAACTCTGATGGTTCTTTACGCGGTATCACAGATGTCATGGGTGATGTTGCTGATGTTTTCCAAGGTGTCACCAATAAGACTGAAAAGGCTGATATGGCTTATAAGTTATTTGGTGCTAGAGGCGCTGAAATGATTAACATTCTTGAGGGTGGAAAAGTAGCCTTAAATGATATGTTGATGGAAGCTGATAAATTAGGGCTGGTTATGTCTTCTGAAACAGCAAAAGGAGTTGAAGATGCTAATGATGCTATTACCCGATTATCAGGCTTTTTAACTTCCACCTTCCATCAGGCGGTTGCTAAATTATCCCCTGCAATTCAACTTATTACGGACAATATTCGTGAATGGGTTGAAATGAAAATTGAAAAAGAAGGTGGTGTTGGAGAGGTAGCAAGGGAAATGGCAAATGCTGTCATCCTTTCAGCTATAAATATGATTGAGGCTTTAGACAAAGTAGGAAACGCCGTAATTGGTTTTGTGCAAAAGGTTCAAAAATCTATCCCAGCCGCGCTTGGCGGTTTTAGGGATGTTAATAAAATATTAGAAGATATACGCGATACTGAAATCAAAATTGGAATGACTAAATCTGCTATAAAAAATGGCTTTTCAATAATGGATATATTTGGCGAAGGGGATGAAAAAACATTAGAGATTTTAAGTGGGGAATTATCAAAGTTAAACAATGAATTAGATAGAACACAGGATAGTTTAATTGGGTATGAGTTTAATAATAGTGCTATGGTAGATTCGTTAAAAAACTTAATTATTTATAAAAAAGATTTAACCAAAGCTACCAAAGAAGATAGCAAACTAATAAAAGATGCTACTAAATCATATAGAGATTTAAACACTACCTTATCTGATTCAGCTACTGCCTATGGTTTGATAGGTGAACACATAAATAAGAACATCGCATCACAAACTAACCAATTATGGAAAGGCGCAAAAGCAGGCTATAAAGAGTACGAAAAAAGTGTTTTAAGTGGCGCTCAAGTTATCGCCAATATAACCACTAAATTAATGAAGGGCACTGAAGATGTAATACACAATATGGTGATGGGCATCAAGACTGATTTTAAAGCACTAACGCAAGCCATAATATCTGACCTAGCGAGGATGGCAATAAGAAAAGCAATTGTTACTCCATTGTTCGGCATGCTGGGTTTCGCTAATGGCGGCAGACCTCCAGTTGGTAGACCATCAATTGTAGGCGAGCGTGGTGCAGAATTGTTTGTACCTGATACGGCAGGAACTATAATTCCAAATCATCAGTTAAATACAGCAACAGGCGAAGTACGACAAGTAAATGCTGAAATTAACTTCAATGTTCAAGCTATAGATGCCAATTCTTTTAATACTTATTTAGTTCACAATAAAGACACTATTGAGGGAATTATTAATTCTTCATTAACTTCAAATGGTTCTGTGCGTAGGACTATTAATCAAGTGGCATGAATAATTTAACGACAACAATTCTTGCTAATCATTCTAATATAAAAGTAGAAGAATGGTTTAAACAAGGCAAAGCAATAGAGTTTAATAATGGCAAAAACCAGAGAATTATTCATAATTCAATTCCTGCTATTGAAATGCAGGTGTCTTATAACGGTTTAACTAAAACACAGTTTGATACTTTGGCTTCTGCTTATGAAGATAATCATTCTAATACAGTAATAATAGATGCTGATGATATACACGATTTAAGAGATACAGTAATTGGCACTAACGCTTCTACTTGGGCATTTAAAGAATTTAAGTTTTCAGTTATTGCTCCACAAACTTATTCTGGCACAATAAAACTGATTACTTCTGTATTTTTTAATTACACTCAATATCAGAATTTATTTTCTCAAAGTTCAACCTACTCGCCAGTTACCTCAACAGACACTTCATTTACGACTGTCTTGAGTTCAGCTCAACCAAATAAAGTAGATTACGAATATGTTAATAATTCTATATTTTCTCAAATAGGAAAATCAGCTAGACACATTGACGATAAATCTGGTTTAAGAAAGAAGTGGAAATTATCATGGCTATTAGATGAAACAGACTTTTTAGAGCTTCTGACTTTTTATAGAAAAAAGGGCGGAATAATGGGGCAGTTTGGTATGCCACCAGAAGGTGCAAATGGTTTAGGTTCAGGCACTAAAACAAATGCTATGTTCTTAAAAGATTCTTTTAAATTCGACAAAAGACTAGACGGTATGTATATCTGTAATGCAGAGATAGTGGAGTTGCTATGAGTAAATCTATAACTACTAATGTCCGTAATGATGATGAACTAGCAATAATTCATTTATTTGAATTTGACATGTACACATTAGCGGGAAGTTTTGACGAAACATTAAGGTTTACAGACCATGATATATTTGTCTATGACGGCACTAATGAGTACACACCTCTTAACATTACCTTTGACCGTCTAAATGAAGATTTTACAATGGCAAGTGACAGCATTAATGTCACTATAGATAATGTTAACGAAGCACTTACAACAGAGGCTTTGGGTAGTGAGTGGCGAAACAATCGTGCCAAGATTCAAAGAGTTTTAATAACCCCACCAAGCGAAACAGTTAGTTCTGAAACTTATGAATTTGGTGTTGGAGATAATTCATCAACGACTTATCCACGACTTGAAATCTCTGGATTTACAAAAGATACTTACACATTGTTTGAAGGCGTAATTGATACCTTTAGTGCGACCAATCAAACATTTACTGCACAACTAACTACCAAGTTTACATATTGGCAGAAGCCATACCCGACACGAACTTACAATCAAAACGAGTTTACATCAATAGTAGATGCTATTAGTGATGTAATTTACTGGGGCAGACAAAAGACGGTTTAATTATGCAGAATTGTTTCACAATTACTTACAAATATTTAAGCCAAAAGTATGACTTACCAAAGTCATGGCGTAACTGGAAAGAGGCGGATATGAAAACCTTTGTAATCGAGCAAAAAAGATTTCTAGCTCGCAAGGAACACTTCGCTTTCTTTAAGAGTTTTTGTAAGCCAGTCAAAAAAGCTAAAAAAGACGATATTGTTTTAACCAGAAAATCAGTAGGTGTGGCAATTAACCAGTTCACTTATTGGGTTTGGTCAGAAGATTTGAATCAAATCATTCATTTAAAACTAGATAAAGACTGTTTACTGATGAGGATTAATGGGTAGTACAGCTAAAAAGATAATAGGTGTAGCTCTAATAGCAACAGGGTTGGGTGCTTTTGGGGCAATGGCAGGACTATCTGCATTTGCAGTTGGAACTGTAACTTATGGCACATTAATAACTGTTACTGGTTTAGCTGTTTTAAGTTCTGGTTTAACTGCTGGAGTAAGTGGTGATGATATGCCAGATATGCAGAGTGTTGAAAGTTATGCAGGTTCAAAATTACAAACTCAAAAAACAAATACTGCACCCGTACCACAAATTTACGGTAAGCATAAAATGGCAGGCAACATCGTTTGGCAAGACACCAATAGCTCGTTGAATAGTGACAATTCAACTAATGGTTATAACCGTGATTATTGGGCGGTAATCGTATTGGCAGGTCATGAAATTGAGGATATTAATTATATCTATGCAGGCGAAGATACAATGAACTCGTTGGGGAGTGATAAATATGAAACCGAGTATGTGCATGTTAAATTTTATAACAGCTCTGCAAGCACTCGTGATATAAGAGGAATAAATTGGTGTACTTCTAGTGGTGGCAATGAGGACACTGGTTCTGTGTATGGCTTACCAAGTGGAATAACTATACCAGCAAACACAGCAATTTTATGTGTTCATCAAGTGTTTGATGCTGACGAGAATAAAAACACAGCATTGGCTGGTATTACTGCTGAAGTGGAGGGTAAAAAAATACGCACCATAACAAACTCCACCACCATCTCAACTGCTTTAAGCTACTCCACAAATCCTGCTGAAATATTACTTGATTTACTAACAACTGGTTTAAGCGTAGATGATGCTGATATAGATATTTCTAGTTTTTATCAAGCTAAAACAGATTGCAACTCTAACTCATGGACTTGCGATATAGCATTAATGCAACAAGCTAACATACAGTCAATAATAGCGGATGTACTAGCAACGTGTCGAGGTAAGATTTTCCATTCGGAGAGCAAATGGAAATGCAAAATAGACACAAAATCTCAAAGCGTGGCAGATACCCTTACCAATGATGATGTATTAAGCAATAGTTTATCTATCGCTATGGCTGGCAGTAGCACAATAGCTAACAAAGTAATTATTAAATACGTTAATCCATCGGATGAATGGTTAAGTGCAGAAAAAGTAAAAGAAGATTCCACATTGCAAACTTATGATGGACAAACGATACAAAAGATACTAGACATAAAAGGTGTTACAAATGCTACTCATGCCTCTGAATTAGCAGAAATCACTCTCAACACACTACGTTATAGCGAGGATTCTTCTGCAAATAGGGTTAAGCAAACACCATTGATGATTACTTTCTCAACAAGTGTTAAAAATGCTCATTTAGAGGTTGGTGATGTTATCTCGTTAAACCATACGTTGTTAGATAGAGTTAGGCAGTTTTTAATACTGTCAACAAATAATGACCAATCTGGCGTTATTCAAATATCAGCACGCGAATACTGTGAAACCCATTTCAAAGATTCATCGGGTAGTTATTTAATTTAAGGAAAAGAAATATGGCATATTACAAAGCAATTAATTTAGTCAAAGGTGATGACCTTCCTGCTCTTGAAATAATCTTACGAGATTCAAATACAGCAGATACAGGTAAGACACTTGATATAACAGATGCTTCTACATGGTCGCCTTTGGACTTAACAGATGTAAGTGCTGTTAAATTAAAGTTCAGAAAAATGGATACCACAACACTTTTATCTACTATCACTTTTACTCGCATTATGCCATATACAGATGGAAAGGTTGTCATGGACTGGGGTTCAACAGCTCTTGATGTTGATGCAGGTAATTACGAAGGTGAAATTGAAATAACTTATACCAACGGCAAAGTCTTGACTGTTCCAGACAAGTTTAAA
>Ga0208013_1000743_pt1 | contig 17071 bp, 10 predicted proteins | sample 16_taG_FD_184091 | JGI IMG/M metagenome (GOLD analysis project Ga0208013, IMG submission 184091) | Marine viral communities from the Subarctic Pacific Ocean - 16_ETSP_OMZ_AT15313 metaG (SPAdes) (version 2) | ecosystem: Environmental > Aquatic > Marine > Oceanic | place: Pacific Ocean | collected...
ATCATCATGGATTGATGGAGATTTACCAAATGAAGGATTTATATTAAAACATGATTCTGCTAAAGAAAACGATACAATTGATTATGGACAATTAAAATTCTTTTCAAAAGAAACAAATACTATATATCAACCGAAGTTAAGAATTGGATGGGATGATTCTAGTTTTATAACCGGTTCACTAACAGAACTTACATCTGATGATATTCATGTAACGTTTAAAAGATTAAAGACCAGATATAAACAAGGAAGTAAACCTGAAATAAGAGTTTTTGGTAGAGAAAAATATCCACTTAAAACTTACACTAATCAATATTCTTATACTGATGTTTATTATTTACCAACGTCAAGTTATTATCAAATAAAAGATATAATCACCGAAGAGGTAATAGTACCATTTGGAGATTATACAAAATTATCGTGTGATTCAAATGGAAACTATTTTAAACTTAATTTAACAAATTGGGAATATAATAGAGATTATTATATAGAAATAAAAACAGATAGAGATGGTGTAGTTGAATACTTTGTAGATAAAGATTTAACTTTTACTGTGGAATTATAAACAAATGGCGTTATCAGATAGATTTAGAATCAATGAACTTGTAAAAAAAGGTTCAAAGGCGGTTAGAAGAGATTCTAATGGCAATATTGTTGTGTCTAAAACTAATGGAAACCAATCCAAGCCGAAAGAATCAAAAGAACCTGAATTCGGTTCTAAACCAATAAAAGGAAAACAAGTATCTGCAAGATTTAAATCAGATTTAAATGAAGTAGATGATATGTTTGTACAAGAACAAACTTCTTTTAGTGGAGAAACATCTGGTTATATTGAAAAGCCAAAATATAATGAAGAAGAACTACAAAAGGCAATTGATGTAAAGGTTGATGAATTAATTAAAAAAGAAAAAATTCAAAAAGGACCGTATGTTAAAAAAGGATTATATGATAAACTTAACGATAAGTTCAATAGTAGAATTGATGAAATTGAAGATTTAAGAGAGAAATTGAACAATGCGTTATCACAAATTAATGATTTAGAATCTCAAAATTTATCATTACAACAACAACTCGATGCTGCTATGCAACAGAAAGCAGTTGCAGAAAATCAAAGTACACTTATAAATGATAGATATGGAGCTTTATTAGCAGATTTCCAAAACTCTATTATAAAAGGAACAAAAGAAGCAATTGAAAGAGTTTCACTTACTGCACAAGTAAGAGGTTTACAAGCACAGAAGGTAACTTTAGTTCAACTAGAAGAACAAGAAGAAGCAGCACAAGCGGAAACAGCAATACGAGCAAACCTAAGTGGACCTGATAATTCATATGGGCAAAAAGGAGATACTGGTTGGAAAGTACCCGAACCACACGATGACCCAAGTTTATTTGAAACTAGACAAATTCATTTCAGAAGTAACAGAGGAGGTTCTGGTTGGTCTGGTTTAGATTCACTTGAATTATATAACTTTAATGAAGAAGAACAAGTCAGATGGTCTATTTCAGTAGTAGAAGGTAGCGGTGGACATGGTGAAAATTGGTTAGGTTTTTCAAAATATGGTGGTTTCATACCACCAAGAAGTGGAGAAACACCTGGTAAGGTTGATATAGATGCTATTAAAGTTGCAAATATAAATTCCCCTAAAGGTAGAAGAAGAGAATTTACAGATGATATTACATTAACTATTGGACCAGATACCTATAATTTGAAAGGTATATTTTATAGAAAACTAAGAAAAGGTGGAGACGGAAACTAATGGCTGAAAAATATTTTAAAGAAATAATAGATAGAAAAGGATACAAGGTAGATTCTGAAGATAGAGCGGTATTTGAAAAAGAAATATCTAAATCTAACTTTGGACTAGGTTGTGCTGATATGATTGAATTTATTTTATATGATTCAACTAACAATCAATTACCACAAGGAGATTCGGGTAATTTGGTTAGATATATTCATATTGATGATTCAAACATTAATGATTACTTTATAATTTCTAAGAGTGAGGCCACTAAAAAGAAAAATGATACAACTGAATTTATAGTTGATTTAGAAAAACTTATAACAGAGGCAGGATATCAAAATGGAATTTTCAGAACCCAAGTAACTTTATTAAATAGAAGAACAGGTATTGAAAAATCCTCTGATAATAATTTATGGATACATGAGATTTCAGCATCAAGAACAGAAATTAGATTATTACCAAATAGAGCAACAAAGAAAAATAAAGATTTAGAAAAAAGATATTCTATTTTTACAGATGAAAAAAACTTTAGAGATGATGTAATTTACTATGTAAACGTTTTTATTGAAAATATTAATTTACAAAAAGTATTACAAGATTTCTTTTTAATAAAAGGTAAAGAAGAAGATGGTATAAGATATGCTAAGCTAATTCAAAAGGAATTTAAATTAGATAGCTTCGAAATATTCTTAGAAAGAATTAAAAGTAAATTTATAGAATCAATGCAATATTATTCTCAAAAAAGAATTTGGGATATTAATGATAATCGATATGGTAAGCCAGTTGGGGAGAAATATGATTGTGTAGAATTAAGTATTTCGGATATAGAAAACGCATCTTTCGAATCATTGATACGATGTATTGATTTTTATTTACCAAAGAGAAATATAAAAACAAAAAGTATTTTAACAAAAGAAGAACAGATTACTTTAGATGAGGTTAAATCTATATTGTCATCAAGTACTTCAAATAGTATTTATGATACGACAGAACCAACGGAAACAGATATAAAGGGATGTACAGACCCTAATTCACTAAACTATAACAAATATGCAACAATAGATGATGGTAGTTGTATATATTCAGAAGAAGTTGTAGATATAAAGGGATGTACAGACCCAAATTCATTAAACTATAATCCTAATGCAACAATAGATGATGGTAGTTGTAAGTACACTCAAAATACAGTAAAGAAAACATATTATATATGGTCTAACGAAGGTACTATCAAATATAGAATTGCAGATGGTACTGCTGAATTAAAAGAAGGTCAAATGTATGATTCATTTACTTGTACACATATAGTAGGTTCTGTTAAATTTATAGGAGATGTTAGAGAAGTTCCTAAACCAGTATCAACTGCAGCTGCAACATCATTGTTTTTAATACAAAATCAAAATAGAGATTATGATTTTGATGATTTAGGTTTGCTTGGAAACAAGAGAAATGGTAGACCTAGTCTAACTAGTGTTTCAATTTCATATAGAGATGCGAGTGGAGCTCTTCAAAAAACATCAAACATAGAACCAGGAGGTTCTACAACAGTTTGTGCACAAGATGGTAGTATAGTTACTATGCCTAATATTAGTGTAATAAAACAAGGAAATTGTGGAACAGTTGCTCCAACACCATCGGTTGGTGGAAGTAGAGGAGGAGCTGGAAATTCAACAACAACAACTATATTTGGAACAAATCCATTTGGTGGGGTTACAAGTGAAACGATAAACATAAATACAGGTATTTATAAATAATGGCAGAGCAAAGTACAGAGAGTTCAGGAGGAAAAAAGAGAGGCCTACGAATCAGAGGTATTTCTACCGATAGAGGGTTTAGTGACAGTGTCATTGAAAATCTAGGTACTCCTATTGTATCTGGTGGAGGTACATCCGATAATGTCTTAATCAATAAGGGAGAAGCTCTAGCGCCTATTACTATAACTAACGAGTTACTAAAACAAACTCCTGTTAAACAAACTCCTGTTAAAGAAATAATTACATATAACACACCAACTAATACTATTCAAGTAAATATTAAATCAAGTCCAATTGGTGGAGCAGTAATTGTAAATGGAAAAGAAACAAAAAACATAACTAATAATTCTATAATTTTCAATGGTAAAGAATTACTTACACCAAAAATAATTGAAGTAATAAATGCCATTGGAAAATCAAAAGATAGATATAAATTATATACAGTAAAACAAACCATTCTAAAGGATGTTAAGCCATTACAGAAATTTGATAATTTAATACAGAAACCCATAAACCCTCTTACTCAAAAAATTGAGATTAATGGTAAGAGTGATGATGTTTATTTAGGATTTCAACAAGCAAAACCTACAAATCTTAAACCAAGACCTCTAATAGTTGGTTCAGTAGGTTTTCAATTCTATCAACTAAGGGTTGAAAAAAATGGTAAAGAAATAAATGTTAATAATCAAATTAACGAAATAACAAGTACAATAAATAAAGGATTCTCAGTAGATTTAAATTTTGAACTTGAAAAAGAAATTGTAATAGATACACCACCAGCAAAAAAGTACTCAATCGAAATTGAAGCTAATATTGGTAGAGATGGTGATTTTCAATACGTTACATCTTGGGGAGATAAAGGACTTCTTGAAGATGAAGACTTAATAACGTTAACTTCAAACCCTCCAAGAATTCCAGGAGAGAAAATATATGTTGATTTCTTTGCAAATGGAATAAGTGATTTAACTCATACAACAACGTATGATATTCAAACACCTACATCCAAAGGAATACAGACAATTAATTCACTTGAAACAAGAGTAGTTTTACAACCAGGTATTTCAAGGGTTGTTATTGATTCTGTTAAAATACCTAAAGAAGAAATACAAAAACCTCTTATAAATGTTTCAATAGATAATTTAAAATTTAATATCTTATCAAAAGAAGATACAAAAATTGTTTATAACACATCATATGCAGATGAGGTTGTCTATACATTGGGTAAAACAACAAGAACATTAAAATCAGATGGAACTATCATTTTAAATAAAGATGATTTTTACAATGGTATTGGTAATTATGTAATTTATTTACAACCAAACTCAAAACAAGCAGGTAGTGGTGATGTAAAAAGAATTAATATTAATGTAGTTAGTGAAGAATACATACCAGGTCCAGATATAACTCATATAAATTATCCACAAAATATAAAAGGAGCGGATTTTAAAGGATTTAATATTCCTTTTAATATTAGTTGGCAATCTATAAACACTAATTTTATTTATATTTACGCAGGAAAATATTCTAAAGATACTAAATCTAATTTCTTAGGACAATTTGAACCAAATGGTAATGCTAAATTTAATATAGCAGATGTTTTAAAAGCAGCAAAGACTAATATTAATGAAACATCTAAAGCAATTCAATTTTCTTTAAATTTAGTTCCATATAATATTGAAGGAAATGAAAAAACTGCAGGAAAGGTTGAAGTAGTAAACATTACTTTTGATAAAGGAGATTTAACATTACCAAGAGAAATTGTAATCAATGATATTAAGGAAAGTTTTAGAAAACAATTTGATAAAAAAATATTCGAAGATGTTTCTCCATTCCTTACACATTATTTACACTTAGGTGATGGTAATAATAAATTAATAGCAACTTGGGATATTGATGACAATACTTTATCAACATTTGAAGATGATTTAGAAACAAATACAAGAAAAAAGACAGAAGAGGTAAAATCTTTAATTTTAAAATTGTATGAACCATTACCACAAGATATAAATTTAAATCATAAATCTTGGATATCAAAAATACAATCAATTCCTATAATTGATACGATTACACTTATAGATGGTGAAACTGCAGAGTGTACTCCACTACAACCAAACTTTAATTTGGATGTTGGAGATGATATTGGATACCAAATTCTAGATGATTTGATAGGAAGTGGTTCAGCAACCTCAACCGATGTTGTTAATCAATTCATTTCTTCAAGTGATTTTGATTTATCTAAACTTGATATATCATATGTAACAAGTTCGACCGCATTAATAAGTACAACAGGTTCTTATGATTCTGGTCAAATTGAAATAGAAACAGGAGTATATGATTACAATTGGAATGCATTTGTAAAATACTCATCAGCCGAAGAAAGAAGTGCTAATTTCTTTTATAAGGTAAAATTAATAGAATCATATCAAGAAAAATATGATACTTTATCAAACTTAACAGGTTCTATTGAAATTACAAATGAAAAGGATAGAACGTTAACAAAAATTAATGATGTTAAAAAAGGATTTGATTCATTTGAAAAATTCTTATACACTTCATCATCAGTTGATGGATTAACTTATCCTGGTGCAGGTGGTAATGCATTATCATCTAGTTCTGATGTAACTTTATGGTATGATGGAATATTAGAGTCTGCTCAATCATATGATTATGATAATAAATCAAGATTTGTAAACAATCTACCACAACACATAAAAGATGATTATCAAGGTGGTGAATTTACATTATTCTTTGATATGATTGGACAACACTTTGATAATATATGGGCACATATTGAAGGAATTTCTAAATCTAAGAAAACCGAAAACAAATATAATAATGGTATTGTAAACGAACTTGTTTACCATATGTTGGAATCTCTTGGATGGAATGCTGATATGGGAGTTCAATCACAACTACTTTGGGAATATGCGTTTGGTAAACATTCGGATGGTACTATTGTTAGTGCTACAAGTGGTAAAGATAGACAAAGTGAAGTATGGAGAAGAATCTTAAATAACTTACCATATTTAAATAAACATAAAGGTACTAAAAGAGCTCTTCATGCTGCGTTAAGTATATATGGTATTCCACAATCACTTTTAACTGTGATGGAGTTTGGAGGACCAAAAGACCCAACTCAAGAAGGAACTACTAAGTTTACATTTGAAGATAGAACTGCAGCAATTGCAATAAGTGGTAGTGAACGAATAGATATACCATGGAAACAATATTCAGGAACTTCTGAACATCCAAATTCAGTAGAACTTAGATTTAATACTGAAATAAAAGGTAATCAACAATTAATTAGTGGTAGTGATTGGAGTTTAAGTGTATTAGAAGATACTGGCTCTCTTGCTAAATTTGAATTAGTTGTTGGTAGTGATTCTGCATCAACTAATCCTGTTTCATTCTTTAATGATGAATATACACAAATTGTTATAAACAGAGAAACAGGTAGTTCAGATGTATTTGAATTATTTGTAAAAGAAGGATTCCAAGAAAGAATTAGAAATGAAGCTTCTGCCTCTTTAACAACTACATCAAAAGGATGGACAAGTGGTTCTTATATTTCTGTTGGTGGTAGTAACATCACTGGTTCAGTAGATGAATTCAGATTATGGACATCTCCTTTAGCAGAATCAAAAATAAATAATCACACATTATTGCCAGATGCAATTGATGGTAATCATGTTTCATCATCTACTGAAGATTTACTTTTTAGATTAGATTTCGAATATCCAAAAAACAGACACTCAAGTGCAGATGCTAATATTAAAAACGTTTCTATAAATCGTTCTTATGATGATTATGCAACTGCATCTTTATTTGATAATATTAGTACATATCCATATCAGTACATTCCATACGATAGAGATGTTACTGCGGATGTTCCTTCTAGTGGATTCAATGTTAGTAATAAAATAAGATTTGAATCACAAACTGTAATATCAGATTTAACTTACAGAAGTAGAGCAACTAAAAAATCATATGATAATGCTCCAATTGATTCAAATAGATTAGGATTATTTTTCTCACCAATTAAAGAGATTAATATGGATATCGTAAAATCTCTTGGTGAATTTAATATAGGAAATTATATTGGAAATCCTGCAGATGATTTCTCTGAAGAATATGGTGAATTAAAAACATTAAGAAATTATTACTTTGATAGATATTCATTAAATATTCATGAATATATTCAACTTGTAAGATATATTGATAAATCATTGTTTGATGTATTGGAATCATTAGTACCAGCAAGAGCTAAGGTATCAAGTGGTTTATTAATAGAACCTCATGTTCTTGAAAGAAGTAAGGTTCAACAAAAACCAACTATTGCATCTAAGCACAATTATGAATCTAAAATTGATACACAAGAAAATATAATAATTGATTCATCAAATGAATTAATAGAATCTTTTTTAACTGCATCTGATGATATAACTTTATCTGGAACAAACGATAATTATTTAACAATTATATCTGCATCTGATAATCATGTTTTAAATGGAACAAACGATAGTTACGAAAGTACAATCACACAATCAGATAACCTTATTGCAACAGGAGAAATAACAACAAACTCTGGTTCAGATATGGGTGGAATATCTTTTATGGTAAACGCACACTTTACTCAATCAATTCAAGGTGAATATGATTCAACTGCATATCAACAAATAGGAATGGGTGCAGATTCGATATCATCTTTAGGGTTTGGATTATATGGTGTTAATGGTACTGTTATAAGAACAAGATTAGATAAAAATAATAATTTTGTAAAAGATAGAGTTAAGGTATATTTATTAAAGGAACAATATACACAAGATGTACCACAAAATATAAATGCAAACGATGAATCATTGGGTAGAGAATTTGTATCTCAAACAAAACATAGATTCAAAGTAAACATTTTACCATTTACTGGTTCTGATGGAAATGAAATGAGTTCATCAGTTGCTGGTAATATTGTAGAAGCTACTCCACTTAATGGATATTTACCAACACATTACGCAAATGTTGGTGATTTAACTAGTGGAATGGAAAATTCATTTTTTAATGGTTCAAAACAAACAAGTGCAACTACTTTAGATGGTGGTTCACCTGTTCAAACATTCACTACGAATCCTAATACTCTTAGAGTTTCTGATAGTGGAAGGGGTAGTGGAGAACCAATTTTAGAAGTTGATTGATAATTATAGAGTATAAAAATTACTAAAAATATAAATTGTTATATTTATATATTGAATAACAAGAGGAAAATTTAATTATGGCTTATTTAAATAACACAGAAATAACAGTAGATGCGATTCTTACCAAGAAGGGTAGAGAGAAACTTGCATCTGGTGAAGGTTTAAATATCTCAAAATTCGCACTAGGTGATGATGAGGTAGATTACACACTTTACGAACCAGCACATCCAAAAGGAAGTGCATATTACGATGCGGCAATCAAAGCGATTCCGATTACTGAGGCTTCACCCGATGAAACTCAGGTATTGAAATATAAATTAGTAACTTTACCAAAAGGAACAACTAAAATTCCAAAAGTAGAATTTGGTGTACCTTCTATATCTGTAAATCAGAACTCTGGCCAAGTTCAACTTTCCCCAACTACTTCACCAAGTGGTAATACACAAAGTGGATATACTGTTATTCTTTCTAACAAGAACGCAGGTTCAATTGTTGGAAGTGGATTATCGGCAGGAGCAAGTTCAACTCCATCATTCTTGGGTGATGAAATAACTGCAACTGCGGCAATAGAGACTGGATTAGAATTTACTTTTATTCCAAATCCAAATATAAATGCAACGATTCAAACAACTATTACAGTATATGGTAATGAAACAGGTGGTTCACAAACTATTCCTGTAACTGTTACATATATACAACCAAGTTAATAAAAAGGAAAAAATAAAATGGCAGAAATAACAGGACAAGCGGGAGTAAATTTAACACAAGAGTTAGCAACTTACTTAGATGCTAATCAAGGTAACCTAACTTCTGAACAATTATCACAAATAATAAATCAGTATTTGACTGGTGGTGATAAATTAGGTGCAAGTGGTGGACAAATATCTACTGGTATTTACAAGAGATTTGGTGAATTTGACCAAGTTAGTGGTAAAGTAGAAGTAGTAACTACTGGGTTATGGAGTGGAGATACAGGAAGTTTAACTTCATTTTTTACTTCATCTGTCCAAGAAGTTGCTGCAAGTTCAAACTATTATCTTAATGTTTATGATTCAGCGGCATCTTCATCAGTACAATTTGCTGTTTCTTATGGACACAAATTCGGAAGTGGTTCAATATCTTTAGATAACGATGATTCATCAACTTTAGCAACTAAAGCAACTTACGCACAATATAAAAACATCCTTCTTGACCAAGGAGATAATAAATTCTTATTCGCTTCATCAAGTGGAGCTTCTTTTGAATCTGATGATATTTACATAATCAACTTATCTCGTGCTAGATATAAAGAGAAAATGGATGCAGGAAACTGGTCATTAGTATTAAGTGGTTCAGAAGGAACTGCTACATTAATTGATGATAGTGGTAAGAAATTCTCAGATTCAGTAGGAAAAGCTGGAAGAATATTTGATGTAGTAAGTGGTTCATTAAATTTAGGAACAGAAGCAGATGCAACAATTGGTGGTAGATACGATTCAAATGGTAGAGGATTTGGTAAATTCTATCCAGACCAAGGAATTGTAGTTCTTAACCCAACTGCGATTGAAAATAAATTTGGTTCATCAAAAGATAAAGATTCTTCAAACGGTGGTGTATTAGGATATGGAGTTGCTGCAGAAGCAAAAAATCATTTCTTACTTTACAATATGATTGATGGTGGTTCTGATTTCCAAGCAAGAAGAACAGAAAATGTTTCTACTTCACATTATTTCGTAAGAGCAACTAACAGAGAATTTAATTTCTCAAATAACCCAACATACACGACAGGTTCAGATGGTTCATTTGCAGAATCAACTTTTGAGAGAGACCCTAAATCGTTTATAACAACAGTTGGTTTATTTAGTGATTCAAACGAAATGGTTGCTGTGGCTAAAACATCACAACCAATTCCAAAATCATTTGATAAAGAAGTATTAATAAAAGTAAAACTAGACTTTTAATAAACACGAACTGTTATGGTTGCAAACATAACGTTCACGAATATAACCCCACCAAAAGTGGGGTTTTTTGTTTCCATATATTTATATAGAGGAATAATAGCTATATGTTAAAAACAATCCAAAAATCTAATGTATCTAGAAGAAGCTTTAAAGTATTTAAAGACTTCTCACTTACCAATGGTGATAATGCAGAAAATATAAACATAATATCAGCATCATTTCAATCGGGATTGTTTGATTCTGGTTCATCTACATCCATATCATCATCAAATCAACCACAGATATTTACTCATCCATTGTATGAATCAATAAAAAGTAAATATTATATTAATGATGGTAACCCAATTACTCTTTTTGGAAAAACTGCAAACTTAGGTAATATAAAAGCTGAAAGAACTATTGCATCTACGATTTATGTTTTATCTATCCCACAAGCAAAATATGGTGAAGAAATAAAACCAGGTTCTGTAACATTAGTTGATAATACAAATGGTGTAACATATACTGATACTAGTGAAGGAAGTATGCGTTCTGGTAATTCTAATTATGTATTGTTATTACTTAATTTTGAAAGTGGTGAAATACAAATACAAGATAGAGATGGTGATATATTCATTGGTACAATACAATATTTTGATGCAGAAACAGGATTAGCAAGTATAACATTAGGTGGTAATACTGAAGTAATTAGTATTGTTAAACTTAATATAGAAGATGGTACTATTGAAACATCTACTCCATTAGATGCTAGTTTCCCACTTTTAGAAGTAGATGAAACTACAAAAGGAAATATATTTTATTCAGATGGGTTAATAGTGTTAAGTAATATAACTAGTTTCCATGAATATAGTTTAACATATAAATCAACTAAAACAATTTACGAAACCGAAATATTCGTAAATGCAAAAGCAGGTGAATTTAATTATTCACAAAACCCATCAGCGGTAGAAGTTCAAATTAGTGGTTCTTATGACTTTGAAACAACTTCTATATTTAATGATGAACCTGCTGGAAGTAAAAAAATTACAGTAATCGATGATATTAAAAGAATACCTGCAATATCAGGTTCATATACACCATCAATAAGTGGTTCTTGGGATGATTATTATACATCAGCATCGATAGACCCGACTGGTTCTTATTTAGCTCCATTTATTACAACAATTGGATTATATGATAAGACAGGAGATATGGTTGCAGTAGCAAAATTACCAACACCAATAAAGAATTTACCAGATTATGATGTAAACTTTATTATTCGTTTAGATACTTAAACAATATTTATATAATACAAAGGAGATACTAACTATGGCATCAATACAAGACTTATACGACAAATCAGAATTCGCTAAATTAGCGGATAAATCAAAAGATAAAACACCTATATCAGCTGATGAAATAAATAAACTTCATAAAGATGATAAAGCACTTGCTCAAGCAAGAGGTGGTAAATTAAATCAGAAAAAATACTCTGATTCAGTTGAAAAATAATCAAATTTGAGTTTATTAATTAACCGTACTCATAAATGGGTGTATGTTCATATACCAAAAACAGGTGGCTCTTCCATTTCACATATACTAAATAAAGTAGAAGGAACTGAATCACTTGCAACACATGGAAGTATCATTGAAGTAAAAGATAATATTTCTGATTATTATAAATTTACAATAGTTAGAAATCCATTTACAAGATTTCTATCAGAATACTTTCATCAAAAAAGAAAAAAGTTAACAAACAAAAACTTTGAATACTACATTAAGACCGTAGATACAAAGGGGTTGCATTTGATTCCACAAAGTTACTATGTAAACACGATGATGGATAAAAGTAAAGAATTAACTTATATTGCAAAATACGAAAATTATATCAATGAAGTTACTTCATTATTTAAAAAAATAAATATTAACGAAATTATCCCACATCGAAATAGAAATCCAATTTACGATACCCATCCAGATTTAAATCAAGAAAAATATTATAATTCTTTTTATACTAAAGAATGGATGAAAGATTGGATTAGAGAAAAATATAAAGATGATTTCAAGATTTTTAACTATGGGTTGGACACATAAGGGAAGAAGTATAACAGAATTATCAGATATGCCAGAAGGTACATTTGGTTTTATATACAAAATAACTAATGGAATTACAGGTGAATTTTACATTGGTAAGAAACAAGTAGTTTCTATTAGGAAACGAAAGTTTGGTAAAAAAGAAACTGCTGCTCTTAAAGATAAGAGAATGAAGAAGTATGAAATGGTTGAAAAAGAATCTAATTGGTTAGATTATCGTTCATCAAATGCAACAGTACAGATGTGGTTTCACTCTAATGAATTGGCGTTAAACGAAGATAGAAGAAGTGATATAAATGATACATTGAAGTTAGAAATACTGAAATTTTGTAAAGGAAAGAAGGCTTTAACGTATTATGAACTACAAGAACAGTTCGCACACGATGTATTAGGAGATGATTTATCCCTAAATGATAATTTATTAGGAAAGTTTTTTAGAAAAGACTTGGATAATTAAATTATTTTTCGTATATTTGTATTGTTAAAAGTGTAATTATGCTCTCACACCATGAGAAACAAGAGGTTGTAAACATATTAAATGATGTTTTAGGTGTTGGTACATCTATGAAAAACGATGAACAAGCACACTTCTGTCCTTTTTGTCATCATCATAAGAAAAAACTACAAGTTAATATTAAAACACAATATTGGCATTGTTGGGTATGTGATGCAAAAGGAAGAAAAATACAGAGATTATTAAAAAGACTTCATGTAGATGCTCGTAAACAGAAAAAGTTATACGAAATCTATGGTGATGATTATGTAGTTTATAATAAAGATACTGTTGATGAAAGGGTAGAGTTACGATTACCGAGTGAATTTAAATCACTTTTAAAAGTACCAATAGGTAAAGTTAACCCAATATATAAAAAAGCAATTCAATATGCTAAAGATAGGAAAATCACTAATGAAGACATTATCAAGTATAATATCGGATATTGTGATGGCGGTATGTACTCTGGTAGGATTATTATTCCTTCTTATGATTCTGATAATAGACTTAACTATTTTATCGCCAGGTCGGTATTTATCGATGAGAAGTTTAAATATAAGAATCCACCGGTTTCTAAAAACGTTATCATGTTCGAAAACCAAATAAATTGGAATGAACCTATAACATTAGTAGAAGGTGTATTTGATGCAATGGCAGTTAAAAGAAATTCTATTCCTTTATTGGGTAAGTTTGTTCCTACTAAATTGAACGAAGCTATATTTAAAAATGGAGTAAAGAGTATTAACATTCTATTAGATGAAGATGCTCAACAACAAGCGTTGCGTTATACTATGCAATTCCAAAATCAAGGAATCACTACAAAAAACATAAAACCCACAGATAAAGATGCATCTGATATGGGATTCACAGAAGTAAATAATAAATTAAAAGAATCTAAGGAAACAGGATTCGGTGATATTATATCACAAAAATTAAAAGGTTTATGATAATAAATAAGGTTTACCACCTTGCAGATTTACACATTAGAAATCTACAAAGGCACAAAGAATACAGATTGGTATTCAAAAAATTCCTAAAAAAAGTTAAAGAAGATAAAATTGAGGATTCCCTCATTTATATTGCTGGTGATATTGCTCATGCTAAAACCGAGATGTCACCAGAACTTGTACACGAAATAAGTTGGTTTCTCACCGAGTGTGCAAAGTTAAGAGAAACTGTGTTAATCACAGGTAACCACGATTGTAATTTAAATAATTCCCACAGACTTGATGTACTCACACCTATTATCGAAAATCTTGGAAATGATAGAATTCATTATCTTCGTGATACTGGTATTTACAATATCCATAATCTTACTTTCGTTGTCTATTCTATATTGGATAACAAAGAAAATTGGCCTAAAGGAGATACCGTTGATGGAGAAAATACAATCTGTCTTTTTCATGGACCAGTAAACAAAGCTCAAACAGATATTGGCTATACCGTTTCCTCTAACTCATTCCAAGTGGATATGTTTGATGGATTCGATATGGCTATGTTGGGTGATATTCACAAACGACAAACGTTTGGAGATGGGTATGAACACATTGCTTATGCAGGTTCTATGGTTCAACAGAATCATGGAGAACTATTAGAGAATCATGGTTATTTACTTTGGGATATTCCTACAAGAACTTTTACAGAACACCATCTACATAATGATTATGGATTTCTTACAGTCGATGTAGTTGATGGTAAGATACCTCAATGGGTGTATGATGAAATTGGAACTAAACTTCCAAAGTATCCTAGATTACGTTTAAGATTTACTAAAACAGAAGCTTCTGATATGAAGAGAAGAATAACTGAACTAAAGAAGTTATTCAAAGTTGCTGAAGTTACTGTAACTAGAACTGATACAATTGGACAATTAAAAACAAATCAAAAGGTAAATAAAAATATTGTTGGTGATGTTAAGAATGAAACATTCCAAAACTCATTAATCAGAGATTACTTAGAAAGACAATATTTGTTAGAAGATGAGGAATTAGATAAGATAGCAGAAATAAACTCAGAATTGAATTCACATATTGATGAATCCGATGTAATGGGTAATATATTATGGACACCTAAAGAGTTTCAATTTTCTAATATGTTTTCATATGGTGAAGATAATAAAGTAAGGTTTGATAAAGCACATGGTATCGTTGGTATCTTTGCTCCAAATGCTTCTGGTAAATCCTCTCTCTTCGATGCATTATCATTTTGTATCTACGATAAGACTTCTCGTACAAACATCTCTAAAAACATCATTAATAATCGTAAGACAAACTTCTATTGTAAGTTCAACTTCGAGATAGATGGTATTGATTACTTTATCGAGAGAAGAGCTCGTTATGTTAGAAAAGCAACATCGGTAAAGGTAGATGTAGATTTTTGGAGAGATAACAATGGAGTTATTGAATCACTTAATGGTGAACAAAGAAAAGATACTAATAAAGAGATAGAGAAGTATTTAGGTAAGTTCGAAGATTTTGTTCTAACTGCACTATCCCTACAAGGAAACAATGCACTCTTTATAGATAAATCACAATCAGAAAGAAAAGAAATACTTTCACAATTCATTGGTGTAAACATCTTTGATAAATTATATCAGAAGGCAGCAGATGAAAATAGAGATAATGCAACACTTATCAGAAAATTCAAGTCCGATGATTTTACGACAAAATTAGCAGAAATCGACATAGATTTAAAGTCAAACAAAAACGAGTACAAACTTTATGAGATGAACCAAAAGGCTCTCAAAGATGAAGAAGAAGTTTTAAATAAAAAGATTATATCCTATAATGAAAAGATTGTAAAGTTAAATGCAGATAGTGGAGTATCTATTGAAGAACTTGAAAAACGATTAAAATTACTCGAAACCAAACGAGATACAATCCAATCGGATAAAAAATCTACACAAGATAGAATTACCCATAGAGAAGAATTACAAATCACTTTAGATGAAATCGTTGATAAATTTGATGAAGAAGAATTAGAAGATGGTATTGGTAAATTAAAAGATTCAAAGGATAAATTAAGAGATACTGAATCTACAATTGAAAAAATCAATATTAAAAAAGATTCTTTATATGAAAGAAAAGACCATTTAGATAAACACAAATATAATGAAGAGTGTGATATTTGTATGGAAAACTCCGAAACTATTCTACAACAAAAAGAAAAGGTAGAAGCTGATATATCTCAATACCAAGAGTTATTTACAGATAATGATAAGACAAGATTACAATTAATGTTGGTGATTGATTCTTTAAAAGGATATGAGGATGAATGGAATAACTATATCGAAGCAAAGAATAAAGAAGATAAAATTGATAGAGAAATATCACAACTTATCAACAAGTTATCAACAATTGAAACTGAGGAATTACGAAATAAACAACAAATTACTCAACAGGAACAACTTATAAAGGAATATTATAAGAATGAGAAGCAGATTATAAAGAATAAAGAGATACGAACTAAAATACAATCGGTTAGAGGAAAACTGAATGTTACTAAAGATGATTTAAGAAAAGTAAATACAGAAGTTCTTAAATTAAATGGTAAAGTATCAGCATTACAGAACCAAAAGGAAACTATTGAAGATAGAATCAATGAGGTTAAAGAAATGGAATCTCAGAGTAGATTATTTGATTTCTACTTAAATGCTCTTTCTAAAGATGGTGTTTCGTATGAATTGATAGAAAAGGCATTACCAATGATTGAAGGTGAGGTAAACAATATCTTGGCTCAAATCGTTGAATTTGGAATGCAGTTAGAAATTGATGGTAAAAACATTAATGCTTATTTAGTGTATGGAGACCAGAGATGGAGTTTGGAAATGTGTAGTGGAATGGAAAGATTCATTAGTGGATTAGCAATTCGAGTTGCACTTATAAAT
>Ga0208013_1000744_pt1 | contig 17041 bp, 23 predicted proteins | sample 16_taG_FD_184091 | JGI IMG/M metagenome (GOLD analysis project Ga0208013, IMG submission 184091) | Marine viral communities from the Subarctic Pacific Ocean - 16_ETSP_OMZ_AT15313 metaG (SPAdes) (version 2) | ecosystem: Environmental > Aquatic > Marine > Oceanic | place: Pacific Ocean | collected...
ATATGGCATTATGCGTTCTCCAATGCTGTTACTTTAGCTGATAATTCTTTTACTGCCTCAACCAATAGAGCATTTATCTGATTAGCATCTTGTACTGACTTTATGCCTGTATCTTGATGAGTATTAACAATTTCAGGTACAACAGCTTCTAATTCTTGTGCAATAAATCCAATATTTACTCTTTGATGATACTGATGGTTTTCATCTGTATAAACATCGTGTTCCTTTTTCCATTTAAATTGTACACCTCTCATCTGATTCACTTTGTCAAGGGCAGATGGTATTGTAGAGATGTCTTTCTTTAAAGTTTCGTCAGATGAAGTATGAACTGAAGAACCTGCAACACTTACAGTATTATTACTATGCACTTCAAACTGAGCAGTAGACTCTTCTCTTAACCTGACATACATTCTTGAATTACCTGAAACACCATCTCTAACACCTTCAATGCTTAAACAGTCGTCATATACACTTATATCTTTCCATACTATCGCACCTCCCTTACCCCCAACGTGTGAACCTTCATTCATATCAAGTCTTAAAAGTTCTACAGTGCTATTTACTCCTGCATTTAGGAGGACATGAAGAGGGGCACTTGGGGTACAGCCAATTCCAACCTTTCCATCATTTTGAATAGTCATTCTTAAAGCATTGTTTGTACCAAAGATTATATCATTATCATTGACATTCCATAGACCTATCTCATTAGCACCTATCTGACCATAATCTGCATCATTGCCAAGACCAAAGTAAGCATCAGTATTGCTATGGTCAGCTTGAGTAATAAACATACCCCCTGCTGTAGTAAAATTGCCATTAATATCAATTTTAGCGTGAACATTTGTTTCATTGTAGCATCTTAAATAATCACCATTACCATCTACTCTTATTTTTAATCCATATCCACCTGCACCTCCATTGTCGTCTTGTAACTCAACAAGTGGATAATTTGCTGTTCTATTTATACTAGAATAAAAATGAGCTGCTGAACCTGTAGTTAAAGCACTTGCGTCAACGTGAAGACCATTATATGCATCTCCTTCGTGGTCAATCTCTAAAGCGTATGCTGTAGTTAAATCTTGATTTATTACCAATGAGCCATTAGCTCTTAACTCCATCCTTGATGTTCCACCAGTAACAAATCCCATAGCGTTAGTGCCACCCCAGTATATTCCTGTATCAGGGTCAGTTGAAAAACTATAACTTGGAGCACCTGCTGTGCCATCAGATGCTTTTATTTGACCTGCAAAAGTAGTATTGCCATCGTGATTAAGAGTCATTATTGCTGTATCTGTAGAACCATCTGTCCACCTATTAAAAGATAAATCGGGAGTTGTATCAGAACCCATCCTAACAGTCCAACATCCATCTGTCTCAGAATTATTTGTTCTAAATGATAAATCTGCATTACCACTCGTTGAAGTTCTGCTTATACTAAATCTTGAACTTGATGCAGATAATAATAGAGGTGAGGATGTAAATGTTTTTGCTCCACTAAATGTTTGCGTACCTGAAAGGTGAGCCGTGTCTGCATCTAAATAGGCTGAAGCAATTGCAGTGCCATTCCATACACCTGTACCTATTGTACCTACTGAAGTTATTTGAGTTTGTGCAGCATCTACGTTAAGCGTGTTAGTGGATAGGGTTAATCCTGTACCGCCTGCTAAAGCAGTCTTTGAAACTGAGATAGAAGCACTAGCATTTATATCTGCATCAACGATGACTCCGTCATCAATATGGGATGATAAAATTGTATCGCTGCCAATCTGTATCGCTTGATCAGCAGGCGCATTTCCTAAGTAACCCATTAACTAATTTCCATTATTGATAAGACTACGTCTAGCTTATCAGCAACACTAGCCAATGCCTGTATTTTATCAGTTGTCTCCAAAACTAGCTTATTACCTGACATCACCTCCAAAGAACCTCCAGATGGAACTGGTGCTCCTTTTAATAAATATACATCTGCATTAGAACTCGTATCTGTAACAACTTTTACATCTACTGTCCTAGATGAAGAGTCTCTATTGCAAATAGTCATACCAACTACAATAGTAGTTACACTACTTGCAGTATATACATCTGCTAATGATGTTTGTAAGTTTGCCTTTGTTCGTAATCTAAAAGTATTAGCCATATTATTATCCTAACGCTATTGCCAAGGCCACTGCATTCGACTCAGCCTCTGACTGAGCCTCAGTATTCTCCTTTATATATTTTATGCCAGAGTTGGTCTTGAAATAGATTTTTTTATCCTGCATTTGTACTGCAAGCTCTCCATCAGCTAAAGAACCAGGTGCATTCGCATCTGCAGCTGAACGATATTTTAATTGAATTAGATTAGCCATTAATAGTCACCTCCATCAATATTAAATCCATTCAATTCAGCATTCCCAGAGCCATCATCGTCTATCCCAGTAACATCAGCACATTTTATTGCTGCGTAAGCAAAATTATTAGAGCCAACTGTAGTTGTAGTGCTTGGTTCAGTAGTTAAACTGTCAAAAAATATCCATTCGCCATCACCACTTGAAGCGTCTCTAACAATTCCAGAGTATTCTGGAGTTCCAGCACTATCTTCATAAGTACCGTAGAATCCAAAATCAATTGCATCACTCCCTGTATTACCAGACGCTAATTTTATCATTGGATCTTCTACAACTAGTGTTGCTACATTTTGTGTTACAGTATCTCCCGATACAGTCAAATCACCAGAAATAGTCAAATCCCCAGAAATAGTTGTAATAGCTTGAGTAGCGTCAACTGCTAGCACACCACTAGATGCTGATATCCCAGTACCTGCTGCTGCTGTCATTAAAGAAGCTATACTCGCTTTATTTGCAGCTCCAGTAGCTCCTCCATCTAAGAATACAAAGTGATCAGCTGCGACAGCTACTGTATCAGCCGTTACAAGACTTAAACCAGTCTCCATAAGATTATCTACAGTTATTTTATCTGTTGGGTCTCCAGACGTTCCTTCATCTGAGAAAGCTACAAAATCACCAGAAGCTATTGTATCTGTTGTTAATCCGTGAATATCTAGCTCTAGGGTGACGGCAGCTGTTTCTGCCCCACTATTAGCAACAGTAATTCCCCCTGTTCCTGAGTCTGCAACGGTTGCTACATAATTGCCAGTTGTATGAGTACCCATCGTAATCAAATTATTTAAAGTCGATGCTCCAGTTCCCCCATGAGCTACAGCTACTGCTGTACCTTGCCATACTCCAGTTGTAACCGTTCCGACTGTTGCAAGATTTGCTAACGATGTTACGCTGGTAACGGTGCTTGCAAGAGTCATAACTCCAGCATTTGTTATTGTGGCATCTCCAGAAAGAGCCATATTTTTCCACTTTGAATCACCATTGTGATACAAAACCATATTTGCATCAGCTGCACTAGTTATAGTAGTATCTGATAACTCAGATAACGCATCTTGATTATCAAGTTGCGCATCTACATAAGTTTTAATTGCATACTGGGTCGCAAGTTTTGTTTGCGAGGTTCCCAGTGAAGTTCCGTTATCGATTTCAGCTCCCACCCATTTAGAGCTTGAAGAGTTAACTCCAACGTATAACTTATAGTTATCCTCACTCCATAGTGGTTCACCAGAACCGACTGGATTAGGTAGGCTTCCGTCCGATCCTCGTTTGAATCTAATTACATTAGCCATTATTTTTCTCCATTATTGTTAATAACTCCCGCCATCTAGTTGCCCAAGCACTTCTTGAGTTTCAACCCAGGAACTATTTTTATAAACCATTAATTTATCATCATCAGTATCATACCAAATGTCACCTTCTGTTACACCAGTTGACGGAGTACCATCTTGAGCAAATTTTTCATTAGCTAAAGCCGAAACTGCGTTTTGTAGATCGGTTACAGATAGATCACTAGTTGAACTATCAAAAGTAACGCCAGACGCTGAAACAGTAGAACTAACCGTAACATTTGCATTTGCTGTAGGGGTGACTGTTATATTCACTTCAGCCATATTATAATCCTTCCGTACTAGTCACAGTATCATTTACCGTAACAGTACCTGTTAAATATCTTTCAATATTATTACTACCATCCTTACCAACTAGATCATATCTTAATTTTCCAACTGGTAAATCCCTAGTATCTCCATCAGTTAAAGCCATTTTTAATACACCCCCACTACCATTTGTTATAGATATGGTAAATGCTTTCTCAAGTTTAGTCTCTGGTTTTCTTCGTATTTCAGCTTTAAAAGCATATCCACTAATATTAATCGCAGAGCCTCCTGAATCAGCTAATGTTACAGTAAAGGAAAAATCAGATCCTTTATCTATTGTTATATTATATGTTCCAGCAGCCATTAGTAGTTATGTTGTTTAACAGCATAAGGTGTTCCATCTCTATGCTTGTTTTCATATTGTTTAGCAGTTTTTATCATTGTTAACCATTCGTTTTTCCAATACCCAGTTTCATTCATCATGCCTTTTCGTGCATACAATTTTTCCAATACTCGTGAAACTAGCCCATCGTGAAATTGTTTTGGTATATCGGGAGATTTTGTTAAATCAGTCCCTAATTTTTTTGTCTTTCTTAAGAAGTGAATTTGTATTTTATCAGCAGCAGCTATATCAGCAGCAGCTATATCAGTATACTTATCCTCTGAATAGTCATATACAGATATTCCAATTTTCCCATCCTTTATCCACCACAGTTTTTCTTTTATTAATGCCATTATGTTAAATCCGTAGTAACTGGTTCTCCGATTGCTCTCTTTACTAGTTTACCTGCGTAATCTACACGGGTCAATTCTAAAACATCGTCATTTGCCGCTATAGATGCAGCATTTACAGTTGTGCCAGAATGGTCTTTATACGCAGCTTGAGAAAAGTCTGTAAAATTATAATATCTCTGGTCTGCAACTGGAGTAACAGTAGCTGTTCCACTAGCAAACTTTACTTCATGATCAAATTCAGCCAAAGCTTGATTCAACATCATTCGTATTTGAGTCTCTCCAATTTCAGGATGCATTTGCTGGACCAATTCTATTAGTTGCTGTTGAGTCATTATACTGTAGCCATTACCTCAACTGCAATTGCAACACCATCTCCAGCACTAAATAATGTTGGAGTGCATGCAACATTATAAGGAAGTATAATTGCATCACCTGCATTTAGAATTGCTACTGTAGTCGCATTCGCTATTGTAGCCACCATTGTAACCTTTAACTTAGCATCGGTTGCAGCTCCTAAAGCACTAGCACTTGAATACAAGTATCCAGTATGTTTTATAACTACAAATTTAGCGTTTGTAAAGGTTCCTAGTGTTGCTGCTGTTTGCCCTGCAGCCAAATTAGTCGCACTTGTTACATAAGGTGCATATGTTGTTGTTCCCCATGTTACAGTGACGCTTCCACTGCCACCAATTGACTTATTAACATCTGCAGCTATAGTTTCTGTAGCGACATTTTCACCAGCCCCTACTGCAGCTACAGGAGTAGCTGAAACTGCATATTCTACTCTACTCGCCATCTTTTTCTCCTTTTGGTAATCTATATGATGCTACAAAATTTTGCAATCCATCTCTATATTGAGCTTGTAACGCAGCTAATTCACCCATCATAGCTTGATGTTTCTGAAATTCAGAAGATACATTAGTTTGCCATATCCCAAATTCAGATTGAAATTTTTGTGACTTCTTAGAAAGATCACCTTGGTATTTTTGTAGCTTATTATTTTGATCAGCTTGATATAAGCCGATTTCTTTTTGTAATTCGTTTATTGCGTACACTTCTTTTTCATTAGAAGTTTTTGCCTTATATTTATCTAAATCAGCTACATATTTTTGTAACTGATTTGAACGTTTCTGGGTCCACAACGATAAATCTTTTTGAAGATTGTTTATACTATATTCTTGTACTTCTTTATTTACAAGTTGCTGATAACGTGACAATTCTTCGTTAAATTTTCTTAATTTACTTTCATATTCCCTAGAATCTTTACCAGAATCTAATTGAGCATCTTGTATTGCCTTTTGCACCTCTGCTTGGTAAACAACATTGCTTTCGTTAAATTTTTGCGTTTGATTTTGCATATCTGCTTGAAATTTATTTATTTGCTGAGAAACTTTCTGTAATTCAGCATTTGCAAGTTCTACATCTTCTTGAGTAGTAATAAACGTATCTGCTGATGTAAAACTTAAATCAGTTACAGGCGGAATATAGGCAGGTGTTGTTATACCAGTTAAAGTAACTGTGTTGTCTGTAAATACTGGCGTAGGTGGAGGAACAGGAGGATTTGCGGATATTACTAAATCCGATAAAACAGGTGACGACTCTAAAACTAAAGTTGGTGCTATCTCCGATAAAGATAAATCAGTTATTGTTGGGATAGCCTCTAAAACAAACTCTACTTCAGTAAAAGTAGGAGAGGATAAATCTGAAATAGCATTTCTTAATAAAGTTAATTGCCCTATCCTTGCTTTTACAGCTGCACCCATAATAACCAGATGTTCTACATCATCAGGTACACCAGTCACTCCACTGTTAGAATAAGCTATTGTTGGATAATCAACTACATGAACACTTCCACCATTAGGGACTACATAAATTTTACCCTCTTCTCTATAATAAGAAGGGGATTTTGTTGTTGCATAAAATATTGATCCTGAATCTGTTGCTCTAGCTTTATTAGAAGCTTCTATTTCAGTAGCTTGATACCCACTTTTTTCAGCATATAAAAATTTTGCTGTAGTTACTGAAACACCACCACCGCCACTAACAGTTACTGTTATTCCAGTACCTGCACCACTGCCTGCTGTATATCCAGACCCTCCGTTAACAATGTCAACTGCAGTTATAATTCCACCAGAAGTAAAAGCTCTTATCTCGCCATTTACTCCAGAAGCATGAGTTAACGTAACTTCTGGATCGCTTAAATAACCACTACCCGCATTTGTAATAGCTATTGCTGATATAACACCTGAACCATTTACTGTTGGTGTTAAAACTGCTCCCGATCCTCCCCCTGAGTCTGACTTTGTTGTCGAAACACTCCATAACATATCTTGAGGAAGAAGATTGATAACTTCACGAGCAGTATCCGATGCCCATTGCGTAATAGCAGTCGCATCGTCTTCAATCGTTCCAACTAGATCCTCTACTCTAGATTTTACTGATGAACTTGTCGTTGACATCTACGATAAAAACACTATTTCGCCAGCTGCTGGAGCAGAACCGTCTGATTGGTCACGTGCGCCTGTAGCCATAACTCGTAATACTGTACCAGCAGGTACTGCTTTAAAATGTACCCATGCTCCATTTACATAAAATTCATAATTACCAGCAACTCCAACATAAATAGCTGAAGATGCACTAGCAGTTGTAGAATTAGCTGTAATAGAAGTAGCAATTGTGTACATTCCATCTATTCGGCTTATTTTTGCCATTTTATTCTCCTATAAAGTTTAGTGGCAGGAGGGCGTTTTCATGCATGCCTGCCACTAAACAGATTAATCACTTATTATGAAAAGGTCATAACTCCGTGAGTTTCAGGTAAAGATACCTCAAGACCAGCTTCGGTCAAGATCATATCTTTTCTTCCATCCACGTCATTACCTTGTACATTTGTTATGATATGGGTATCACGATTTTTACCATTTCCTACAAGAGGGCGATAAGCAACGTTTTTCATATCAATTAAGATCGCTTTATTTTCCCATTGATTTCTCAATAGAGGCTCCTGCACAAAATGCAAGTTACCGAAAATAGTACTAACCTTAGTAACGTTATGTCCAAATTGACCTGGAATACTAGTTACATCTAAACTGTACTGAGTAGCAGCACCTACAGTATTTTGTAGGAAACTGTCAGCACCTAGTTTGTTCAACCAAGCAAGGATTCTTCTAGAACATAAGACAAGCTTATCTCCAGAATTACCACTCTCAGGGGCAAACATTGTTTCTAAGTAATCAAGTATATTGTCATATGCAGTATTTGCATAAGTAAAGGACTCATTAGTACCATTATTTGTAGCGTAAGGCAACATTCCCCAGCTATAACGCTTAGGACCTGTCGATGTAGAATCATCTTTTCCTACACCAAACAACATTGCGTGCTCGATGTCCATTTTATGTTCCATTAGCTTTTCTTGCCATACTCTTTTGTACTCGTCTGCAATACCACGATATCTGGTAGACATTGATGTACCAGAGAATAATGAGATAGCTGTCTTAAAGATCTGACAATATCCTTCTCTATCGTACATTTCGTCTTTCCATCCATCAGGTGCACCAGTACCTTCAGCAAATGCACTACCAATTACTTGACCTGAATCACCATCTGCAAAGTCAATATCAGTAAAACTGCTTAAAGTAGTATTACCGTTTACTGCAAGAGCAGTAAGCGTAAGAGACTTGTAGTCTGCACCATCAGTGCCAAAAGCAGTGATTATAGCAGTAACCACATTAGGGCCATCAGTAGTTGTAATTGAAATAGTATCACCTACAGTAAAAAACTCAGGAAGTGTGTCTGCTGATTGGGTGTTACCATATTTATCATACTTAGCAGTAACTCTCAAGTCAGTAATAGTAGTACTTGAGTTAAGATTTTGATCAGCTTTAGCTGTTTTAATCTCAAAGTTACGTCTTTGCCATTGATGTCTCTGTTCTAAGAATTTAAAGACGGGATCGTCTGTAGGTTTCTTAGCAACCTTACTTAAATAAACGAAGAACGGGCTTTGCTGTGGGGCAAGCTCTGCAACTCTGTCACCAAAGTTATATAACCTACGACTATCATTTATAGTCGCAGCATTTGCCATTGCACCGCCCGTACTTACACTGTATTTATTAGCCATTATCTAGCTCCTTTTTACCACGGGTTTTTAGATTTATAGTCCGCTACCATAGCGTCCATAAGTTGGTCCTCTACTCCCCGAGCTACTTGTCCTTGACTAGGCGCAATGCCTACAGGTTGTTTCACTGCTAGTTTTTCAGCTTGAGATCTCATTTGTTGAACTTTTTTCGGCGCTTTGATCTGCTGCTCAGTAGGTTTGTTTTTTAGTTTCCATACAGTCACTAAATTTTCTAAAGATAAAGATTCTGGTCTGCTCATATCTTTAATAAAAGATTCAGATTCCTTCTCTCCAAAACCATAGACATTAGTCAACTGTGAACGTACATTCTCCATGTAATTTTGTTGCGCAACTTGCTCTTGCTGTCTTTGCACTTCAATATCACGACTTTGTTCACGAGTTTCGTAAAAATCCATCATAGCATCACGATAAGTCTCCATTGATTCTCTATACTTAAAACTATCACTTTCAATATCACTTGTAGCTTCAATCGGATCGTAGTTAGCAGGTTTGCTTGGTTTCTCGGGTTTCTTCGCTAATTCCTGTGAATTCTCTTTTTGGAGGGTTTCCCCAGGTTTATTAACGGATAAAGAATTCTCTACAGAGTTCAAGACTTGTGGATTTTCTCTAATGTACCTAGCTATAGGTGCAATTTCTTCTAAATCCTGATATCTTGATTTCACCTCTTCAAGCTCCTTAGCCCTCTTATCAGCTTGGCTCTGCCAGTATTGAAATGACTCATCTTGAGGCTGTTCAACCTCATCAGCTGCCATTTCAACTTCTTGTGGGTTTTGTACCTCTGGCTCATTTACCCCAGGTACGTTTTCTTTTGCATCAGTCATTAATTCTCCAAATGGATCCTCTAATGATTGTGCTCCTAAAACATCATCTATAACGTTTTGTGCGTCAGCTTCATTTCCTGGACCGTCTATAAACGTTTCAGGTGTAGCTTCTTCAACTTGCTCTACAGATGCTTCTTGTTCTTGTACTTGTGTTTCTTCACTCATTGTTCGACTCCTTTAAGATCTTCCATCTTCCTTCTCGGATTTAACGGATTTAACCTCGTTATTCATTTCACGTTGAGCATCACCAATTCGTGCCTTAAACAGTTCTCCTGCTTGTTCAGCACGGTCAGATACTCTTCCCATTTTTCCCTTGAACTTTTCAACCTCAAGGCGTTTCTTGGAATGTAAGTCCTCTCGATTAGCTGTCTGCAAATCACCCTGAAGAGTTTTAATTTGCTCTTCCGCATCTTGTAATGCATTTTGTAATTGCGCCATCTCACCTGAGCGGTTTATCACACCCTCAATATCCACCAAGTCGGTCTTCTTAAGAACTTCAATCTGATCAATAAGACCATTTTTGTAAAGTTCTTGATAGGTTTCAAGAAGTGCCCATCTATTAGCAGGTAACGTAGAACCAGCAACGACAACAACATCATATTTACCAGCAGTCATGTCATGAACTCGTTCTATTTCGTTTCCTGTATATTCATCATATATAGATTGATTCAAAGTAACTTCTTTCATAGCGTTATTTGGTTGAACCAGTCTAATAATTTTTTCTTCTGTATACATTTGCTGCATTAAAGGTACGCATACCTTACATAATTGATTTAAAGCAGCTTCAATATCATCTCTACGAGATTTAATTCTTCTTTGTCCAAATTCGTCAATAATAACAGTTCCTCTATAAGTAGAGGGAGCCCCTTGCCCAGCACCTTGCATCATTTCATATATACCAAACCCATACTCTAAATCAGATTTAGCATCGGCTTCATTTTTGTATAATTCATTAGGAAGTGGAACAGGTCCAGCAACTACAGGTGCACCTAATTCAGCGTCAAACTCAATTACAGAAGTTCCAGCCCTTCCCCATTCTTCTTCAATTTGCTTTTTATCAACAGATCCTCTAGGGATTAAAAGTTTTACATTTGTGCTAGTAGATGCGTGTGCTATTATTAAAGATCTAATTTTATTAACATATTCTTGTAAGGGTCTATAAAGTCTAACATCACTTTCAGGATAAGGATTCCTATTATGAATGTTTTGCATTAAAACAATAGGATAATCCTCGCACGGTAAAACCCTTGTATACATAAGTTTATCCCCGACTGAGACTATCATTTTTATGCGGTCTTGCTGAATCTGATTATATAGATTATAACCAAGTTCAACAAACTGTGCCTTTGTGTGTGGGATGAGGTAGATCGTAGAGTCGGGGATAGAATTTTCGTCTTCTTCTCCAGGAACCATTTCAGGTGGCATTTCTTGCACCTCACCTGTTTCTGGATTCATCTGTGGCTCAGGTTGCTCCATATGATAGACTGAACCTGATTTTTCTATGTAAGTCATATATTGAGCAACTTGCTCAGGATCATTTACATAGTTTTTAGTTCCATCTTTGTATTGCACACACATTGTAGTTTCTTGCATATACTCTTCAAACTCATCATCACTAAATAGGTCTTCTCGCATAGTATCTGGCTCAAAAACATGATGAAAATCTACCTTAATACGCTCATATCGCTCATAATACTTTCTCTTTACATGATAATGATCTGAATTAGTGTTTCCTAGAAAAGATTGTTTCTCGTTAGCAGCTAAATTAGTGCCTGGATAATGATCAGCCTCCATAACACTTTCAGCATTTCCCCATATACCTTCATACTCAGGAAACATTTTCTTAGCCTGTTCATCGGTTAAAACTTTTAATATAATTATGTTAGCAGCATCCCTACCATAGGTATCTCTAGAGTTTGGATCAATATAGACATCTAACGGATTTAGAGATTTCATTAGAACTTCCCCCCGTCCCATATCAATATGCGCATCTTGAAATACTTGAAGTATTCCCATACCACCTACATAATAATCATCAATAGCTTGTTTTAATTCAGTATTCCCATTAGATCTTTCCCATATCCAAGCCATGACGTCTGAATAAATTTTTGATGTTCTAGTATCACTGTCTTCTCTACCAGTAGAACGGAATTGAGGTCTATTATAAGTTAATAAGGCTTTTGCTGTTTCAACAATAGGGTGTATCCTATTTACAACGATAGCAGCTTGCCCTCTTCTCTCAAGAATCTCTGTTTGTTCCCTAGACCATTGAGCGCCTTGCCTAAATTGAATAGATTCTTGGAATTTAGTTGCCCAGTCATTTCTGGCGTTTTCATATTCTGTAAATAACTCTAAAGTCTTCTTTACATCTTCGTGGATCTCTAATTGTTCTGGAGCACCTGCATCTGCACCTAGTATATCTGCAGGCTCTTGGTTAATACGTTCTTCTATCGTTCTATTTCTCAAAGTTCGATTATCTCCGCATTATTAGGGGGTGTAGGATTTATAACCCTATCCATATCTCTTACGAAAGAATTAAAGTTATATAAAGTAGAAGATTTTATAGAAACCTTATTTTCCTCATTATAAGAACTTACGTCTATTATAACAGGTTCTTTTTTAGGTGATAAACTATCTTTTTTATTAGACTTTAATCTACCTAAAAAGTTAAATTTCATAAAATATCCACTTTGGCATTATAAAGAAGCTATTATATATAAAAAGTATAATCTATATAATTTAGGCAGTAAGCCAGTCTGCTCCTCGTGAGAAAAAAGATTTCTTCTTTTCTTGGCTTTCCTTTTTATCTCTAACGTAGGGTTTATAGCAACCCTTATTAGCATAGTACATACCATCTAACAAGTCATCATGTTTTCCTCTAGGATACAGTAATAATTCATTTTCAAATTCAACCATCTTTGTCATCATATAAACTTTTCTTTGCGCAAATGCAGGCTGCATTGATTCTAGCCTACTAGACTTAGCATTTCTAGGATTTTCTCTAATTTCTAATCCAGGAACATACATACCTTGCTCCTCTGCCATTTGTCTAACATACTCTCTAAGCATTTCCTGATAACCCACAACCTCGATCCGAGTTTTTTTAGAATTATATGTTTTAAAATTTTGTAAGATAGCATCAGCAACTGCTAATGGTGTTGCATGTTTTCTCCAATAGGGTAAAACAAACCTATTCATATTTTCATCTATAGCTATATTGAATATTACAGAAAAGTCTGCTGTTTGCTTTGTACTCGAAGCTGGGTCCACCCCAGTAAAGATATTTACAACTCTTTTCTCTTCCACCTTCTCGCCATTTAGTTCAGTTATATGTAGTAAAGCCTCGCCATCATTATCTATCTTCACGAATCCATCGTAATATTGAAACATGTCCTGTTTAAATAATTGGTCTTCATCACCAACAATTTGACACATGTACTCTCGATAAAAAATACTCGCCCTGTTTATAGACTCTAGTTCTGCCTTTTTGTTGAGCAGCTTATCCATAGGCCAGACTGCGTCCCAAAGAGGGACTCCCTTTTCCATGTCAGGGCGAAATGTCATTGTTTCCCATCCCTTCATTCCTTTTAGCAGCTCTACCATACAACGTTCATGCTGCGGAGTTCCTATCACAGCTATTCTGCCTCTGATAGGATCTAATGAAGGAACGCCAGATTGTAGCAGCCATCTTAAATTTGCTTCCATAGCTTCTGACGTCTTAGTGTTGTTTTCATCTTCTGGGTCATCTAATATAATTAAAGTAGGACGTTGATTTCCTACCTTTATACCACGAATCTGTTGTCCAGTACCTTTGCATATAATCATAGAGCCATCTTTTAACTCTATTTCAGATCGTGTCCATTTTTTTGCAGAGTTCATCCCCCAATAGCCAAATATATACCTTAACTGCTCAGAATAATCTAACGCATCTTTAATTGTACCCAAGAGTTTAACTGCATGATCTTGAGTACGAGATACAAGGACAACAAGTTTAGGACCTTCATCAAAAAGAAGATGATAGAGCGGAAAAACTCCCCCAACAATACTACTTTTGGCATGACCTCTTGGTGCAATGATGTTAATTTGTTTAAGATTTTTCTCATGGAGCCTCTTTGTTATTTGCCCGTGAAATGCAGGCGATTCTGAGCTAAACATGTTTGGCATAGCCACTTTTCCAAAAAGAAGCATGTCTTTTTTAAGTTTAGCTTTTAATTCTTGTTTTGCTTTACTCATAATAGTTCTAATTGTGTAGTTTCTATTACTATAGGTTCAATTTTTGTATAATTGTACGTATCGTCAGGTAAAATAATCGGTTTTATACGTTTTTTGTACTTAAAAGGTCCATCTATAAGCTCACCATCAAATTTTTCTATGATAAGTTCCATCATTTCATTAGGTGTCATCAGATATTGCTTCTATTTCAGAAAATCCTTCTCGTTCTTGCTTCGCAACAAGTTTTGCCTCCTCTTTTTCTATCTGCCCCTCAATTTGTCTAGAAAGATCAATTTGCATTGTATCTGTCTGAACCTGCTTTTTAGGCTCCATCCCAAATATTTTTACTACATTTTCAGCTGCACGCATTAAATTAGACGCATCTTCCTTTTTTGCAGCTATCTCTGCTGCCTTCTGTATCCACTCAAAAGCAGTATCTTCTGTTATACCACGTTCTTTACCTAATTCTCTAATTTTTTTATCAATCAAACCACTAATCTCCTTTTCTTTAAACAGCCTCTTGACTGTTACATCTGGTCTTAATTGGTCTGGACGGTATATACGACCTAATAAGTCCCATTTAATAGGTTTTCCATCTAAAAGCATATGAGCATACATTGTTATCACTCGTTTTGTACGCCCCTTCTTCATCTCTGCCTTTTGCCAAGAGTCAACCCCAGTACCATAAAAGTTACGAGACTCCATCCGAGGTGAAAACTCCAGCTTAGATGTTTTATCAACCCAAGCCCTACCGCAAGAAAACATTAATTGAGTCCGTTTACCTGTTTTATAGTCTCCGATACACTCAACTACCCATCCATCATCAGTCTCGCACCAATCACCTACTTTAGCTTTCTTCCAATATATAAATTTTATTTTTTGTGCTAAAGCCTCTTCTACAGTATAGATGTTGAACGGTTTTAATTTATACCCGAACTTCTTTAGTTTACGTTCTATAGTTTCCATATATAGTAACTAGATACGTTAGTATCTTATGTATCTATATATTGAACTATATATAGTACTATAATCCCTGCGTATCAATTTTCGTCTTGTGTCCAACCCTCTGTTGCTCCCATTTTTTTATACAATGTTTTAGTGTATATCTCAGCCTCAGCTCTCAATTCGTCCGATTGCTGCATTAATCGCATTACGTCATCCTCTGTCATATCAGTAGGAATCCATTGACCAGATATTGGATCGAAGATCTCTTTCTTAGTTCTTCCTTTTTCTTTCATAGTATAAATTATCATACAATTAGTAATACTGGTTATACAATTTAGGCAATCAATTAGTTTATAGACAGGGAATTTTGGAAAAACGGTTCTAGAATGCGTGTGGGTGATATACTACAACCCGACCCCCCTGCGTTCTACTGTATAGGGTGCAAGTTTACGTTGAGTTTTCTCCCAATGGGTTTATGTGGTTAGATAACGTCACTGCCCTCACAGGCAGCACCCTCTCCAGTATCCCTTGTGGTCTCTCCCTGCCAGCACTACGCTTATTTAAATGTATTAAGTAAGTAGAACCAACCTAATTAGGAGAACTATATTATGTCTATGAAAGAACTTATTGAACTATTTACTAGTCTTATGAAAGTAATGAACCCCAAAGAGTATGAGAGTGCTATTATCTCTAAATGTAGACCAAACATTGATGATAATACAGGTAATGAGTATACTTATAAAGATGTAACATCACAGATTGCAAGTGGTACTATATTACAATTCGCTGAGGGTGGTAAGCTATGGTCATTTACAGCTGAACCAGCAGGTACACCATACTTCGATAAGAAGTTAGGTACACAATCACAGCTCAAAGCTGATAAGTATTCACTCAATCATATTAAGACTGTGGATAATGATAAGCTAGCAACTGTATTAGCTTAAGTATAATTATGTTTATAGCCTTGTACATAACGTATGAGGCTATAGCATTTAAATCCCTGCGTAGTAAAAAACGCACACTATTAGAAATGGAGGCAATTGATGTGATAAATCATCTAAAGCCAATGTATATGGGAGTCTATTCAGATAAGTGAAAGCTTATTGGATAGGCTCTCATTCTTTAATAGTATTAATATAAAAAAAAGGAGAGATGATATGGCTTTATGGAACAAAATTAATGCAAGTGTTGAAGTACCTGTATATCCAGATAGAGAAGCATTAATAGAAAGTATGGATAAAAAAGAAGCTATTGAAGTAATTGAAGACTTTATAACAACAATGAAAAATACGTATCCTCAAATAGCATATGGAGAGTATTCTCAAGGATTCTGTACTGCTGAAAGAGACCAAGATAAAGATACAATGGACATTCTTACAAAAGATAAAAAACCAAGTAAGAGATATATTTGTTGGCCAAGTTGTAATCAATGTGCTTTTGAGATAATAGATGGATATGGTTTACTAGAAAAAGCATTAGACATTATTAAATCACCAGCACCATTAGATGAAATTGCTAAAACTAAGCCTGCAATAACTCTAAATAAGGAGGAATGATATGCCTAGAAGTAAACATCATAAAAAGAATATGACGGATAAAGAGTGGCGTAAGCGTAAGAATGAGAAGATTGCTGCCAAAAGATATATTGAAAGCCCTAAAAGAAATAGGGATTATCTAATCAATTAGAAGAGAGGAACACATACCATGAGCAAAGAACCAGACCACAGTTGGGTATTAGAGTCATTAAATATTAAAGAAGTCTGTGATAAATACAAAGACAAGGTAGTCAGAGTAGATACACAAGGCGGTAAGCCAGTAATAATCATGGATACCTGTAGAATTAAATATACAGGTTTAATGAAAGATTATTATGAATGGTAAGAAAAAGAGAGGAAAAGATATGTTATTCTATATAAAGGAGTTTCTTGCATTATTATTTATTTTATTACCTTGGATTATAATGCTCTATCTATTTAACATATAGATACCATGAAGACATTATTAACACAAGAAATAAATATAAATCAAGAACAGAAACAACAACAAGGGACTGTTCAGAAACAATCAACTACTTATAAAAAAGATGTTCCAACGCCATCAAATTACGGTGTGGTTCATAACTATAAATGTTTATGTAATGATTGTAGAAGATATTATTGTGTAGAGAATGGTGAAGTAAAGAAAAAGAAAAGAGGATTTGTGCCAATAGATAGACAT
>Ga0208013_1000750_pt1 | contig 16940 bp, 33 predicted proteins | sample 16_taG_FD_184091 | JGI IMG/M metagenome (GOLD analysis project Ga0208013, IMG submission 184091) | Marine viral communities from the Subarctic Pacific Ocean - 16_ETSP_OMZ_AT15313 metaG (SPAdes) (version 2) | ecosystem: Environmental > Aquatic > Marine > Oceanic | place: Pacific Ocean | collected...
CCGCTAGTAACGCCAACTATGGTGTTAGCATGTCTAAAAATGATGATGGCACTTATAAAGATCCCGAAGGCGCAGCTGCTTATAATGAGTTTAGAGATGAGGTTAAAAAATTAAAAAATTTACCAAATGAATTTTGATTACTAAATCTTATAGGAGACGATTCTTTAGGGACTTGAAGATAGTGTACCAAACCAAAATCTGCACCAAGATGCATATGAGGAGTCATAAAAGCATCTTCTTTATTACAAGTGTAATTAATAATTTGTATGTTAATAGCACAATCTTTTTTGATATTAAGATGGTTAACACAAAATGCTTTTAGTTTTTCAATATATATCTTTACTAATTCATCGCTTTGTATTTTTTTAAACCTTTCATCTGTGCATTCATATGAATCATGCCATTTACCAAAACCTGAACCACGTTGTTTAGATATTTTATAGTTATATTTAATATCTTTTATTAACTGTTTTTTATTATAACGTTCAGGATTTATTTCATCTTCAAATACAGGCATACCAAATAATGTACAGTGCTTAAAAGTCATTTAAAAATAATTAACTATAATATTAAATCTACCTTTTGCATTTGTAGTGCTTGTACTAGCATGGGGTTTATCTGTAGCTAAATGTAGAAGTTGGTTTTCTACAGAAGGAACTCTAGTGCCATCTTCTAAAATAGTAAACCCATCACAAGTGTTTAAAGAAAGCAAAGCCCCTTTATGTGGAAACTGATAATCACAATGCATAGGATGTTCTACAATTTTATCTGTTCTATAATAAAAATTAGCTACTACTCTCAATAAAGCTTTTGCTTTTAGTTTCTCTATCAAAGGTTTAATTAAATTAAACTTATCACTATTTATATTATTATTTAAATAAAATGAATGTGTAAAGTAACTATCTAAAGCTGAATTTTCTTGATTTTCATTTAACTTTTCTTTTAAGAACCATGGAAAGAAATTATCATGGATAATATTATTTTTAATATTATTGAAAATTTCCTTTATTAAAAAATCTTGTTCTGTTTTCATTTTATTACCATTCTTATATTACCAGCAATTGTAGACTGACGCTTATTTGGTTTTACAACCATATGTTCTAAATAACTAGGAAATAATACAAATTGATTAGATCTTAATGTAGGTTTATAGACTTCTTTAGAAAAAACAGAAATTGCTCTAGAACTCATATTTTTAAAACACTCTATTATATTTTTAGCTGGGTTTAAAAAAACTGTTTTTGATTCTTCAACATCTTTATAAATTATAAAAGATAAATCTGAACCTGTATGAATGTGTGGTTCTTGGTAGTCTTCAGTCCTATAATTATTTTCCCAAATATTTTTTAATCTTAACTCAAACGTTCCAGAAACAACTTGAGTTAATTCATCGGCAAATGTTTGCAATATAAATTTTATAGTTTTTTTATCTATTATAGAGTCAGGATTATCAACATTATAAGAGCTTGGAGTTTTAGATAACCAAGTATCTTCGGTCTTTATCTTTTTTATGAATTTAATTTTACTAGCATTAATATTACCAATAAATATAGGAATTGAAAAAATATTGATAATCATTTTTATTTCTGTAATTTAAGTAAAAATTATACTATTTTAAGTATAATACAAGTGCTAGTCGTTAATCTTTTCAATCCAACCAGTTGAATTATCAGCTTGATAAGCATCTTCGTCCCAAAGATATGATTTTCCATCTTGTGGTTTTTTTCCAGGAGGATTTGGTGCCTCCCAAATCCAAGAAGAAGTATCTAAAACCCAAGATGCATGTGGTTGTCCATCATAAAATACATCATTAGCAGGATCGTAGTGCCCCTCTATTTTTGCATAGTTTCCTCTGAAAGCTTTGCTTTGATCAGGGTCTACATTAGAGGATTCAAAATCTCCTCCAGGTGTATAGTATATATTACCACTAGTGTTGTATGAAGTTTGTTTCCATACAGCATCTGGTTCGTTATAAAGATTTCTTAAAAAATCAACTCCTAATGATTCTTGCTCATTACCGTTGCTATCAGTAATAACTTCGTCATTAACAACTTCAATTTGAGTTACAATATTATTATTGTCTAATTTTGCAAAATGTGCCATTATGGTGTGTAACTCCCTGATCCTGTAAATTTCATAATAGTGTAATCACCATCTGTTGTAACAGTAGGTGAGCCTGATGTAACTCCTGAATATACATTTGTAAATACTCTTAAAATTCCAACTCCTGATCCTCCAGCTCCTGCACTACGGTTATCAGTTTTTACACCTCCACCGCCTCCGCCTGTATTAGAACTTCCGCCGCCACCAGTTCCAGTTGAACCGCTACCGCCGCCATCACGACCTGAACCTGATCCACCGCCGCCTTGACCAGCTCCACCGCCGCCTCCGCCGCCTCTTCCGACTGAGCTTCCTGTGATAGATGAGTCTGTTCCATGACCACCAGTTGCAGATTGTCCTGTAGATGCACCGCCGCCACCGCCGCCTCCAGAAGTACCTGATCCACCACCTGAACCATCAAAACCTTGACCACTCGAACCTGAACCATTACTTGAACCACGGCCTCCGCCACTTCCTGATCCACCACCGCAGCCACCGCTATTAGCTCCTCTGTTCCAAGAGCCACCGCCGCCTCCGCCAGTGCATGAAACAGTTGAAATACCTGATCCTGAAAGAGATGTAGTTCCACCGTTACCACCTCGAATGTTATCACCCTGTCCAGCTCCACCAGCACCACCAACAGTTACTGTGTAAGTAGTTCCTTCGACTGCTTCTATTACTGATAATGCTGAGTCTCCTCGACCTGAATTTTCTCCTTGTACAGAAGACCTGTAGCCTCCGCCACCGCCTCCGCCGCCATCGTCGGTGCCACCACCGCCTCCGCCAGCGACAAGAACATATTCCATAGTGTAATCTTTTGGTGCTCCTCCAGATCCGAAACCTAATAATCTGTATCCAAACATTCTAACTCCTATTATGCGTCGTTAGCTAAATCAGTAGTGAAGAATAATTTAATTCCTAATAATCTTGAATCAGCATTTAGGTCATCAGCTGATACATCTCTTGACACTTGGAAAAAAACATACTCATCGTCACCAGGTGATCCTGCGATTGTTACTGCTCCACTTTCTGCTGTAACTGCTAAATCGTTTGATGTTCCACTCATAGCTTTTGCTGTTGGTCCAACTGCTGTTCCAAAAGCGGTGTTAAGATCGCCATTATCTGCTAATGCAACACCTTGTAAAACATATGCACTTGTACCTGTATCTGTTGAAGTAGCTGTAAAAAACGCTTGAAAAGTTACTGTGCCTGCATTCCATGATTTAGGAAATGCAACAGCAAACTGTGCAAACTCATCAGAGTCTTTATCAAAATCTAAAACTTTAAGCTCTGGACCATTTGATAATTCTACTTGTGCAGCTTCTGCACCGTTTGTACTGTTAGGGTACATTGCACTTGAAGGCACCCAAATAGTTTCTTTACCTGCAATCTTAATTGCAGCCGTGTTATCTCCAGCATCTACTGCTTGAGCAACACCAGTTCCGTTTGGAGCAATAGTAATATTACCATTAGCTGCATCTGTAATTGTAATTGTTCCAGAGTTTGTTCCTGAATTTGTGTCTAATATTAAATCGTGTGCACCACTTGAAGTTATAGTGGCATTTGCTGCTCCTGTTCCAACTTTAGTTTCACCAGTTCCTTTTGGTATTAAAGCAATGTCTATATTTGAATCATCACCAGTAGCTGATAATGCTGGTGCATTACCTGTAGCAGCATTTGCTATAGTAAATTCGTTTACCGCAGAACCTGTAGCTGTAACTTTTGAAAGTTCATTTCCGTTAGTATCTAAAATTGAAGTTCCAATTTTAGGACTAGTTAAAGTTTTGTTTGTTAAAGTTTGAGTTCCAGTAAGAGTTACATCACCAAAATCTAGAGTGTAAATGTCTGGGTTAGTTCCATCGTTTGCTGTAGCAAACACAAGTTGATCACCTTTATCAGTTGCTGAAAAAGTAAAACTGTCTCCAGATCCTGAAGTATATTTAAATTGTACTGTGTAAGCACCAGATGTTGAATTTCTTAAAAAATAAAAAGTTTGTGCATCTAAAGGAATTGTTACGATTTGGTTTCCAGTAATTGAACCTGTAAACTCAATCATTCTGTGAGACATTACAGCACCAGTTGATCCATCAGAAACTGATAAAGCTGTAGTTTGTGCACCACCTGCTATCGATTGAGCAGTAAAACCACCAGCAATTTGCTCGATGATATTTAAATTAGTATTTGTTTTTGTTCCCCAAGTACCGGCATTTTCACCGGTTGCCATTAATTCTACGCCAAGCGCTGTAAATGTTGATGCCATATTATTTTCTCCTTAATCAATTAAGCAGCATGATTTACATCTGTATAAGATGTATTGCCAGTTATGTCAATATCTTTGTAACCTATTGTTCCAAAGCCAGTTGTACCTATTTCTGCGGTTGCTTCAACCCCTGTTAATCCCATAACATCTTCAGGTGCAATTGATCCAACTGCAGACGTTGCTGATACTCCTGTTAATGGAACGCCTATTTCTGGAATAATAGCTCCAACTGCAGAATTTAAAACAGCTGGTGTATCCACACCATCAAGACCAATTCTAATTATTAATACCTCTGTTACTTCTATTTCTCCAACACTTACTGTTGCTGATTGTCCACTTGGTACATATGCAAATTCTAAATTAATAGAGCCTACACTAGATGTTGCTGATACTCCTGTTAATGGAACACCTATACCAGATACAATTGCTCCAACACTTGCTGTTGCTGATTGTCCACTTGGTACATATGAAAATTCTAAATTAATAGATCCAACATTAGATGTTGCTGCACTAGGTGCAGTTAGTCCTACGACGTCCGCAGGTAACAAAGATCCAACACTTGCTGTTGCTACTGGTAATGCAGTTAATTGAACTAATTTATTAAATGAGTCTCCGTAAGGTTCTTCACCCCAACCATTTCTACCCCAACCAACTAACGTACCGGCATTATCAAAGTCTCCGACTTGAGAAGTCATTTGACTTGGAGCCGTTAAATCTGCAATTGAAAGTTGAGTTGTTGTTAAAGATCCTAATGAAGATGTTAAATTAGTAGGTGCAGTTATAGGAGCTTCTATAAATTGTTCAGCAATTAAAGATCCTAATGATGTGCTTAAACCAGCAGGTGCAGTTAAAGCGACAGCAAAGTTTACACCCCAACCATCATTACCCCATTGAGCTCCACCCCAACCGTTTTGGTTGAAAGCTGTTATAGAACCAACTGAAGTAGTTGCTGATTGACCAGTTAAAGTAATTGTAACAGTATTAGATTGCCAGGAGTTTTCTCCCCAGGCTACTGAAGGACTATCACCACCCCAGATAGATGCCATAAGGATTTACCTCCTTATGCTATTCTAACTATAGCCGTTGTCGCTGCTTTAGCTGGGAATTGAATAGTAAAAGTTCCACTTGAAACTGTTTTGTCTCCACCAAAAGCTACTGCACAAACAGCAGGATCACCTGTTGCAGTGTCATTGTAGATTAAACATCCATTCGCTGTGAATGATGCTGACGTAAAACTAACGTCATCAAAATCAGCACAAGCTGTTGATCCATCTAAAGATGGAGTAATGTTTGTTAAAGCTTTTCCGCCTGCAGTGTAAGCAGATCCAGAAGAGTTAGTGATTTCATTTGATGTAGAGTAAGCAGTAGTTGATGCACTTAGAGTTGCAGAACTTGTATATAATGCAATTTTAAAAGTGTTTCCTGTAGACGCTGTAAAGTTATGAGTCGCAGTCATAAGTTCGTTTTTAAAACTGTTACATATTGCCGATGTTATTGCCATAATTTTTTCTCCTTATTTATGGAGACGGTGACTTAACTGGTATTCTAACTGTTCCGTCAGTATAATCGTCTCGTCTTCGTCTACCCAGTTGCATTCCTGCGAACTGTTGTATTGCATTTTTATACTTATTTTCATACAGTGTCAACATATCTATTGGACCTTTTAAAAATCCATATGCCTCCACCAAACAAGCATACAACAAACCTTGTGGGAAATATGTGCTTAAATAAGTCTCTGAATTTCCATCACTCCCAGAACCTAATCCTGTAGGATATTTATTATAATATACTCTAAACATATAATTTGCGTCAGGTGTAGGAGCTAAATACATACCCCCAGATGTTGTGCTAGATGTGCCAGTTGCCCCACCAAACATAGCATAATATTTAGGAAGACCGGTTACATCTTGTGCAGTCAAATCTCCTTCTGGTCCTGTTAATCTATCTACATATTCTGATAAATAGGTTTGATCTTTTTTCTCTAACCAAGTTCCTTTTCCTTGTGTGTTAGCTGTAGAATCAAAAACTTCTATACCTCTTATAAATAAAGCACCTGCTGGCGCATTAATCGTATTATCATCTGCAACTAAAGTCCCCTCTTGAACTTTTCTATCAGCGTCCATTGGAAGTTCTTGATTGATTCTCATTTCAGCTGCCATGATAATTCCATCTATAATAGTTGTAGATAAAACATCTGAACTTACTTCTGTGTAATCCCTAATCGCATTAGTTAACGTAGTATATGTATATTTTGAAATTCCTGACATAATTATGGTCTATCATTTATGGGTCCAATTGTACATTGAAAACCACCCCCTGTTTCCGTGCTTGATGCAGCGTTAGTTAGTGTAATATTTATACCGTCAAATTGTGTAGTTGTAGATGGTTGACCTGTACCTGGAACCGATGTTTCATTTAAAGAAACAACTTTATAACCACCAAAAACTTTTGCTAAATTAGAATGAGATCCAGCAACTGTAGGTACAGGAGCTGTTCCTCTGTAAGGTGCACTTGTTCCTCTAGTACAGCCTGTTAATTGATTTGTAGATCTTCCTGTATATTTTATAACTTCGTTTCTATATTGTCCTACAAGTAATGGATCACTTGTATCATTAGGAGTTAATACTTTTTCAATTACTATAAATCCAGAAGTTGGAAATTCAGAACCATCTGTTAAGTTAATTGTAGTATCGCTATCTGTTATCGCCCCATTTAAAGTAGTAGACATTTGTAATGTTGAAACTGCTACACCACCTACCGGAGATTTAACATCTCTAAATCTAACAAAATCATTTACTTGTAAAGCACCATTTGGAAAATTAATTTTTAATGTAGTGTTAGATGCAGTTACAAAAGGATTTTCAGGTAAAAAATCTTCTGTGGGAAATTCTGTTCTAGCAGTTCTCGCATGTTGTAAAGCTTGTGGGTCAGCACTTGTTGGTTTAGGATCTAACTGTGGTTGTTTAGGCTCGTACTCTGAAACATGAACCAGGGCACCATTCCATTCTCTAACCATTTCGTTATATGGAAAAGCCATACCAGATCTATCTGAAATCGCTAAAGCATATTTACCTTGTGAAAAAGTTGTCATTAACCAATACCCGGATAATAAATTTTAGGTGAAATATATGTAGAATTAGAAGAACCGTCTTCATCTTCAGCTCTTAACAATTCGTCTTCATATAATAATTTTAATTCTTGAACTCTTGGTGGTGCATATTTTACAGCTAAGTAATATGATAAACCTGCAATCATACACGGCACAAATCTATATGGCACGTCTGTTGCATTTGTATAAGCACCTACATCATCAATTCTTTTTGTGTAATAAAAATTTATAAAATCACCAGCTTGTGAAGTACCTGGTGTTAAATATAAAGTAACAGTTGTTTTATCAATAAATCTTTGAACCCAATATTGTGTGGGTAGACCTTTACTTGTTTTATTAGAAAACCCTTGATATTGCGATCTACTAATTTTTGTCATAGGTGTGTCTACATTTGTAGATGCAACCCTGTAATTTAATTCTTGTATATCAGTCATTCCGTTTGGAAACTGTAGAACAGTATCACCACTGCTGTGTGTAGCAGCTGTGCTTCCGTTAACACCTCTGACACATCCAGTTAAATTTAAACTAGATACACCGCTGTAAGTAATTTGTTCATTATTAATTTTTATAGTACCGCCGGTTGTAGGCAGTCCGGTAACTGAAGCAACACCAATAGTTGTTACAGTTGCATTTATACCTGCAGATAAAGTTGTGCTGATACCATCCGAAGTACCGTCGGATGGTGATCTAAAAAATGTATATACTGCTTGACCATCTACTAAAGTTACATTTTGATTTTTAACTTCCCAAAAATGTAATCCTCTATTTCCCCATTCGGAAAATAAAATATTTAAAGATCTTTTAGCAGTTTTTAACTGATAACCAGAAACACTCTGCATACCAATACGTTCGTATGCATCTTCAATAATCTCATCTATTCCAAGGTTCTTATCAAAAACATAAGAACCAGAGGTAGTGTTAGCCATACTACGCTCCTGTAATAGTTAACGTAACGCTTCCGTCAGATCCACCTGTTTGTGTTAAGGTTGCACAAATTCCATCTTTACAAAGAATTCCAGAACCTGGAACATAAACTGCTAACCCTTCAGTATCGTATTTAAAAGTTGCTACTAAGTTACCTGCACCTGCACCACCTGTTGTAGCACTATCGTGTAAAAGTAAAACAGAACCTGCTTCTCCTCTACCTTGAATAGAAGTAATTCTAGCTCTACCTGCTCTTAACAGTGATATAGCACCAGTATCTTTTTGTAACGTTGTTTGATCACTTGAAAATGATCCACCGCCGCCTATTGACATAATTTTTCTCCTTATATTTTATGTGGGGCCGAAGCCCCACACTAAATTAATTATTATGAAAGGTTATTGTTCTGTAAGTAACTAATAGTTACTGTAGCAGCACCTGCTGAAGCGTCGTCGTTTGCACCGTTATAGATGAAACCGATTCTAACATCAGAAGTTCCAATATCTTTCCAGTTTGCACATAATGCAGCTGTTCCTAAAGCTATTTTACCAACTGCTGCAACATTTACGTCATTAACGTATAAGTCTGTATCTGCAGATGATCCAACTTCAAGTATGTCCGCTCCTGAATCGTTGAACGCAGTTTCTACGTTAACATCGATTCTTACGATTTGAGAGTTAGCTGGGATTATCACATTAGTGTCAGTTGCTGCACCTTCTTGTCCGAAAGCAACAGAAAATGATTGAGCCATTAAAACTTGACCCGTATTTTTAACATCAGTTCCAACAGTAGTACCTGTCGTATTTTTAATAGTACCAGCTAATATTGGTCCTGAAAATGTAGTTTGTGCCATAATTATATCCTCCTAGTTTACGAATACTGTCTCTAGGCCGTCGACTATACTCGTCAGTATTCTAATTAAATTGTATAGTGTAATTTTTATATACTAGTTTTTAGTAGAGTGCAAGAGAGCCTGTAATGTGAATGAGATTTATTCAACGATGTAGCTTTTTTATTAAGTAGCTACAGAAACTTGTGGAGCTGCACCTTCGACAGTATTCTGTCTGTGAGCAATAGCTGCTTCTTCCAGCTTGATCTCAGTGATGACTTGTCTAACTTTGTCATCAATTCTGACCATTTCAAGAGTATACCTACCATTAGATAGATGCTCCTGTTCCCACTTCAACTCCAAGGACCTTTTTTGTTTGTAAAGGTCTTGTATCATGGATAACCTCCTCATAGGTTATTCGGTTAGTCTTGTTATCATAACTGATTCCAAGATCTTCCCAGTTTATACTCTTTTCTCCAAGTTTGTCAAGGATGGCATTTTCAAGAGATTCTGGATTATCTTCAGATAATACCTCAAATCTTGCGTGATGGTCGTATGCCCAAATATTTACTAGGAATTTTTTCATGGTTTTATCTTTCTATTTATTAATTGTGGCGAGACTGTGTCCCGCCACAAAAAATTATTTATTATGCTCCTGGTGAAGCAAATACACCTCTAGGGTCTGATACGCCAAATACGTATCTTTCTCTAGCTTTGTATCTTACATTACCAGTATCGAAGTCACCTTCCATTTTAGTAGTCAATGGAGATCTTTCGAAATGTTTCATACCATTTGGCACGTCTGTGATAATGTAGAACGCATCTGTATCAGTTAAAAAGTTATTGATACTGTATCCTTGAGGAATCATCCCCATAGATCTTAGTGCGTTGATATCATTATCAGCAGTTCCAACTCTACCAGCAGAAGCCATAAGTCTTTCAGCTGTGAATTGTAGTGCAGATGGAACGATCATTTTAACAGCTTTAGCAGCAATCTTTAAACCTCTTTCATCAGTCATAGCAGCAATGTCAATCATTGATTGCTCTAATGAAGTTTCGTTTAAGTCCGCAGCTGTTGCCAATGTATTACTGAAAGTTCCAGCAATAGTTGGGTGAGCTGTATTAAACAAAGTAACACCATCACCAGAAGTGAATGATCCACCAGGTAAACCATTGTTAAATGGATTAACTGCTTTTACTTGTTTAGTTTGAGACATAGATCTTGCTAGTGCTTTTGTGTATCTAGAAGCAAGTCTGTCATACAGGTTGTCTTCAATAGCTTCCTCAGTGATAGCAAACGCTAACGCAATTGTTTCGTTAGTGTATCTAGCTGTGAAAGTTTCTTGAGCTTGATCGTATCTTACACCAGAACCTTCAGGTTTAACTGATGCTTGAGCGAATCCTGATAACATAACTTCTTCTTCAAAAGCTCTGTCAGATGACTCAGTAGTATAAATTTCAGCTGACTGATTTTCATACTGTTTATATTCCAGGCCGAATAAAGCATTCAAACCTGGCTCTAGTTCTTTAACTAGTTGATTTCGTGATATAGCCATAGTTATTCCTCCTTATATGCCTGCCACGTTATTTCCTAAGATATGTTCATTGATCATAACTCTAAGAGCAAAGCCCTCAGCGCTAGTATCAGAATGATCAGGATCTCTGGAAACTCCGATGATTTTTAATTGTGCCTTAGTAGCTGCCGTTGTAGCCGAAATTTTTGATTTCGAAATAAACAACGGTGTTGTTCCTACAGCTACCACTTGGTCAGCACATCCACCAACTTCATTTTGGTTGAATGCAGTGTCCGCAGACATAACTTCGTACATCTGTTGTGGATTGTCTGTAACGAAAGCAACGATATCAGTAGCAGTATTACTTGCCGGTGAAAAGTTGCTAAACGTAGGCTTGTTTGATGTTGCATCAGTATAAAATACTCCATTCAGTGTACCCAGATTATTTTCATCTGTGTTTCCTGAAGCAAGTACAACTCCGTCTGCAGTTAATTGCACTAAACATGCGTGCGAAATTAAAGCAGAAGAAGCAGCAACACTGTACTCTGACATAGCAGCGTTGTTATATGCCTGACCAACCATTTTGATGGGTCTGAATCCAAACCCAGTTGTTGACGCATTAGCCATATTGTTTTCTCCTTATGTGACCTACCCTTGCGGGCCTCCAGTCACGGTTTAATGTTTCAATCGCTGGTTTGATTCGTTAAAAATTTTTAACTTTTCTTGCCACCGAAGGTTGTACGAGTTTGCATATCGATATCGATAGGCATTCCCCTATGCTGTTCCTTCATAAGATCGTTGTCGATTGCGGTCTGTTGATCTTGCGCTTGTTTTGCAAAATACTCTTGTCTTGACCTTGCGATCTCTTCCGGTACCCTAGTCAGCACTAGGCCTCCGTGCCCGATAACCCCTGCGTATTTGCCGTCTGCAATTGCTGGAAAGTCCTCTTGAGGATATTCGTCTGCCCTTACTAACTCATACCCGGACCTTAAGCGTCCTTGTATGTTTTTCGTGTCAACAAATCCTAAGACTTCTATCCTGACCCATCTGTGTCTGAATCCGTCTGGCGCGTTGGGCGTATCTAAGTACGATGGTGGAGTCCAAACTTTTGGTCTTGCTTTTGGCGCAACCGTTTTAGCTTGTGATTGTACTTTTGTAGAATCACTTTTAGTTTGACTCGCACGAGTTGGTTTTTTATTTTCCATATGCCTATACCTCCTTCGTGTTTATAAGTTGTTTCGCATACTCTTCTAGTGGCACACCTAATTTTCTCGCTATTGCGACTTGAGAAGATGTGAGTCTCACACTTTGGCGACCACTCTTTGTACTACGCGTTGCAGAGGCAACGTTTTGTGTAGGTTTAGTAGTCCGTTTTTCTTCTACTGGTCTATCAAATTTGTGGGGAAATTCAAGTCTTATTCTTCTATCAACTTCCTCATAATATTCGTCAGACTGAGGATCCATACCTTCTTCTTCGGTAAGTTTCCTATGTAGATCGAATGCTGTGTAGGTCATGGCATTATCTTTGCCAAACCATTCATTTTTCTCTGCCCAGGCCTCTGCTTTAGGATCTCTGGCAGGTGCTTGTTGCATTGGTTGTTGTGTTGGTTGAACTGGTTGTTCTTTAGCAGCAGTTTCTTGCACTTGATGCTGAGTCTTTAATTCTGCTAATTTACCTTGTTCATAACCTAATTGAGAGATAGCAGTTAAAGCTTCTACTTCAGCTTTAGAATCTTCACTAGTTCTAGCTGCTGCAAGTTTTGCTTGAGCGGCTGCAATAGAAGAAGAAATTCTTCCTTCCATTTCAGTGACATAATTTTTATCTAAAGATGTAGCCGTTGCTTCATACTTATCTCTTTCTTGTTTAATACTTTGAGCATAACGTAAAGCTTCTTCTTTTTGTCTTTCAGCTTCACGCATTTTTTTAGTAAGTTTAGCTATTCTTTTTTTAACTCCTTCAGAATATTCTTCAACTGCTTGACTGTTGTCTTGTTGTTTATCACTTTTTTTCTCGTCAGAGCTCTTCTCAACAGTTCCTCCCTCGGCACTGACTTGCCTGCTATCAGGCTGCTCGTCAGATTTCTCAGGTGTGTTAGAGGGCTCATTATCGAATGTAATATTTGCTTCATCTTTTTTTACCTCATTCTCATAAGTCTTATCTGCTTCTTTTTCTATTTCTGGTAACTCTACTTTTGCACCCGGTCCGGATGTATCTAAATCAACCATTGGCTCATTAGATAATTTTTCTTCTTTGTCTGGCATAGTTTTTCTCCTCTATGATTAAAATTCGTGGAAGATATCTTCGGGGTTTTCCACGGTCGCTAAAACTTCATCATCATTGAGAAGTCTTATCTCACCCCCATCTATTTTAATTCGTGATCCAGCATATCTTGCAAAGATAATCCAATCACCTTTCTTGCACCAAGGACCCTCTGGGAAACGTTCTTTGTCATAGCAGTGTGGTCCCATGTCCAATACTAAACCACAAGTAGATGCAACTTGTGATCTTTCGATAGTGTCTTCTGCTAATATGATTCCACCTTTAGTTTTTTCTTTTTGTTTAAAAGGTAAAACTAAAATTCTCCAACCTGTTGGAGAAGGTAATTTTGATGATTCGTCAATTTCTTTTTTTTCTGTAGGTTTGACACCTACTAATGTCTTATTTGGTAACTCAATTTTCGGTTTTTGAGTTGATGTTGATAACGGTTCCGTCTTTGTCATTTTGCTCCTTTTTATTTAGCAGGGTGGATATTTCCTGATTTAAATATTGATACGTTCGTATCTGACCTAACATATACTGATATTTCTCCATATTGTCAACACCACCTGATGCCATTGAAGATACAATATCGTCATGTCTCATTTTTATTATTTTTCTTATCTTATCTATAAAAGTTAGTTCATCCATTATTTCTTTTTCCTTTTCTTTGGTTTTATTTTGCTGCCATATTTTTTAGTCCATTTTTTTGCAATGGCAGGCTCTTTTGCAAATAAATACTTACGTTGCTTTTCAGATCTAAAGGGCATCTCTTGGCTCCCTAAAATCTTTTATCGCTTGTAATTTTTCTTGAGCATCAGCAATTTTTTGAAACTGTTTATCTATTTCATCTATGTGCTGTGGGTGCTCACCAATACCTACAGAATTTTCTAGGTATATTTTTATTGTAGCATCTGCTTCTGAGATTTGTGCGGTATATCTATCTTCTAACGCGTCTAGTATTGCATTTTTCATTTAACATTTCCATCTTCTACGTGCCTGTCTTAGTCTAGAATTTGGATCTTTTGCAGCTTTAGGAAACTGTTTCATTTGTCCTGCACTTCTTGCGCAGTATGATTTTCGCCTTTTAGCGGCAGCGGACCCTTTTTTAACTTTACCAGTCACAGCTGTTTTTAATTTTGAACCGGGATTTTTTCTTCTATAGGCAGCGACACCGGCTCGTGTCATACCTGCTCCAGACTTTGTGGGTCTAAAGTTTTTTTTGTTTCTAGCAGGCATATTATCCTGTTTTCTCATATTACTTTTTACCTATAACTTTTTTTAAAGTTTTAGCTTGTCCAGCATGTAATTTAGATGCTTTTTTCAAACCCTTAATTACTTTTTTTATTTTTTTTACTTTTTGTTTTCCCATTATACTCTACCTCCAAATGACATACTTTTTCTTTTTTTTGTAAAAGTTGCAACGTTAGTTGGCTTACCACCTACACCTTGTGCTTTACTTCTTTTCCTTGCAACGGCACTCCGTTTCTGGGAGTCTGTCATGCTTGCCGCTTTGGCAGCAGGGACGCACTTTGGATATTTTCTTTTTGATCCACTTGCAGATTTTCTTCCACATTTTTTAAAACCTCCGTCTTTTTTCTTGGCACCAATATCTACCCAATCTTGTTTAAACCATTCTTTTAAACCAGCCATTAGTAGACCTTTGTTACCTTTCTTCTATTTGACATGACCTTACCACAACCTCTAGCGATACTGCCATTTTTAAAACCTATTCTACCGCCATCTTTTTTTCCAGCAGGTTTAGGTCCTTTAAAATCTTTTCTTTTTTTACCAGAAGGGTCTTTGATTTTACCAGCACAAATTTTACTAGCGTAGGCATTTGCGTATGCCGACGGGTAAACTGCAAATTTTCTTTTTGCTGCCGACTTACCTCTAGGACATAACTTAGTCATTATCTTTTTCTCGCTGTCTGTTTTGCACGTTTAAAATTTGCTGCAGTTGGTGCACCCTTTGCACCTTTCTTTCGCATCTTACCGCCACGCTTTCTTTTGGCGTGAATGTTTGCATAAAGACCAGGACCAGCCATTATCTTTTTCTCTTTTTAACTCTACCACCTTTTTTAGCAACCATTCTGTTTGGGTTGTATCCAAATTTTTTTGCTAATTCAGGTTTCTTTTTAGCTAGTTTAGCTAGACCAGGATTTTTACTTTTACTTATCGCTTTCGCCATAACTCTCCTTTACTTATTGATCTTGCCTTTTTTCTTCATTGCAGAACCAAACTTACCATAAGACTCATCTCTAGAAGCTTTTAATTGCTTCTTAGTTCTTTTCTTTTTAATTCTCATAGCAATTGATTCATCTTTTCTATCTTTGTAACCTTGTTTCTTTTTTTTAACTCGGCCACCTTTTTTCATCATTGCTCCACCAGACATACCCATGTCTGAAGGATAATAACCAGATCTCATATCTTTTCTCATCATACCACCACCCATAGCTTTTGTTCTAGGTTGTGCTACTTGTTTGTTATAATTTGGATTTGCCATTATCTTTTTCCTCCTTTGAATGCTCTTCCGAAACCACGTTTTGCAGCTCCAGTTCTAACAGCTGTTTTTTTACCTTTAACAATTCTTCCACCTTTTTTAGCTGAAATCATTAGAGGGTCCATACCTTGTAAAATACTATCAGATGTAGTCATCATGTCACCTCTGTAAGCATTGTTAGATCTAAATCTTCTCATAGCATCAGCTGCTGCTGAGTCTTTAGCTCTTTGTACATAAGCTGCTTTACCAGAAGGTATAGTGTTACCGTCTGAGTCAGTAATTCTATTTCTAGTTCTAAACGTATTGTTATTTGGAACATTTATTTTAACATCTTGAACTTTGAAAGAACTTTCGTCACCTCCAGGAATTGAGTATGCTGCATCTGAAGTCATTGCTTTTACTGCATCTGCATTTGTTGAAGGCGTAGCATTTCTATTTGCAAAAGCTCTGCCTAGTCCAGCAAGTGCAATACCAGCGCCTAAAACTTTCGCAAGTTTTTTAAGTTTTTTGTTTCTTTTCTTTTTAGCCATTATTTTTTGCCTCCGTTTTTAAATATTTGCGTTCCCTTTATACCATATATGCTCGCCACTACAAGGATCCAAAGATTTGTGAACCATGACGGGAGCGACTGGAAATGCTCAAAGAAGACTTTTATCTTGTCCATAGCTTGAACGTCGTCTGAAAAGACTCCATATGCGAGCACCACGATGGGCAACGTAAGAATTATCAAAACCGCCTCGTCCTTGTAATCTGTTTGTCTAGCTTCCAGTAATTTTCCCTGGTAAGCTTCCTCACCTCGAGCTTGTCTTTCAGCATGCAATAGCTGTGCGTCAGACATAGCGACTTTTGCCTTCTGCTTATTAGCATAAATTTTACTACCAGCAGATACGGCTAATTTAATTGCCGAAAACCACATGTTAGTACCAAGTAGCCTTTACAGGTTTTTTGTCAGCTCTAAGTCTCTTAGTGCCTTTTACATCCACAACTTGTGACTCAAAAGGTTTAGTTGCTTCAATAACGATTCCGCCTTGTTGCATACCATCCTTATCAGCACCTAGTTCTGGAGTGACATTTGGGTTTTTATTTTTTTTAGTCATAGTTTCTCCTTATACTATCTTTTAGGACCTTTCAAGATCCTAACATCTGTTTGTTTCATCATGTCATTGACCATTTTTGAGTCAATTCCCATTTGTGTTTTTGTTAGCGATGTATCGGCTCTTAGTTCTGCCAATTCTTCGTTCTGTTGTAACTTCTCATCAAACTGCTGTTGACCCATTAATTGTTTAGATCTATCTAAATTAATCTTTTCTTGTGCTTGATCACGTTTTGCAGCGTCATCCATAGCTCTTAAATCAAGTTCTCTTGCTTTTAATGCTGCAACAGGGTCTCCGTTAAAGCCACCCATGATTTTATTTTCTTCATTTTTAAATTCTTCAGTCATTTCTGC
>Ga0208013_1000752_pt1 | contig 16932 bp, 23 predicted proteins | sample 16_taG_FD_184091 | JGI IMG/M metagenome (GOLD analysis project Ga0208013, IMG submission 184091) | Marine viral communities from the Subarctic Pacific Ocean - 16_ETSP_OMZ_AT15313 metaG (SPAdes) (version 2) | ecosystem: Environmental > Aquatic > Marine > Oceanic | place: Pacific Ocean | collected...
AAAGATAGATGTGCTTGTAGAAAGCATAGCGGATATAGATTCTTTAGAAACATTAAAGAAGAAACTCGATGTCTTAAACATAAAAGGAGATAACGGATGGATGCAAAAATAAAATGAATATATTTTATCTAGACCATAACCCAAAGTCTTGTGCAGAAATGCACATAGACAAGCACAGCAGTAAGATGTTGGTTGAGTACGCTCAGTTAATGTCTACTGCTCACAGGGTATTAGATGGTAAGAAAGTCAAGCGGTTGAGTAAATCAAATCGTCTGCTTACAACTTATGACCACCCAAGACGAGACCATTATCTATACAAGTCTTGTCATGTCAATCACCCAAGCAACATATGGGTGAGACAAAGCAAAGAAAACTACAAGTGGTTGTATGATATGTGGTGTTGTCTACACGAAGAGTTTAAGATTCGTTATGACAAAGACCACAAGTCATATGTAAAGCTGAAGAGCGTACTCAAGGATGTTCCGCAAAACATTCCCGATGTTCCGTTTACTCAGCCCATACAAGCAATGCCTGATGATGTAAAGAACGAAGATAGTATCACTGCCTATCGTAATTACTACATCAAGTATAAGAAAAGTTTTGCTACATGGAAAACTAAAACACCTATATGGTATACAGAAGGAGAAAAATAGTGTATAATTATTTTAAATTAAAAATTCTGCTAGTAACTATAATCTTTTTAACAGGTTGTAGTGCGCTAGAAGAAAGGCTGGAAGAAGCGAAAGACTCTTCCTTAATATGCAGACCAGCCGATGCAGTAGAATGCACAGGTTGGGCTGGTAACACTGATTAAACAGGAGAACTATATGATAATCAGAGTAGAGTGTAACTCACTAAAAGAAAAAGATATTCTTTTTGACTTGATGCAATTAGCAAAAGTAAATGCGGTGTTCACAAGAGCAACGATGAAAGGATATTTAGACGAGAGCGAGAATAGAGAAGCAGAGTTTGTGCAAGTAACATTACCCGCACATTCACTGCCTGACTATGAGAAATTTTGTAAAGCTATGAAGTTTTTCTTCGCTTATATACAAGGTAATACTGAAAAGATTACAACAACAATCAGTACTACCCCTGACATAGGAGTAGACAATGAGTAATAAACCTAATAAAAACAAGAATCATTTCTCAGAGTATAGAATAAAGCGACAAGCAGAGAATGAAAGGACTGAAGAGTTGTTGGTTTATCTCATAGAGAATGATTTGTTGATGGACTTTGATAGTCTGACACAAATCATTGACTGCTTTCCTACCGATGTGCCTAATCTTATCAAGAAATTGCAAGATTCTAACGGCATAGACAACGATGAAGTCATCGAAACACTAGAAATACACTACGATATTGACTATTGTGATGGTTGTGGTGTTGTTTTAGATGATGGTTATTGTTATAACGATTCATGTATTGACAAAAAGGAGTAGACAATGAGTATATATAGCGTATACAGAAACCTTAACAACGGAAAGCTGTCTGTTAGAGATAACAAGGGCTTGGTAGTGGGGCATTGTGATGCCATTACTTTGTTTGGTGTTAAGTTTAATGTTAACAAGAAAGGTCTCAAGAGAATACGAGAGACCAAAAGAAAAGAAGTTGTTGCGGTTGCCAGTGGTCAGGTGATGAGTGCGTACAACTTTACCCGTTACAAAGACAGGCAATCGTTAGAAAAGTTTAAACTGGTTGACTATAAGCCTGTCTATAACTTCAATTCTATGCAAGTAGCTAAGAAGATAACCTTTAACCCTTACACCCATGATAAGTTCAGAGCATGGACAGTTTTTGGTGAGGAAGAGTTCATCACTGTAAACAATAAACAGGTGAACATTAACGAAAGTTCTTATGTAGATATAGACGATGCTTATCTTGTTGCAATAGACAAGGATGGCAGAATGCTGGGGCTGACCTAATGAACGGTAAAGATGCACTAGCTATGGAAGAAGAGGGTTCTATCTACTACGACCACAACAAGGAAGAATATGTTCCAGTAGGTAGGACTCCACAGTCTGTAATAAAGAAAGAAAGAAAGAAGAGAACTGCAAGACGCAGAATGTTAAATAAAAATAAATGGAGAAGAAGATGATACAAGGTACACACTATACAAATGTACAAGAAGATGTAAATCTACAATACACACAATATGATGCTCAATCTAGCATCAAAGAGTTTGCATTGGTAGAAGAGCGGTCTTTATGGACTCGTGGCACACAAGCCCCGAAGCATAAGGCTATTGTTAACTCAGAAACTGGAGATGTTATATCTGTAGTAGGTATAAACTACAAGCCAATACAAACAAGTGAAGCGGTGTCTAAATACCAAGAAGCTTTGTTTGCATCCAAGCTTGATACTAGAGGTATGATGCGTAAGGTTTCGAGTTCTCATGATGGAGCGAGACAGATAATAACTTATACTTTCCCCGCTCATGAGATGGAAGTAGCAGAGGGTGACCCCATGTACCTACAAACTACTTTACTAAACAGTTATGATGGCACTTGGAGTTTAGGCTCGTTACTAGGTGCGTTAAGACTGGCTTGTTCTAACGGACAGGTGGTACATGATTCATTCTCAGCGTTCTTTGGTAAGCATACCAAGGGCTTGGATGTTAATGATGTAATAAGAAGATTAGAAACTTCTTTGGATGTCTACATGCAACATGTAGAACTATGGAAACAGTATCCTCGTACTAAAGTTTCTGTTGTTGATGCGGAGAAAGTATTACTTGCTCTTGCTAAAGACAACAAGAAGACTATGAAGATACTAACAGAAACCCATGCTAAATATGTATTACAAATGGGCAACAACCTTTGGGCGTTGTTCAATACATTGACAGACTGGTCGAGCCACACAAAGGTTCGTAAAGAAAGCAACAAGCCTTCGATTATTATAAATAGAGAGCAGAAAGTAAGACAAGTTCTACCTCTTTTAGAAAGTTTAAGGCTCGCGGCTTAAATAGGCTTGACATAAGCGAGGTTGTCCTGTATAATCTTCATTATGAATTAATAATTAATTAAAAAACCATGAGTTTGTATAATCTATGTTTACTTTAATAATATTGATTCTAGGATAACTAAGCTTATGTTTAGTTTTTATATAACATACAGTACTTTAAAAGTACAAGGATATAATATAGTGATAGCAACAGGTAAAGCACAATGGGCAAAAGTATTGCCTCATCAGTTAGTAACTAATGATAACTTTAAAGACTATAACTTTTGGTCGTTAGATTTAGAGGTTACTGATAAAGAAAGAGATAGACTAAAGAAAGAAGGTTTGAGACCTTGGCACAGGGGTGGCGAGGAAGAAACTAATATCTTTAAGTTTACAAGAAAAGAAACTTCATCTAAAGGTAAGGAGTTAGGACCACCTAAAGTTGTTGATGCAAATAAAAATGCATGGAGCAATGGAGAGATTGGTAATGGCTCGTTAGTTAAGGTTAGTTTCTTTACATATGAACATGCGATGACTAAGAAAGCTGGTTTAGGAAAGTCACTCAACGCAATTCAAGTAGTAGACTTAGTTCCTTACGAGGGTGGCGCTGGTGTCAATGAGTTTGATGACATGGGCGGTGACTTGGACGAGCTATAGGCAAATCAACCGCGGTTGAATTGGTAACATTTAGGGGCATCTTCGCGGATGCCCTTATTCATTTTGGAGAAATATATTTTGGAAAAATTAGACCACACACAATCTAATTGGGTTGAACACCATGTTCCTTGTCCTGAATGTGGTTCTCAAGATAACGTCAGTATCAATAAAGACGGTTCTTGGAAGTGCTTTGGTGGTGATTGCCAAGCACATGGACAACATTATGGTGATGGTAACTATGAATTAAGTGATAAGACTAAAAAGAAAGAAACAAAGTTAACCGCCACAGGTATTCTCGGTGCGTTAACAGACAGAAAGATATCCTCTGAGACTGCAAAGAAGTATGGTGTAACTATTACACGCAACAAAGACGGCAGTATCAAGGAACATTTATATCCCTATTATTCAGACGGCAAGAAGATTGCACAGAAGATACGAAGTGTAAAGACAAAAGACTTTCGTATCGAGGGCAGTGTTAGAGATGCTGACTTATTTGGAACACAATCCACTCAAAGCAAGGGTAAGTTTATTACTATTGTTGAGGGTGAGTGTGATGCGATGGCGGCTTATGAATTGATGGGTAGTAAGTGGGGCGTTGTTAGTGTAATCAATGGCGCAAGTTCAGCGGCTAGAGATATCAAAAGGAACTTAGAGTTCTTCAATGACTTCGAGAGCGTTGTAGTTTGTTTTGATTCAGATAAAGCTGGGAAGAAAGCGGCTCGCCAAGTAGCCGAACTGTTTCCACCTTCTAAGGCAAAGATAATGACACTGCCTTCTGAGTATAAAGATGCTAACGAAATGCTCAAAGACAATAAGCGTCAGGCTTTTATGGAGTACTGGTGGGCGGCTAAGTTGTTTGCACCTGATGGTATCATCAGAGGTGACAACATGTGGGGCATTGTTACCGAGGAGATTGACCAATCATTTGTTGAGTATCCTTGGGCTGGCATGAACGAACTTACCTATGGTATTCGTACACATGAGTTGATTACAATCGCGGCTGGCAGTGGTATGGGAAAGTCACAGTTTCTTAGAGAATTAATCTATTATTTAATCAATACAGAAGATAGTGGAAATATTGGATTGTTGATGATGGAAGAGTCTACCCGCAGGACAGGTCTTAGTTTGATGTCGATGTCCGCAAATAGACCCCTTCACCTTCCCGACACGTACATAGATGGAGAAGAACTTAGAGAGCATTACGATGCTACCCTAGGAACTGGTAAAGTATTCCTATATGACAGCTTCGGTTCTAACACAATTGATAATATAATTAGCAAGGTTAGGTACATGGCTAAAGGACTGGATTGTAAGTATGTTTTCCTTGACCACATATCTATACTTGTTTCTGACCAACAGAGCGGTGATGAGCGAAAGGCTCTTGATGAGATAGCTACCAAGCTAAGAACCCTAATTCAAGAGACAGGCATTGCTTTATTTATGGTTAGTCACTTGAAGAGACCGGGCGGTACTGCGCATGAAGAGGGCGGTATTACTTCTCTATCACAACTCAGAGGTTCTGCTGGTATTGGACAGCTATCTGATATGGTGATAGGTTTGGAGAGGGATGGTCAACACGATGACCCTCAGATAAGGAACACCACTACCATTAGAGTACTGAAGAATAGGTTCTCAGGTTTGACTGGTCCAGCTTGCTACTTGTATTATGATAAAGATACTGGTAGAATGCTCGAAACGGACAAGCCAAGTGAGAACAATGAACCTGAAGATGAGTTTTAAATGAAGATAGTATTTGACATAGAGACAGACGGACTAGACCCAACGGTGATATGGGTTGTGGTAACTAGTGATGTAGACACTGGTGACATGCGTACCTTCTTGGCTGAAGATAAAGACAAATTCAAAAAGTATTTGTCTCAAGCTGATGAAGTTATAGGTCACAACATTATTAGCTATGACATACCCGCACTTAAAAAACTATGGGATGTAGACTTTAGTAAGTTCAAAGTATCTGACACCGTAGTTATGTCTCGTCTTGCTAACCCATCCAACCAAGGCGGGCATTCTCTCGACAACTGGGGCAAGTCTTTAGGTTTTCCTAAAGGTGACTTCCATGAGTGGAGTTACTTGAGTGATGAGATGATTACTTATTGTAAACAAGATGTTAGGATTAATGTTTTGGTTTATAAGAAGTTATCTGAACAGCTTGAGGATTTTAAAACAAGGGCTATCAATTTAGAACACGAAGTTGCTGACTGTATTAACGAACAAAGACTTAATGGTTGGTTGATTGATGAACGCAAAGCTAACATCTTATATGCTGGACTGTGTGAGAAGAAACAAAGTTTAATAGATAAGGTACACGAGACATTCAAACCTTTGCCTACCTTTGTTCCCTTGACAGACTTAAAGAACAAGTATAATGCTGATGGTATGTATTCAGTAGCCTATCAGAAACAGTTGGACAGAGGTGCGTTTTGGAAGACACCTAAAGAGTGGGGATGTATAGAGTATCCTGAGTTTAACTTGGCTAGTAGGCAACAGATAGTTAAGTACTTAAAACATTTTGGTTGGACACCCACCAAGTTTACTGACAAAGGCAATGCTATTGTTGATGAGTCAGTACTCAAAGGTGTTACAGAAATTCCAGAGTGTTCGTTGATTCTAGAGTACTTCTTAGTTTCTAAACGTGAAGCCATGCTTAAAAACATATTAGGTAAGATAGAAGATGACAACAGGATACACGGATATGTCAATACAAACGGTGCAGTTACAGGAAGAATGACACACTCATCTCCTAACATGGCACAGATACCCGCCGTTAAGAAAGGCTCGGATGGTAAGCTTGTTTGGGGATTAGAAGGTAACTATGGTGCTGACTTTAGAGAGCTGTTTACTGTGAACACAGGATACAAGTTAGTAGGCTGTGATGCTAGTGGTTTAGAGTTACGCATGCTTGCTCACTATATGAATGACAGTGACTACACTAATGAAATACTACACGGTGACATACACAGTAAGAATCAACTCGCCGCTGGTTTACCAACAAGAGATAAGAGTAAGACTTTTATTTATGCTTTTCTCTATGGTGCTGGAGATGAGAAGATAGGAACTATCGTTGGTGGTGGTTCAAAACTAGGTAAGAAAGTTAAAAATGATTTCCTTAATAGCACTCCTGCTCTAAAGGTTTTAAGGGAGCGTGTTGTTAGGGCATCAGAGAAAGGATACATCAAAGGCTTGGACGGAAGAAAGATTTGGATACGCTCCGGACACGCCGCATTAAATTTTTTATTGCAAGGCGCTGGTGCAATTGTTATGAAAAAAGCCTTGACAATTTTAAATAAGAGAGCTATAATGGAGAGTCTGGATTATAAATTTGTCGGTAACATCCATGATGAGTTTCAATCGGAAGTGTTAGAAGACCATGCTGAAAGGTTTGGAGAGCTTGCTATTGAATCTATTAGGGAAGCCGGACAATACTATGAGCTACGCTGTCCATTAGATGCTGAAGCAAAAATTGGCAATAACTGGGCGGAGACTCACTAATGAAAAAAGATATAAATACTTTAGTCGAAGATATAAATACTATATTTTCTGACATAGGCAACGGTAAGCCTATCGAATTACCAAAACAAAAAGTAGATAAGTTATTAGATGGTTTAAGAGATGTTCTTAATGACTGGGCTACTCCTAAAGCAAGAGGAACAGGACTGAGGATGTCTAATGTTGGTAAACCCAACAGACAGCTTTGGTATGACATAAAATCTTTAGATACCTCAGAAGATTTAGCACCCTCTGTAGTTTTTAGATTCTTATATGGTCATGTTGTAGAAGAACTTCTATTGTTTTTCGTGGACTTGGCTGGACATAAGCTAGAATCACAGCAAGAAGAAGTAAAAGTGCTAGGGCTTAAAGGACATGTAGACTGTATAATAGATGGTGTTGTGGTTGATATAAAATCAGCCAGTGACTTCTCATTTAGAAAGTTTAAAGATGGTAAGCTGTCACAAGATGACCCCTTCGGATACCTCGCACAACTGTCAGCATACGAACATGGCTTTAATAAAAGCGGTGGCGGTTTCTTAGTCGCTAATAAATCAACAGGAGAGATTTGTTTTTACAGACCTGATGATTTAGAGATGCCTAACATAGAAGAAAGATTAGAAACGGTTAGAGAAGAGTTAGAAGAAGACACACCTCCTGAAGAAAGATGTTATCCTATCATAGAGAAAGGAAAGTCAGGGAACATGGGGCTTCATAACTCTTGTAAGTGGTGTAGACATAAGCATCAATGTAACCCTAACCTTAGAGTTTTTAAATATGCTAATGGCTATGAGTACTTAACCACGGTTAAAGTTCTACCTAATGTAGAAGAAATAATAGGGGTAAACGAATGAATGGACGCAAAGCAAAAGCTATAAGAAGACAAGCATTGCAAGAAATGATTGACTGGTACAAAGGTTTACTTGGTCCTGAAGAAGCTGATAAAGTTAGTAAGGATAATATCTTTGAACTTATACCTAAACAAACACACTACAGAGCGTTTGGTTCGTTTAAACTGTCAGCCTTTTCTTACAAGTGGTTTATTAAAACAATAAAGCGTGGGCTAAACCCAAAGGATTTCATGAATGATTAATACTTCAAACGAATTAGAGAGAGATGTAATTTATTTTAAACTCTCTATAGATTCTAAGATAGGTGCTATGTCTTTAGAGATTATAGATAACACGGTAGAAGGTAGTGAGATTTCAAACATACTTTCTCCGTTAGCTAAAGGCATTAGTATTATCTTAGAGGAAGACCCCGACTTGCTTTATGAAGCGGGAACAGAGATATCTGATGGTGAGTTTGTAGCGGGTGACAACGATACAGTACACTAATGGGTAAAACAAAACGACATCCTGTCACAAACAAATTAAAACATTCGGTTAGGAATAACCGACTGTGGAAAATGAAAATTGAGAAAGACAGGAAAAAAGAACAGAAAAAAACTGGAGATTTAGATGGAAGAGATTATAATAAATTCAAGTAACTTTATATCACTAGGTTGGTTTGTTTCTTTTTTAATACTGGGTGCTGTTATGATTTGGTATCAAGGAACAAAAGCTTATGACAAAGGTATACGAGAAGCAGTCTTAATGCACAGAGAAGGAAGATTAACTTACAGTGATTACAAAGACGAGAACGGCGTTACTATGGTGGATATACAAATAGACCCCATAGATGATTAAACATAATACATAACTGGAGATTTAAAAATTGAACACATTACCAAATGATTATCAGAACTTTATTGCTCTGAGCAGGTATGCTCGTTGGCTACCTGAAAAGAATAGAAGAGAGACATGGGAAGAGACTGTTGCTAGATACTTTGACTTTATGGAAGAACATCTGAAAGAAAATACTAATCAAGAATTAGTACCTAAGACTCGTAAAATTTTAGAGGAAGCTGTTCTTAACTTAGAGGTTATGCCTAGCATGAGAGCGCTGATGACCGCTGGTCCAGCCTTGGCAAAGAACCACATAGCCGGATATAACTGTGCTTATCTAAGCGTTGACCATCCGAAAGCATTTGATGAATGTCTATTCGTTCTGATGCACGGCACTGGCGTAGGCTTTAGTGTAGAGAGACAACACATAAGCAAGCTACCCGAAGTACCCGAAGAGATGGTTGATGTAGAAGATGTTATTGTAGTACAAGATAGTAAAGAAGGATGGCAATCTGCGTTCCGTAAACTTATTACTTATTTGTACGATGGTGAGATGCCTAAGTGGGATTTCTCTAAAGTAAGAACGAAAGGTTCTAGACTTAAAACATTTGGTGGTAGAGCGAGTGGTCCTGAACCATTATTAGATTTGTTTAACTTCTCTACTAACATATTTAAAGAAGCGGGAGGTAGAAAACTAACCAGTTATGAGTGCCACAGAATGATGTGTAAGATTGCCGAGGTTGTGGTTGTAGGTGGTGTTCGTAGGTCAGCCCTTATCTCCCTATCAAATCTAACAGATGAGCGTATGCGTAACGCTAAGAGCGGGCAGTGGTGGAGCGACACCCCTGAGATGGCACTCAGTAACAACAGCGTATGCTATACAGAGAAGCCAGACATTGGTATCTTTATGAAAGAGTGGACTTCTTTATACGAATCTAAATCAGGTGAGCGTGGTATCTTTAACAGGGAAGCCGCCGTTAAACAAGTAGCTTCTATTGGTAGACGCGACACTGACCATGACTTTGGTTGTAACCCTTGTAGTGAAATCATACTTAGGGATGGACAGTTCTGTAACCTGACTGAGGTTGTAGTCAGAGCAGAGGACACACAGAAAGACATCATGAGAAAGGTTAGGTTGGCGAGTATCCTTGGTACATTCCAAGCATCACTCACAAACATCAAGCGTCTTCGCCCTAAGTGGGTACACAATACAGAAGAGGAAGCATTGCTTGGTGTGTCATTGACTGGCATCATGGATAATAGTTTTATGAATGGTAGTAATACAGATAGAGGTTACTATGGAAAGAAAAGCTTGCCAGATTTCTTAACCGACCTTAAAAAAGAATCAGTTAAGACTAATCAGCATTGGTCAGAACTGTTAGGTATTAGTCAGGCTACTGCTACTACTGCTATTAAACCTAGTGGTACAGTCAGTCAGTTAGTTGATAGTGCTAGTGGTATACATACTAGACACAACGACTACTACTTCCGTAGGGTTAGAGCAGATGCTAAAGACCCAATAGCACAGCTAATGGAAGACCAAGGCATACCTTGTGAAGCTGATGTTATGAAACCTAATAGTGTTAAAGTTTTTACATTCCCGATGAAAGCCCCTGAAGGTGCAGTACTTAGGAATGATAGAACTGCAATAGAGCAATTAGAGTTATGGCTTATGTATCAGAGATACTACTGTGAGCATAAACCTAGTGTAACCGTAAGTGTAAGAGAACATGAGTGGATGGAAGTAGGAGCATGGGTATACAAACACTTCGATGAAGTATCAGGTGTTAGTTTCTTACCACACTCTGACCACTCATATCAACAAGCACCTTATGAAGATTGTACTAAGAAAGAATATAACGAACTAGCTAAGAAGATGCCTAAGTCAGTTGACTGGGATTTAATTAGTCAGTATGAGCTTACCGATTCAACTGTAAGTTCTAAGACACTAGCCTGTACTGGTAGTGTATGTGAGTTAGTTGATTTAGTTGAAGAAGAAAGAGAGATAGAATAATGGAAACATTTTTATTAATCTTGACACTACAACTTGTTATAATTATACTAGCTGATTAATGTTTAACTAAAAAAAGGAGACTTTATGTTAGAGAAAATAAAAAACGGCGCAGATGGTGCGATAGATGTAGGCATCAAGCTGATTAGCTTATCAATTGTATTACAGGTTATCTTTGGTTCAAAGGTAGCATTCCTAACTGGGAATGTAATCGGTTCTATACTTGATATTGTTTGGACTCTTGGTAACGCTGGATTAGCGGGCATCATTGCCGCAGGTATAATCTGGAAGTTGCTTGACAAAGACATCACCAATAATTTAAAATAAGGGGTGGCTGACAAGCCTAATAAAAACACTTGGGGTCTCGTCCAAATGGATGAGACTTCCAAGCTTTACCATAAAATAAAAGAAAGACCTAAACCTAAACAAATATCTCCAAGGCTTTGGAGAAAGGACTGGAAAAAATGAGTGAGAACATAAAAGTTCAATGGAATGAAAACAGAATGTCTGATAAACCTGACAATGTAAATCCGTCACATTACCAGACAGGAAAGATAGAAGTAATAGATTTTATACTTGACCAAAAGATGAGTTACTTAATCGCAAGCGCTACTAAATACTTATGTCGCTATCCTCACAAGCATAAGGCTGGAGAAGGAAGACTAGATGACTTACGAAAAGCACGATGGTTTATTGAGAAACAGATAGAAGAAATCCTAAGAGAGGAGAACCTCAGATGAAGAGTAAAGGCATCTTACCTTTACCTACTTATACAAAAGGTAGAGGAGATAATAAGAAGACTAATCTGTTAAGTCTTAATGTGTTTAGAAATTTGCACCACTTTTCAAAGAACAAAGTAAAGCAAGATTATGCTAACACCATAAGAGAGTTTGTAAAAACTCTTCCTAAATATAAAACCATACAGCCTAGTTATACGCTATACTTTAATAACAATAGGAAAAAAGATTTAGATAACTACACCTTTCCTATGCACAAATTTTTAATGGACACTCTCGTTGAAGAGGGTATCATAGAAGATGACCATTATGATTATGTAACTGAAATCACCACTGAGTTTGGTGGTATTGATAAAGACAACTTTGTTGTTGTTGAAATAAAAGGAGAAGAACTTGTCACTAAATAATAGTAATGACATTAAAGAACTTAGGAAGTTTGATGTTGACTTAGAGTTTGGTCAAACATGGGAAAAGCACATAGATGAAATGTTCTCAGGCGCAAAGACTTGTGAAGTAAAAACTGAGAGAGATACTTGGTCAAAGACAGGTAACATTTGCATTGAAGTACAAAGCTATGGTAAGCCATCAGGGTTAGCGTCAACAGAAGCCGAGCTTTGGGTACAGAATTTAGTAAAGGATGGTGAACTTGTATGTAGTTTAGTATTCAATACAAGTAAACTAAAAGAAATAGTTAAAGGTATGGACACTCGTACAGTAATGGGCGGGGATAACAATGCTTCTAAGCTACACCTAGTATCATTAAAGAATTTAATGAAGGAGTTTTTAAAATGAGTACAATAATAACGTGGTTAAGCATTCATAGCCATTGGCTTGTTATATTTATAGTTGGGTTTTTAATTGGAGCATACTTACATGACAACAGAAAAGATAAATAAAGTTAAAGAACTAAAAGAATTAGAAGCCAACTTGTTAAATGTTAACAGAGGTATATTGGCTTTAGAGTTTGATGCTATGAATCAAATAAAGAATGAGCCTTATCTAAAACAAATGTATTTGCTTAGATATGCATATGAAAAAGATATCAAGGAGATTAAGAATGGTTAAAGAACCAAAAAAGAAAGAAGCTAATCTTGTAGGGTTTAAGATTTTGTTAGATAAAAGCGGTAGACTTACCGCAGAGATGTCAGGATTACCAATAGAGTATTTAGATAAAGCTTTTAAGAATCATCCCAACAAGCATGTATATGGCGCACTTATTCGTTTAGTTAACAACAGAGTAGGGGAGCTAGTAGAAGACATCGAGAAACACCTCTCAGCTATCTAGAATTACCTGCCACCTGTTACTCGTTTGTTACCTAAATAATTCTTGCGTGGGTTGTTACCACCTGTAGTTCTTGGTTTGTTTCCACTGCCCTTGGTATTGTTATATGGATTAGTCCTGTTTCCAGCTCTGCTTTGAGAGCCTTGTCCTGTGTATCCTTTACTTCCTTTGTTATCTACAGTAACATTAGAGTAAGTCTTTTCTTTTTGTTTCTGCTGTTTAGCTTGTTGTTCTTCTTTAGCTTTAGCTTGTGCTTTTTGTCTAGCTTGTTCTTCTTCTTTAGCTTTAGCTTGTGCTACTGCTTGCTCATTCTTAACTCTAAGTTCTTCCATCTTGTTAGTTCTATTAATTCTATCTTCTCTTCTATCTTTCTTATTACTAAGAAGAGAATTACTAAAGCTAACACCAGCACTATAATACTCAGGAGTTCCAAACTCTACACCATACATTTCTTCTGGAGAAGGAGCTTGTGCTGTTCCCGGATTTAACAAAGAAAGATAAGGAGACGCTTTTGATATAGCACTAGCGCTTCTATTTATTAATTGTCTTGTTAATGGGTCTGGTCCTGTTGCTAACATGCTAGGAGTAAAAGCTTTAAGGGGTCTTAAAGTACTTAGTCCTGTTTTACCTGCTTTAAATGCCGCGTCACTTCTAGTTAATTGCTTAAGAGAATCTTTACCAAGAGTTTTCCAAGACGCTTTATTTTCTCCCGGTATCCTAACATTCTTTCCTTTGTTCCACCAGTCTCCTAAGACACCACCACCTGCGGCAATAGCGCCTGTCTCTGCTAACTTGGTTGCTTCTGTTGTAGGAATGTCTAAGTTAAACTGACTGTCGTATGCCTTGTTGTAAGTCTCGGTTATTCTTTCCTTTATTCCGGCTTGATTGTCAGGGTTTTTTAGAATCTTGTTAAGGTTATCTAAGTTAGCACTCTGCTCAAGCCATAGATTTTCTACTTGTTCTCTGCTGGGGTTAGTGCCTAAGTTTGAAAAGCTTTTGTTTACTGCTTTTATAATAGAGCCTTTAGCAATCTTACCAGCAAGGTTAAACTTCATCCCATCTATCTCACTGAGTATGTAGTCTCTTAGTCCATCTATAGGGTTAGCACTTACTTCACCACCCTCTGCATATCTTCTGCGGTATCCTTGCCATCCCGGACTAATGCTTTTTTCTTTTTGTTTCTCTAATGCTAACAAGTACTCAGCCCACTTCTTGTTCCTCATTCCTTGTGTTATCTTTCTTCCGGCATTCTTTAACTCTTCTTGAGATACTAATCCACCTCTTCTATAGAACTTAACTCTTCCTGATTTAAAAGCTTCAACCATCTCAGGGCTTATGTCTAAGTAAGAATTTTTATATTTATCTTCAACACCTGTTTTATTTCCATAGCTATCTGTGCCAAATTTAGCAGATAATTTCTTACGCTCTTCAGGAGACCATTTTTCGTCAAAATCAATTATAGCTTTGCCTGACTTAGAGTTATATTGGTTAGCTAGACGTTGTGCATAGCTTGGTAGTTTTTTATCATAGAGACTAACAAACATTTTTTTATTTACGCCTTCAGGAACTTTTGTTTTTATAACTTTTCCTGCGGCTTCATTATACCTAGCGGATTTGGTACGCCCTTCGCCCCAACGTCTCACTTGCTCATCAGAATTTGACCAAGCTACTCTATCAAAGCCGCCTTCAATAGCCATGTTCACTGCCACTCTCATTCCAAACTCGTGCCATTTTGCTTTCATTGGCATCTTAGGAACACTTTTAAATTGTTTTTCTAATTCTATTCTTTCCTTTTCTTGGTTTTTAGAAGCCTCTTTTAATTTTAACCGTTGCTCTTTTCCCATTATTAGGCTTTTTAGTTGTCCATGTGTGTTAGGCTCATCAGGATTGTAAAGAGAAGCATCTGCAAAAAAATTAGAACTTCTATATAATTCTGCATCAGCATTTTGAACAACTAGCCATAAGCCATTTAAGGCATAACTCTTAGACCTCTTATCATTAATAGTCACTCCAACCCCAGAGATATTAGCAAGGTCCTGTAACGAAACTTCCTCATCAAAATAAATACTTTTTAATGTTGTCTCCACTTGTTTATTTACTTTAGAGCCATCAGCAAACTTAATCACAAAATTATTAAAAGCTTCTTCAGAAGGAAAAGATTTTTTTAAACTTTTTTTAATATCAGCAATAGATTCTTTAGCAATGTCTAAATCTCTTGTGGAGTTTTCCGAAGCTTGAGTAAAAGCTTTTCTAAATTTTTCTGAATCTCTCCAACCAAACTCAGGCATTCCATAATTAGGAGATGACTCGTCAGTTATAACTCTTTCGCCAGCTTCTAACCAATCAGACTGCATCTCTTCAATATATAAAATTTTCTTGCCTCTTTCGTCTATTCTTTCTGAGGTTCTCAAATGTAAAACAGTATTGTCTATTGTTGAGTAATGGTTATAAGGATAGCCTCCTTTAAGAACACCTCCGTCAGGACTGTCCATGACTATTATAGTTTCTTTATAAGTATTTGTATCAAGGTTAGGCGAATTATATTTTTGGTCTCCATACACAGAGTTTGCTAAAGTAACAGGCTCAATGGAATTACTTCTGTCATATCCTTTCATTCGTACTTCAACTTCTTCAAGTGAGCCGTTAATATCTTCGACTAGCATTGTTTTAGCAGGCTGGTCTCCATAAGCTTTACCTGTTACAGTTAATGTATAAGAACCATTATAACCCGTAACATTGTAAGAAAATTCATCAGTGTCTACGTTCCAAGTATACTCAGGGTTTTCTTCTAAATACTTTTCTGATGTTTCTTTAGCATAAAAATCTAAATCATTTTTTAAATCTTCAGGCAAATATTTTTCTATGTATTCTATTTGAGCTTGTTTATTTTTTTGGAATAAAGGAAACTTGTCTGTAGGTAAATCTTTTTCATTCGGAACAACAATATCTATTTCATCTAAAACTTTTGTAATTGATGTAACATTTTCAATATCTAAATAATCCTCTGGTAAAAGTTCAACCATATCTTCATAATCAACATAGCCTTGTTCTTTTCCTCTAACAAGCAAATTTTCAAAAGCTTTCTTTCCTTCTTCTCTAGGGGTTTCTATAGTAGTAGGGTTTTTTATTAAATCTTGATTGGCTTTGACTGTTGCCTTCATAACCAAATCAAATATTTCTTCTTTATTATAATCACTAGTAATAGCTTCTGGTACTATAGCCGGAGTACGAACACGACTGTCTTGTTCTAAATAACTTTCCTCATCTTGTTTACGGTCAGATGAAATAAAAGGCTTTCGGTTTAATGCGCTACGAACAATTACGGAATACATAGAGTAAGAAGTGTCTGCAATTTTATTTTCTTTTTCTTGCTCGTTCAAAGCTCTTCCGTTTGCTCTGTCTCTGTTAGCTTCGTCTTCTAAACCATATTCATTTATAGCTATTATGTCTGACTCAGGGAGCAAGTCAAAAACGCTTGTGGCTCTTACAGAACTAGGGGTTAATGTTTCTCTTCTATAACTTTCCATAAGAGAGTTATCGTTAAACTGTTTCATTAATTCTGTTCTAGTTACAGGCTTGCCTTCTTTTATACTGTCTTGTAAAAATGTAAGCATCCCTGAATCTCTCATCTCATCCCAAACAACAGCTCTATTTTTAAAATAATTCATAACATCTTGAGGTTTGTTTATTTCTAACCTCATGTTCATTATAGCTTCTTGTAGCTTAGAATACATTCCGTCTTGATTAGCAGGGGCTTTTTCGGTGCTATCTTGTTTAAGACTTTTTGTTCTTTCAACCTCTTCAGCAGGAACAATCTCTCCGTTATTGTATACAATTCTTGTATATACATCAGCACCTGTTTCTTTCTCTACTTCGTTTCCATCTTTATCTTTTCTTGTATAAGTAGCCCTAGTCTTAACCCAGCCCTCACTTCTTTTCGGTGCATTGTTATCTTCTAGCTGAGAAGAAACTCCTCTAACACCCGCAGTAGTTGTTGTAGTAGTACCAGACATAGACAACGCGGCAACACTAGCAACATACTGTCGCTGTGCCTGTAGTATTAACTTGTCTGTTTTGGATAGGTCAGGGTTCATAAGTGCTTCATCTAGCCCAGCATACCAAGCAGTCAT
>Ga0208013_1000756_pt1 | contig 16806 bp, 24 predicted proteins | sample 16_taG_FD_184091 | JGI IMG/M metagenome (GOLD analysis project Ga0208013, IMG submission 184091) | Marine viral communities from the Subarctic Pacific Ocean - 16_ETSP_OMZ_AT15313 metaG (SPAdes) (version 2) | ecosystem: Environmental > Aquatic > Marine > Oceanic | place: Pacific Ocean | collected...
CCATTCTGTACCAAGCGACAGGAGCTGTTAAATTACTAATATTGTTTAAATCTGCTGTTTTACCAGTTGTTGTACCTTCGTAAATATCTTGTTTTATTTGTCTTTCAGAAAGAGCGTAATCAAATATAGCTACTTCGTCTATGTTTCCATTAAAAAATGTTGCAACAGCGCTTGACGTGTATTGCGCCCCTATGTTTAATATAGTTGCACCTGACCCAGTAGCAGCAGAGATACTAAAACTACTAACCTCACTACCGTTATGAAACATTTTTAAAGTTGTAGCATTTTTAACTACAGCTATGTGCGACCATACATCGTTTGGTATTATTAAGCCACTATCAACTGCAGCTGCACCTGCTTGATTCCAATGTATTGTATAAGTACTGCCAGCACCATTCAACCAAAGTCCCCAAGCCATATTAGATACTTCCCATTGATTTATAATAGATTTGTATTGGTTGCTTGTTGAACCCGTTGGTTTCACCCACACGGAAATAGAAGCATTATTTAAACCAGATATACCATTAGTGTTTGAAGTCATATAGTCAGTTAACCCATCAAACGCCATACTATAAACATTATCCACTTGCGTAGGTACATAACCTGAAGGGTATGATATTCTATTACCAGGAACCATGTTTACACTAAGTGAATTAGCTGTAGATTCTGGGGCATCACCCACTCTATCTCCAACAACTAAACTACTACCAACACCTGAAGCATAACTACCTGGTGCATCTGCTACTAAATCAGCTTGATCCATATTAGCACTTGTCCCGTTTGGTGCTCCAGTAATTTGGTTTGGAATAATAAAATCACTACCATCAAACCAAGCATCTTCCCCTAGCCTCCACCAAGATGTTGGAGATAATGAAGTTAAGTCTGCAGGGTAACCATTGTTATAAACTTGAGATATTTGTGCTTGAGTAAGAGCGGAGTTCCATATAGCTACTTCGTCTATATTTCCATCCCAAAATCCTGTAGTACCTGTTCCTGCACTATCATTAGACGCTCCTATCAATGTGTTTACAATAGTTGAATTCATACTTGAAACAGTACCTTCTGTAGTTTCTTTTACACCATTAATGTATAACTTACTTGTTGAACCATCCCAAGTTGCTGCAATATGATACCATTGACCTGTAGATAGCACAGTGTTTTTACCAGCAAGTATTGCAGAGCCACCTGAAAAAATATAAAAAGTCATATAAGGTGTACCACCAGGAGCTTCAATATACAAAACCCAAGAACTATTAGAAAAAGAACTGCCTTTTCTATATTGAGCGCACACCATTTTGTTAGAAGCTAAAGTATCAGCTTTTACCCAAGTACTAATACTAAAAGAATTATAAGAATCTAAATCTAAACCTGTACTTATATAATCATTTGTACCATCAAAATCTAAACTAAAATTACTATAAGGAGATTCAAATTGTAAATCACTACTTACTAAAGCTGTACTTGGTAATGTTGTACTCTCCCCGTTTAATCTTGGGGTCCATACATTAGTTTGTGTTTCTGTAGTACTATTGTTAGTTCCGTTGTTGCTAGCAGATCCAGAATCTTGAATACCACTTGCAGTGTTATCTAGTTTATACCAAGATACTGGAGATGAAGATATAGCAGTTTCTGGTTGCCCGCTATTGTAAAGTGTTTCAATATTAGCAGAAGACAATACACTATTCCATGTAGCAAAGTTACTTAACTCTCCATTAAAAGTATTTTGTGTTGTTACGTAAGCCCCAATTTTTAAACTTCCTGCAGTACTTTTAATCCCACTATTTGATAATGTTCCTGTTGTTGGTAAAGCTTTTCCATCAAAATAAACAATAACTTGGTCTGCTGATGTAGTTCCATCTGTAGTAAAAGCTAAATGATGCCAGTTACCATCATCAAATACTTGTGTGTTATCAACATCTACACTTACTCCGCTTCCATCATAAATTGTTAATCTTAATCTATTTATAGGTTGATACCATTGTATATAATATTTTATATCTCCTGACCCTCCATGACTTGTGTACATAACCGCTGATGAGGTAGTTTTAAACCAAAAACCAACACTAAATGCAGATGTAAAATTAATACTACTATCATTTGCTACGTCTACATAAACACCATTAACACCTGTAAAATCTAAAGCACTACTCCAATCAGGTGTTTGTGCTTGCGATACGTTATCAAAATTCCATTGATCAACCGCTACAGATGAGCTAACAGCTGTAGCCCCGTTATTCGTACCATTGTTAGATGCAGACCCAAAGTCCTGTATCCCAGTAGTTAGGTTGTCTAGCTTCCACCAGCTAACTGGTTCAAATGATATATTAGTTTGTGGAGTACCTCCGTTGTAAAGGTATAATACGTCTTCAGCGGAAATAACTTGGTTGAATATAGCTGCATTAGACAAAAGACCATCATATGCGTTTGCTCCAGCACCTCCTGAATTTACACTACCAAAAAAGGGATTATAACTAGCGCTATAAGCTATTGAATTTATACTTGGAGAAGTTAACCAAGTAACTACATTTCCATCTATATAAATAACAGCTGCACCGTTGTCATACGTTATTACAATATGATGCCATTTATTTAATTCAAAAACCCCAGTATTTGTTCCAAAATAATCGCTTGTAGTTCCATTTCCTAAATAAAATCTTAAAGATCTTCCTGCAAAAGTTTGTATACTATACCCGTTATTTCCAGAACTAGCTTGTCCCCATCCCCCATTACTTAACATCCAATTAGCATCTTGTTGGAAATTAGCCCAAAAACTTAAAGTTAAAGTTGTAGTTGGTTGCATTGAACTACTTGGAGAAGTTATTTCAATTTTATCTCCAGGTGTATCAACAAAATCTAAAGCATTATGAAAATTAGGGTTAAGCCCAGCATAATTACTTGTAGCATTTAATTTATACCAAGCTGTAGGAGTTGTAGTATAGGAACTTTGTGGGGAACCGTTGTTGTATATGTTAGCTATGTTAGGTGCGTCTAACGCGGAATCCCATAGTGCTACATTACTGATTTTCCCATTAAAAGTATATGAAGTATCCCAATACATTCCTATTAAAGTACTCAATCCTGAAAAATCTATAGAACTTGGTACAGAGCCAGATGTAGCCGTAGGAGTAGATACAGCACCGTCTATATAAGTCGTAACTGTAGCTCCATTTTTAACTACCGTTAAATTATGCCAAGTGTTTAAACTCGGTGTTGAATATGTTAATGTTGCTGCACTACTATTCCAATAAATATTAATATTTGTTGAATTTTGTATTTGAACTGCAACACCACCAGTGTTTCCAGCAGATGGTCCTGAACTTAAAGTTAATAAACCATCATTATTAGGAGCTGAATTAATATTAAACCACATTGAAAATGTTAGGTTTTCATTAGCTGCTCCTAGTAAATTACCCAAACCATCTCCACAATCTATATAATCTGTTCCATCAAAATCAAATACTTGGCTTTGCAATACTTCATTTGGGAATTGCCACTCTGAACCTCTTCTTGCTTGTTCGCCTAAAGGGTAATAAGCCATAGGTTTCTCACCTAAAGCCATTAAATTTCCAGGTGCTCCAGAGTTGTATATAGTAGCAATTTCACCTGTAGCTGTAGCTCCATCTGCTACATCACCATCACTAAGAGCTTTAGTCCATACAGCTACTTCATCAATTTCCGCTACTGAATAACCAAAACCATAACCTATTTTAAAAACATCACCTGAATTTGAAGCTAATGTAGCTGGAATACCACTAGATAACGTTTGTTTTAGTACACCATCTATATATAATTTACTATAACTACCTCCTACATAAACACCTAAATAATGATGCCAATCTGTTCCAGGTGAAAAACTCACATAGTTGTTTACATTAGAACCATTCATTGTTCTGAAAGTGGCATATCCTCCCCCTACACCAAGTTGTAAACCATTCCATGCAGAACCTCCTCCTACTTCTCCTGTACCTTTCATCCAAAAAGATAATGTGCAAACAGAAGCAGAATTTAAAAAAGTGTTGGGTGCAGATATATAGTCTGTACCATCAAAATCCATAGAATACAAACTCTGTCTATCTTCTCCAAGTCCACTACCAACCGTTGCGTCAGACGCTGGCATAGCTAAATTCTTTTCATTCGGTAAAAGCCACTGTGGTTCTCTGTAATTTGCCATATTCTATTTTATTAATCCCCCATTCTGTTCCAATATACAAGACCAGAGCCTAAACCTCCAGTGAATAAATTGGCGCATTTACCTGGGTTATCATTTGTTGAATTATAAATCGTTGTTATATCATCTGCTGATAATTCTTTACTCCATATTGCTACTTCATCTATATCTCCTTTGGAGGCGTATAAAGTTGCATAAGTAGAAAGACCACCTATTTTCAAAGGAGTACTTGCACTTCTTGTATCGCTAATATCTGTAGTAGTACTTTTTAAAACACCATCAACATATGCTTTTAATTCTCCACTTGCAGCACTATAAGTACCACATAAATGATGCCAACTTCCATAAGAAAAACCAGGAACAGAATAACCTGTAGTATTTTGTGTATTAGCAATATCTTGAGACCTTTCAAAAACTAAATTTGTATTATTCTGCATTGCAATATTAATACCTGAAACACTACCTGTATGTGTGCTGCTTAATATATATTGATATGTACCTGTTGATGTTAAATTACACCATAAAGAAAATGAAATATCACCATCACTTAAAAGTGTATTATCAAATTCTTTAACATCTACATACTGATTTATACCATCAAACTCCATTGCATAGTCATTGCTTATCAGTTCTAGATCTGGGATAACTTCGCCAGATCCGATAAAACTAAAGGGGAAAGGAAACATATATTATGTTTTAGGATAAGTTTATAGTACTAGTTCCGTAATAGTTAGTTCCGTCGTATATAAGTGTTACTATATCTACTTGACCAGCTGAAGTAGACAATACTGGAGCCGTAGCTGCCGGCCATTTGAAGATACTAGCTGTCCAAGTGATAGTTGAAGGAGATGCACCTTGAATTAATTTTAATATATAAGTAGCACCTGTTTTAGGGTTTGTGGGAGTATTTAATGTCATTGCTCCACCATTGTTTAAAGTAATAGATTGAATATTACTATTGTTCCAATCAATATCCCATGTAGCTGTTGCTACAGTACCGATATCATTAAGCTCTGTATAACCTTGACCAGTTATTTTTAGACTAGTATTTAATGTAGATTCACCACCACCAACAACTTCAAAATCAGGAGTAGTATTTGAAGACATATAAACACCAAAAGCGTTAGCTGTGCTTGGAGCAGCAACCCCTCCATTAGAGTTTAATGTTATACTATTAGCTCCAGTACCTTTCGCGTTAGCTCCTAAACCTACAGAAGCAGCTGGTGCTTCGGCGTCGTATCCTATCGCAACTCCGTTTCCAGTAGCTGCTGAACTTTGACCCATAGATATTCCATTAGCTCCAGCTGAAGCACTAGCACCCATAGCAATTGCGTCAGCTCCAGAACTTGATGATCTACCTATAGCGATACTATTACCACCAGATGCTGTACCTGTTCCTATACAGACATCATAACTACCACTAGCAGTAGCACCATATCCTATAGCTACTTGACTATTTATCGTTGTTGTAGCTCCTCTACCTAAAGCGAAAGTACCATCAGTATTTAGTTTTAGAATATCATAAGTATCTCCAGAATCTCTAAATTGTATTGTATCTGTAATTAAAGCTTTTCTAGTGGTACCTATTGTACCATCTGCTCCATATATACCTGAGTTAGCTACTAATGTTGCTAAAGAAAACTCTACATTTGTTTTTGTACCTGCTGGATCATCGTAACCCACTATTTTAGTGGATGCATCTAACGTTCCCGTTCGTGTTGTAAATGCTGAAAATTTTACTGCCATTTTATTCTACTATTAAATCAAGACCTGCTTCACTTATCATTTGAATGTCGTCTTCTGTTATTATATCATTAAACCCAGGACCTGGAGTTTGTTGTCCAGGGGGAACAACTCTTTCTGGAATTATATTGACTATACCTATAAACATAGCTAAGTCATATAGTGAATCTAAAAAATCCATTAGTATATAGCTAGAACTGAAGTTGGACCTGTTGCGTTATAAACTAACTGTTTAATAAGCATAGGATATGTACCACCAGCTAATACTCCTTCAAAAGTAACAGTGTCTGTCGCCGCATATCCTGTTCCTGCTGTACCATTATGTTGAGCTGATTCCATTATTACTTTCATTTGAGCACCAGCTGTAATATCTCCTACATAGAAACAACAACCTCTTTTTTGAGTGCTTGGAATATCTATATTAGTCACTGTAGAAGCAAAACCAGATCCTCCAGCCGGACTTACAGATACGTGATTAGCTGTATCTGAAACTAAATAGTTTCTATTAGTAACACCGCTTTCTTTTATATAGTAATCAGTTACTGCACCACCTGCATCTACAGCAGTGACAACTATTATAGCTCTATCACCAACTGCGAAACCAGTTCCTGTAGGAGTAGTTACTGTTATTTCATCATCTACCGCATATCCAGTTCCTCCACTAGTCATGTTTAAACCATGGTTTGAATCTGTGTTATTTATAGCACCAATAACTATTAACTTAGCATCGTGGCCAAATACCCTAGGTTCTTGTTGCATCATTCCATTTACTGGGTCAAGTCGAGGTTCCCATTGGTTAAATTGTGTTAATGCCATTTTTTATTTTTTTATTTTTGTAATTTTTTCTGCGCCTCTAGATCCAAAGTACGCTACATATACTGTTATAAGTAAAGCTTCCAATAATGAAACCCACCCGTCGTTTATTTCTAATAGTACACTAGAATCTAGTACTATAAATATTGTCATTGCTAAAGTTAGATAGATGAGTGTCATTGGTCTAGTATTTTTACTAAGCCATGAATCTGATGTCATGTCACTACTCCATCTCTCAGAGATGTTATTCATCTCAGCTATATCTTGGTCTAAAAGTTTTAATGCGGTTTCTTTGTCTTTAGCATTAATAGTACTATCACCTGATATAAGGTTTTTTACTATCCCTATCCCGCCTTGGTCTGGTAAGAATTCACCTACGGTATTAAGAATAGTAGGGGCTTTCTCTTTTAAGAAAATCCCTACTTTTGTTTCTTTAAACTTTTTCTTCTTCTTTTTTGTATCACTCACTTTTAAAAGCTAATAAAAATTCTCTAATAGCTATACCGAAAGCAACTCCAGCATAAAGCATATGTGATTCGATTGCTAAACCAGATCCAATTAATCCAGCTATAACAGCTTTTGATAATGGGTGATTTACCACCATTTTTACTTTTTCCATAATTATTCACTTTTATTTTTACAAGACATTTTAGAAGCTTTACGATCTACACAAGCTAAAATTTCATCTTTATTACCTTCTCCTTTATATCTACCTATTAATCTTTTCGCTGCTGTTACATGCTCACAGTCGGGTACAGGGAATGATCTTTTAGGACCACAGAACGTACTAGCTTTTAAATCCCGTCTTTCTTTTGTTGATAATCTACTCATGATTTATTTTTTGTAAGGAAAGTTTTTGTTTAACCAATTTTTACGTTGATCACAATTACAACCACTATAAATAGTATTACTTAACTTTTTAATTCCAGTCGCAGTTGTAAACTTATCAATTGTGTCACCTAAACCTTCCGATTTCATTATTTATCTCCTTTGTTCATAGCATCTTTTTCTCTATCAGCTATAGGCATGTATTCCGTATCAGCATCCATAACTCCTTTGTGGTGAGCCATATGTTTTAAAACTTTCATAGCACCGCTATAACTTAGTTTTCCTGAGTGTCCTTCTCCCATTATGATCTATTTTTTCTAGAATGTTTTAATACTTTATCTGCTGAAGAGTGATGTTTAGCTACATCTTCTTTATGTATATCAGTTTTAGCGTCGTAAATTAATTCTCTATCGTGAATCATTTCTTGCTTTTTTTCTTTATCACCTTTTTTATACGCTTTATCAGCTTTATGTAATTGTCCTTTTGCATCATATATGAGTTCTCTCTCATGCATCATGTCTTTATCGTATCTATTCATTTTTTTAATTTTATTCTACAATTATTTGTATTGGTCCATGTTCTTCTATATACCTAGCTATCTTAGGGTATACACGTTTGTAAGCTCGTGAAGAGTAACTACCAACAAATGTACTTGCATCTACTTTGTCATTTAATAATAAACAACCAGCTGTATGTTCGTCGGTATTCCCTGTATGTATTAATATATATTGAAATCGTAATCCTTTATTCTCTAACACCCAATCCGGTTTATTATATATACATAACATCCCGTTATGGTTTTCGTACTTCTTATCATATCTAGAAGTAAATCCTCCAGATTTTCTAAGATCAATACTATAAGTTCCTTCTGGAATCCTAGTCTCACCATATACCTTTTTTGTTCGGTATTCATCTTCTATAACGAAGCATTGAAAAACATCATCTATATAAAATACACTTATAGATGTGTCTCCATTATCTGCTATTCGTTTTAATTTGACTTCCATTTTATTTTTTACCTTTCTTCATTGTCCACCATTTATGGATAGTATATCCAATAGTGACAATTAATAATAGTATTTTTAACACAGGTTCTAACCAATCCATCATACTAACACTAAATGACAACGCATTTAAAATGTATAGCTTTAGATCATCCAAGCCCATTACCCACGGTTAGCTAAAAGATTAGCATTACCTTTATAAGGGATATTGTTCACTGTAAAAGCTTTAGAAATAGTTCCATCTTTAGAAACCATTGTTCTTTCACCTACAGGCATACATCTTTTAGGTGTGTTTAATTTAACTCCTGCTGGCTTTTGATTTTCTCCGTAACTTGGCATGTTGTTTGTTTTTAATAATTAATATTTATGTATTTTGATAAAAAGGTAATCCTGGACTTACTTGATTTGGGTCAGAAACTGCATTCATTACTTGAGCACTTCTAGGATTGAAAGTAGGTGAACCGCCTCCTGTTCCATTAGTATTTGGGGATTGTGCTATTGAACTACTGCTCCAATCAGTAGGAGGTATGGGATTGCTAAGCGACGCGGAAACAGGAATTGAAGAATTAGAATTATTATCAGCTATTAAAGTGTCTACTTTAGCACTTAGCTCATCTAACTTACTGTTAGGGTCTTGTGACTCTGTAGAACCTGGTACCGGACTGGTTCTTTCACCTATTGCAGCTTCAGTAACTCCTGAAGTTAAATCACCTACCGCATCAGCTATTCCACCCATACCAAATGCTGTTAACGCCGCTTTTCCGCCACCGTGGATAGCATCATATACTTTCCAACCGGTTGAATTATCTTCTTTTTTAGCCATTTTATTATTTTAATCTATAATGCACGGATCTATCTCTCCAAGTTTCCATTGTATATTCACTTGGTTTGTATTTGTTTTGTTTTATATCTCCTTCCATAGCGTATCTTGCGCTTTCATCCACTGCTTTACCTGTGTTAGTGTTAACACCTTTATAAGAGATAGTTTTTCTTCCTGTATTATCAACACTTGTATGTTGACTTACTCCTGGTGGTGCTACATTCTCATATCTAGGATCATTAGCGCCTAATTCGTAACTAGGAGCAACTGATTGACCTAATACATCTGTAGTGCTATGGTGTTTTTCTCTATCTTTTTTTATTTCAGCTTGCTTATTTGAAATATTACTATCGATTTTTGTATCCCTATAGGCTTCGCCGTGAGTACCTGCTATTGTTTTTATTTTATCAGCACTAGTGTTGTTTTTGGATGAATCAGTTACTGATCCAGATGTATCAGTTTGTAATGGTTTTTGGTTAACTTTAGTTAAAACTGGGGAAGGTGATGGAGCATCAACCTTTATGTTTCCACCTGGTCGATTATCTATTTTTCCTAATACTTGATTTAATTGTGCTGAAGGTTGTGTAGATTCTATTTTTATATTTCCTCCTGGCCGAGGTATAGCCGGTCCTGAAACTGGGTCTAATTGTGCTGAAGGAGGTTTTGATGGAGATATTGTTGAAGCTGGTTTAGGCTTCATTGGTTTAAGAGTATTAGACGCTTCTTCTGATTCCCCTGGAATCCACCCATATCTACTAGTTTTCCAATCTTCAGGTTTAACTACTTTTTTAGTGCTTTCTTCAAAACCGCCTTCAGGTTTAAAACTACCGTATCCACCTGTTTCCTGCTGTATAAGAATATTTTTACGCAGCTTTTGTTTTTCTTTAAAGCTTAATTTGTCACCTTCTCTCTTTTGTTGAATTTGCTGGGCTTTTCTATTTAATTTATCTTGTAGTTTTAAATTCTTAACATCTAACCTACCTGTTTCCTCAGTTCCTGCAAATTGAGATTTAATAGCTTCTGGATGATCTTCTATGCCTCTACGTTTAAAATCTTTAAACTGATCTTTCATCAATTGTCTATCTCTTCTTGCTTTCCCTTTTAGCATCATACCTTCTGTAGCAACACTACCTGAATATAATTTACTGGCTTCTACATTAGCTTTGCCTTCTCTAGCTTTAGCTGCTAAAGGTGTAGATATACTAGCTCCTTGATTTTGAGGAATTGCAAATCTATCTTTCACTATAGTTGTTCCACTTCCTCCATCAGATTTTTCTTTATTGAAAATATCTGGAACCTGATTAAAATATCTCTTACCTTTTTTATCTTCCTCTCCCATAATTATCTAACTTTATCTTTGTTAACGTTTTTTATTGAAAAACTTAAAACTTTATCTATATATGTTTCTCTTTTCATTATCTTGTTGCTCTTCATGTTTTCAGGAATATCTTCCTCTCCTAACATGATCCTATATATTCTACTTAACAACAATTTAAATTTAGTGGAAGTTTTATATATATGATACTTTTGTGTAGTTCTATTTCTTTTTCTCCAAACAACTATCCATCCTTCTTTTAACAATCTATTCCATCTTCTATTATCCCAACTATAAGAATAACTCCCAGTTTTAAAATCTTGTTTAGTGAATAAATCTACAGCTTCTAAATACATGAGAAGTTCTAGATCAGCGTCGTTTAAATTATTATTTTTACAAGCCCATTTACGTATAATCCTGTAATGCTTAAGTAAATTTAATTCTTTTAAATCTATTGAGGTTAATTTCCTCACTTTACATTCTATTAAATAAATCTACCCCTAAAGATGTTGCTTGATCTACAGTTTTATTCATGTTTCTATTTTCACGAGTATCCTGAGCGTCTTTAGGACTTAACGCATTTTTTACTTTTCCTGCTACTAAAGTTTTAACTATAGGAACAGCTATTGCTGGAATTGGCATAATTATTGTTTTATTATTTATATAAGTATAATAGTGATTTATCCACCACCGTAACCTTTGTATACATCTTCACTAATTGCATCTTCACTAGAATCATCACCAACGTCATAACTGTTATAGTTTTCTATTACATTTTTTTCATTAGTCCAATCAGAAACTCGTTTAGCACCTAGACTCCCTAAAGCTTTATTTCCTCCTTTATGTTCCGGTTTATTATAAACAACTTCGTGTTCTTTTAAAACACCTAAATCATAAATTTTTTCTTTTTGTGGAGATGAAGGTTTTTTAACTTGTTTACTTTTACTTACTTCCACCGCTTTTTTAGCTTTTTGGGGGTTAAAGTAATTATAAATACCTTTCGCTGCTTGATACGCAGGTCCAGCTAGAGTTTCGGCTGCGGTATTAACTACTTTGTTGTACGCTTTTTTAATATCTGGATCTACTTGTATTCCTTTATTTACTTTTTTAGCCATAATTATTATGTTATTATTACTATATCTTGTTCTTTTATTATAGTATATGTTTCATCTTTTATTTCTATAGTAAATCCAGAATGTCTATCATAATAAACGTTATCACTGTCTTTTACCATTTTAACATCATCTCCTACAGTAACTACCTTAGCTAACCTATATCGGATATCTTCTCTTTGTGCTTCTGCTAAAAGTAAACCACCTTTAGTTTTTGTTTCTGTTTCCTTTACTGGAAGGATAACTACATTACGTCCTACTGCTTTCATGCTCTTAAATTATTAATAACACAATCAGTGGATAATATAGTGGTGGCTACTGAAGCCGCGTTCTTGAGTGCGCTTTTAGTAACAAGTAGTGGATCTATTATTCCGGACTTTACCATACTTACCGTTTTACCTGTAACCACATTTAATCCTCTTCCTTTTACTTTTGGAGCTTCATAATCAGTTATACCAGCGTTTTCTAATATAATATTATACGGAGCTTTAATAGCTGCTAATAACACTTCTTCTGATATAGACTTAGGAACTATTGCATCTGATGCATTTAGCAGAGCAATTCCTCCTCCTGGCACTATGCCTTCTTTGATCGCGGCTTTTGTAGCACATATAGCATCTTCAACTCTATCTCTCTTCTCTTTTAATTCAACTTCTGAATTAGCACCAACCTTTACAACAGCTACTTTAGCTAACAATCTAGCTAATCTTTTTTCTAATCTTACAACTAGATTAGGGTTAGATGTTTCCTCTATTTGAGTTTGTAATTGTTTTATAACTTCTAATACTTCTTCTGGAGTTTCTTCTATTTGAATTATAGTTTCTTCTCTATCACTAATAGCTCTTAAACACTCTCCTAAATGCTCTGGATCTATTAAATCCATATCATCACCTAAATCTTCGTTTATTACAGTAGCTCCAGTAAGCATAGCTAAATCATCTAATGTATCTTTCTTGTTAACGCCAAATGTAGGAGCATCTATGATGTTGACTTTTATATTACCTTTAACCTTATTCATGGCAAGTGCAGTCATTACTTGTGGATCTACGTCCGCTATAATCAATAAAGATCTTCTAGATTTTATAACATGTTCTAATACACCTTGTATCTTTCTTATGTTATCCACTTGGTTCTCTATTATTAATACTAAAGGATTTTCTAATTCTGCTGTACCTTTATCTTTATTAGTCACAAAATGACTATTCTGTATTCCTTTGTCATACTGAACCCCTTCTATTCTCTCTACTACAGTCTCTGGATCTTCATGTGTTTCCATTATAACTATACCTGTCTCATCAACAGCTTTAAATGCTTGACCTATGAGTTGGCCTAGCTCACGGTCGTTATTGGCTGATATGGTAGCTACTTGTTCGATTCGATCACCCTTCACATTAGAAGAGTTCTTTTCAAGGTATTGCACTACTTTGTTAACAGCCAAATTAATTCCTTGTTTCAATTCTCTCGGCGATTCCGATTTTATCACTTTATATGCTTCTTCTAATATAGAGTGTGCTAAAACCGTGGCAGTCGTCGTTCCGTCTCCTGCTTCTGTTACTGTTTTCCTTGCCGCTTCTTTTAGTAACTTAGCACCCATGTTTTCCACTGGATCTAATAGTATAACACTATTTGCTACTGTTACCCCATCTTTAGTTATCTGCGGATTACCTGCAGCGTCTTCTAAGATGACACACTTGCCGCTAGCCCCTAATGTGGAGCTAACAGCTTTAGTGAGTTTTTCTATTCCTTCGAATATTTTATCTTTTGCATCTTCCCCGAAGTTAAGATGCTTTACAATTGTCTCGCTCATTGGATTAAATTAAATTTTTATTATACGGTTTAATAACTACTAGGCCTTGGCTTAGGCTTTGGCTTAGGTTTTGTTTTAGGTTTGTATTTCATTATTCAAATGTTTTAACAACTTTAGGTCCTTTTAAGAACTCAAGTTTTTTAGTATAGTGTTCCACTGATCCATCTATAGCAGATTCTGCACCTTCTATAGTTTCTCTTCTTGTAACATCCACCCATGTATCTTCGTCATCTGGGTGCTTATACTCTGTTTGGTAAAATCCGTTTGGTAGTTGTACTATTCTCCAGTTGGCTTTCTCGGCAACATGGTTCCAAAGATTAATCATATCTTGATTAGGGTGTTGTTGTTGTGGTGTACTACTCCACGAATTAGTACGGGTGTATAAAAACGTCATTGTTTGGTTTTTAGTTAAACGTTTGGTTATTTATACTATCACTTGATAGTTTGGTTATCTACTGGTGTAGAAATATTTTAAGAAGTTAAAATCGCGCTCATGCTTCCTGCAAGCACACCGTAGTTAGTTGGCTCTTCCTCCCCCATTGTTAGTGTTATCCAACTAGCTGGTGAATATTCTGTTTGTAAAAAACTAGTTCCACCGCCTACATACCGATGCCCACATAGCCACATGAAAGGTTTAGCTGCATTAGTATATCTACCTAATGTTCCAGATTGTGGCATCATAATCCATTGTGCTGGATCTACCGCTGTTAAACTACCATTAGTGTAACATTCAGCTCGACTGATTGTAACAGTGGCATTATTATCTACGGTCGCATTAAGATTGGTTAATCCTGTTAAATTACTCAACTCTTTCAAACCACCATCTTCAGATCCAATTCCTAAGCTTTGTGAAATTACTAAAGATCCTGCTGCCCCTGATTTATGGAAAACTAAATAGAAATCCATATACACCGTCTTGTTTACAATGTAATATCTACCTGTTTGGGCTAAATAAGTTAAATTTGGTACTGGTGTTGGACCTGTGCCTACACCTGCTGCTCCCTGCGTCATTAATACTGGAACCCAAGTTGCTAAAGTTTCAGATGATGCAGCATTACTTTCAAATTCTATTTCTGTTGCACTATTTCTAGTTAACGTCATCCCTGTACCAGCAGTGAATTGTATTGTAGTATCTGTTCCAGCTCCTGAAGCATCTAAAGTTAAGTCAACATTAGCACCATCTTGGGCTGCAGACATAGTGTAAGTGGTGTTTGTATCAGTTGGTGTTACCCATGTCGCATCGCCTCTTAAAAACGTAGAAGCACTTCCGCCAGTTGGAACATGTCCTACGTTGGTAGTACCATTATAAGCAGCTGAACTTACAACAACAACTCCTGTGGTAGGGGATACTGTTAATGCGCTACCACTTGATAACGGGGATATACCAGCACTAACCGATGTAACTGGAGCCGCTGGATTAGCTGCCCATGAAGGCGCCACACCTGGCCCACCAGATGTCAATACATAGTTCAAATCTCCTGCTGGTAAACGCTTTAACGATGTTGCTGTATCCGCGTAAAGTATATCTCCAACTATTCCGGCGAAACTTGTAGTTATAGTACCAGTAGTAGTTATAGGGTTAGGACTAGCTGCAAATGTAATTCCACTATCAACACCTAAACTATTAGTTGTAGCTACACTTGTTACTGTACCACCACCTGGTACTAATGCACCAACCAATGTCACTAAACTCTCGACAGTGCATTGTCTCGTTGCTTTTTTAGGATCAGTTTCAGAAGCATCTGAAATAATAACTAAATCTTCATTTGCTGGGGTAACCGTTGGATATGTGTAAATTATTGGCATAAATATTTTCTTTATTTTGTTCTATTACTCTATATTCACACGTATTTCCTTATTTTTACAAAAATAACCACTTCTTACACTGTGACAAAAGCCCCTTACCAATATACTAGGCACCTAATGTCACCCTTTTTCTAAAAAGTATTAGAAATATAGGGGTTATGGGTTGCCCCCTCCCCCTCTACCTCATCTTTCCTAGGAAAAACGCATTTACAAAACCGGGCCCCCTATTTTATATTTCATTTTTTCATATATATATCGCCTTTTGTTTATATTTCTTTAATTATCTTTTATGTTTTACCTTTTACTAACTATCTTTTTATACAATGTAAATACGAGTATCAATAGATAATATATATATATAATAATTAAACTAATAAACTATGCTAGATCCTAAAGAAAATAACTACGACTGGAACCAAGATCACTATGATGAACCAGATTTTGACTACATGCATGACTGTGAGTATTAATAATACAAACTAAATACGATCCATCATGGATAATATATATAACTAAACTAAATTAATAATCAAATAAAATAAATAACTATGAAAACTAATAATCTAACAACTAAAAGGTTTGTAATCAGAAAGTCTCTGATTGGAACTAACTCAGTAATCACTTTCACTAATAAGAAAGATATCACTTACACTTATGATCATGATGAGATCTATTCAACTTATCAAGAAAAGTTTGAATCAATGAAGTGTTTTCAAGAGTACAAGTCTTACACTAATAGTAACATTGTACCAAAATTCTGCAGAGAATTAAGTGAAGTATCTTAAAAAGTATGACAATAGGTGGTTACTTAAGTAGTATTTAACTACCTAATGTCACACTACACTTAAATGTTATTTAATATCTATGTAAGATATTGAGATATCAAGTGCAAAACATAACAACTAATAATAACTAATAAATAATTATACACCTTTTAAATTAAACTAAAATGACTAATAAAGATAAAATAATCACTTCAATTTCAATCATTGGAATACTAATAATGACATGTTACTTACAATCTTGTGCCACTATAAAATCAGATCAATTAGTTGGCAAGTATAACCAACAAGTAGAATGTTATGATTTTACAAACTAAATACTAAGGTATTTGGATAATATAAATATAAAACATGTAGTTGATGATCATACTTTAGCATGTATAAATAAAATGAACACTTGATCCCACCAAAAACTAATTAATAACTTTAAATAGTGTAAATAAGTCGAAAGATCGCTCCACGTGGTGAACAACGTAAATCGTGGTACTATTAATAAATAAATAAATAACTATGTATAACTATAATAATCCTTCAAACTGGTCATGGACCAAAGCATTTGATGAAATGGCAAAAACTGTCAACAAATCAGAATTAACTCAACAAGTAAT
>Ga0208013_1000759_pt1 | contig 16770 bp, 18 predicted proteins | sample 16_taG_FD_184091 | JGI IMG/M metagenome (GOLD analysis project Ga0208013, IMG submission 184091) | Marine viral communities from the Subarctic Pacific Ocean - 16_ETSP_OMZ_AT15313 metaG (SPAdes) (version 2) | ecosystem: Environmental > Aquatic > Marine > Oceanic | place: Pacific Ocean | collected...
CCTCATCCCACAACAACCACTCATCATTTTTAGGTGCGAGCTCTACTTTGTAGACTCTTCCTGAACTCTCTTGATGCACCACCCAAGTTGAACCAGCATACTTAGATAATTTATCAATGAACGCTTGCTCTTCTACTAAGTCCTGAGTTGTTACATAATTGCGTGCAAAATCTTCCACATATTTTAGTGCCTGAGTTTTTTTGTTCTTAGTAGTAAAGTCTTCCCATTGAGCTTCTTCAGGATTAAGGAGCATTTCAGGTCTAAATACTTGAGAGGCGTATGGCTGTGGCGGTATCCATTGTAATGTTATAGGTAATGATGACTCATCTTCTGATAAGACATCCCCATCAAAATCTACCCAACGCCACCCTTTGGGTAATGGTTCCTTACCAGAAAGTAATTCAGGGTTTTCAAGAAATGGCTTGAGCATTGCGTTAGCTTGTTTTCTACTATGTAGTTTGCTAGATCCTTCATCAATAGCTTTATCAATATTATTATCTGCTCGTGCCCAAGCTTGCACTATGGCAATGTCATCAGGTGTTTTCTGAGTAAGAGTTTTTTTAGTTCCATCTGCCATAGTTATTTCATACGATACAACTCGATCACTACTAAGTTTGTGCTTGTAGTGTTCAGCAATTGCCTGTTGATCAGTAAAGTACAAACCCCAACCAAATGCTTGAAAACCCTCTCCAGTACCTATAAAGTCAGTAGAGAATTGATCGAAAACTTCTACTAATCCAGTGCCATGAAAAGCTGACTGAGCTAGGACCTGACCTTCAGGACTGTACATAGCTTTCTGTATCGCTGCTATTACTTCTTCTGGAGTAGCATTATCTAAATCCATGCCTGACTCTGCCAAGAAGTTTCTGATTGAATCTAGCTGCTCCTCGGAGATGCCTAATTCGTTTTCAATTGGGGCAGGTACTTCTGAAATAGGATCAGTTTCTGGTACAGGTGTTTCTAAACCTCCATACTCTTCTTCTACTACCTCTTCAAAATCGATTATCGGTGCAGCTTCTTCGACAAACTCTGCTTCTTTGTTGGATTCTATTCCAAGATCGTCTTGGAGTCTTGCAATAGCTTTTAATTTAATATTAATATTATTCTGAATCGTATTTACTGCCGCTTGATCATAGGCCCTATTAGATTGCTTAAATCTTAATAATTCAATTTCTGCCTCTATAGCGGCAATACGAGCAGGGTTTATTATTGTGAATACGACTTCATCAGTTATTTCAGTCTCATCTTTTAATCTTTGAGCGGTTTCCTTTGCTTCGGCTACTTTTATTTCAAGTTGTTCTTCTTCTAGGACAATCCTTTTCTTTTCAAGATCAACTTCAGGAATCTCTTTTGATGCCATTGCAATTAATGCTTTATCTGCTTGTAATCTTGCACCCGCTCGCGTGCCTTCAGAAGTGGCTTCCTCCACCGTTGGAGGATTTTTCATTTCAGCTCTTAATGCTGCCTGTTCTCCTAATGACTTGTCTTGGTGATGTGCCTCAATAATAGCTTCAATAATTTCATCTCTATTTACAACATTACCCGACTCATCTAGCTTTAATAAGTCTTCTAAGGTTTTTACTTCAGGCTTAACAACCTCTTCTTGTTTAACCGTCTCAGTAAGTGGTGACTTAGGGGCTAGGATTAAATCTGCTAACAGGGTAATCTGTTCAGGTGTTTCAACACCAACATCATCCATCGCTCTTATAACTTTTAGACCGTAGCGCTCAAAAAGCTCTAGTGGATCAGCATTAATTTGATCAGCCGTAGCTATAAAGAAGGCGCGATATAAAGAGGCATCCCTGTTGGCCTCTTCTCTTGGCATTCCTGCCTCAACCAGTTGATCGACAAGGTTCTGATAAATCTGTTCGGCTTGCTCCTGGTCATCCATCTCGTCCATGACCTTGTCGGCTCTATCCATGAGCTTTTGGTGGGCTTCTTCGCTCCACTCCTTGGACTCCTTAACGGACATCGAATCTTCATGCAGTCTGATTAACTCGTTTAGTGCTGGTCCAAACTCTTGGTTGGCCAGTTCGACCATATAATCTTCAACCGGAATGGCAACAAAGCCACCCGTATCCACCGCCTCTTGTAGTTGCTCTTGGATGATTGGAAATTCATTTAAATCAATGTTATTTTCTTGGGCAAACTCAACCAGATCGTTGGCATCAATTAAGACATCATCGATGGCCTGGTCACCTTCAACTTTAGATTGAAACAACTCACGCACAAAGTTCTTGGTTGCGTCCTTTGATCTTCCTAAAGTCTTGGACTCATTCATGCCTGCGGTCAACTCGTTAATCATCTGGATGGCCTGTTGCGCTTGCTCCGCCTTGGATGAATTGTCCATAAACTCTTTAAGCATTGGGTCTACTTCAATACCCTGACCAAAGCGTTGCGCTAACTTGTTACCGCCATACAGGGTCAGTGTCTGAGCACCGGTACCTGTTATTGTAGCCAGTAGGGTGTGCCAAGATGCAGCAGGGCGTTCCTGTAAATAGTTCTCAAAGGTTTTATCTTTGTTACTTGGTAATACTGCCCAGGCATTTAAGTCCTGTAAGACGGTTGCAATTTGCTCTTGTGGAATCTCATAGGCGAGCTGTGCGCCTAAAGTTTTAACAAGACCTGATCCAGCTTTAAGGTCTTTTAATAATCGCATCGCTGGGAACATCTCAGTAACTATTTCAATAGCTGCATCAGTGAGACCGTAAGCTGCTGATTCAGTTTCGGACAGACCTTCTTGCAAACCACGACCAATAGAATGACCACCCGCGACCATACCTGCACCACCATAAATAAAGGCAGGGTTACCCGTCCTTAAAAAGGCGATCATGCCAGGTGCCATCGATCCAAAGGAACGAAGACCGTCATACAAGGCCTTAGCATCTGCTGAGAATCCTTTCATGTCACCCTGGACCCACTTAGAGAAATCCTCTTGACTATCGCCAATCTCATGCAAGAAATTAGCTAAAGGTTTAAGCAGCACTGAATCCTCTCCAGTGATGGCTTTATGTAAGTCTTGACCCATACCAGGGATAGAGCCTAATACATGATAAAAAGCACTACTAAATGCTGGAAGACCCGCACCAGTACTTTTAAATACTTGCTTTATATTGTCCGTTATATTTTCCCATTTACCCAAAGGACCAACGTCATCATAAGCCAGGGCTGCAAAGGCAGGGTCGCGCAACTGTTGTGCCAATATAGGGGAAACCAATGACATTCTTTCTGCGTCAATCTTGTTCAGCTCCGACATCCTTTTGGCTTGTTCCACATTCTGTCTAATCAGCTCAGGTGCTAAACCCGTCTCCTTCGAGAGTTTGTTAATTTCAGCCTGCTGTGTCGCATTGAACATGGATGCCAATCTCAGGTTTTGCTTTAAGGTTTTTAAATTGTCAGCCTGTTCACGCTCTAGATATTGATCGTATTCGTTAACCTCTCCGTCTACTGGTTGATCTGGATTTTGCGCCTGCTCCTCTTTAAGGATTTGTGACAACGTATCATCAAAGCTATTAATTGAGGTTTTAGACCCTAACGGTTTGCTGGCCTGGGTGTCTAGTAAAGGAGAGTTAATGGATGAGTCTTTCTCATCATCAGATTGAATCAATAAAGAATCTAGTGGCATTTGTTATTCCTTAATTTGATATTCTGGAGCACCACCATCAAGACCTAGATAGTCAGTTGTTCCGTCTTTGTTTTGAATTACAGCGTAGTCAAAACCGCCTTGTGAGATTATTTTGTTGGCCGACTTTAAGGGGTCTCTTGCAGTTTTAGTTTGTTGATTTCTGTACCAAACTTGTGCAATTCTTTTCTCATTAACAGCTTGACCTTTACGTCTTAATGAGTCTATTATCTTATTACGATCTACCTCTGGTATCTCACCCAGGTGAACCTCTTCACCATCAATTTTGATATAACTAAGCTCACGTTGGGCAGCATTTAGCGTGCTAACAGTCTGTTCATTACCGCCTAAATAACCAAGGGAATAGACTTTGTTTTCTATCGTATCAAGCAAGATTTGTTGATACTCTTTAGCGTCCAATTCTCGATTCAGCGACATCGTCTTATCAGCTACCCGATTATCAACCTCAGTAACGAATGATCTAATCTTGTCACCCTTGGAGCCTTTGGCTTCAAAATTATCAAAATTAAGACCCATAGAGCCGAGTGCTGCTTTAAGTTGTTCTTTACGAGTTAGGGATGACTTGACCGCTGTGTGACTCTTTTGTAGTGTTCTGAGTGTCTTAATGTCAGCCTCATCCATAAGACCAACATAGACATCTAGGCGTAGTTTCTTAAAGTCTTCATAGTTTGTGTAGGCGAGGTCTTCAAATGCATAGAAAATCTTCTTCGCAGCGATCGGATTTTTAGGTTTCAAAGCGTTAGTTATCCTTGTATCTAAAACCACTTGCAGGGTTCTTTGCTGTGAGCCACTCATTAAATCCCAAACACCGGATGGCAGATTAGCCTTATTGCCACCAGCAACAATATGTTTCTGTACTTGGTCGTAAGCTTCATCCTGTACACGCTTTGTATTCTTTATATTATCTGCTTGTTGCTTATCAACCCTTATGACTACAAGGTCACTTAGGGTAGCGTCTTTAATTGCTTTGGCTGCTGCTGACTGCTTCTCATAAGTATCGTTATTTGGGTCTGCCATAATTGCCTCAGCGAGTTGTTTCGATTTTATCTTATCTGTTCCTTCTTTAAGCAGGGCATCCACTACGTTCCAAGATTCTGGGTCTATCTCTTCTTTGTGTTTTTTATAATATTCGAGTGCCTTCTCAGCGTTGTCAGTCTCAAGATTTTTAATGACCTGAATATGACCCTTAGAGGTAAAATCTAAACGAGCCTTCCTAATGATGTCCCTTTCACCGTCATCTTTAGGGTTGTTGACATCAATACCTATATCTTTGAGTTGGTCGATGATCTCAGTTATTCCCACATTTTTAGCAGCTTGGACGGCTGGCCATTCAAGTTTGCCACCACGAAGTACCCATTCATGACTGTTGGCTGCCATTTCGTCATGCGAAGAGTTAATTCTGGCTAACGTTTGGACTTTGTTATAGGCAATCGTTTGACTGACTGTGTGTGTATTGATTTTATTAAATGCATTGTTAGTCCTGACATCTGCCATCGCACCCCAAGAGTTTGCCAATCTAGGGTCTAGGTTCTTGGACAATTCCTTTTTAAACTTATTTAAACCGTCAATGTATTGCTGTTTAGCGTCCGAAGCTGCACGACCATTGAGTTGACTAAACTCACCCATCTTTTCTCGAATGTGGGCGGAGTAGTTGTTGTCCATTTCACGAAGAGTACCTTTGTCATACTCATCTCTAATCTTCATTTGCTGATTGAAAAGCAGGTCGCTCTGCTTAGAGACTTCCTTACCCAAGCCAATTTGAGCTTGCGCCACATTGCCACCGAAGGCATCGCTTGATACTCTTATATTTTGACGCGCATTAATACCACGCGACTGCAATTGACCGATTTCATATTTAGGTACTGTTGGCATAATGTCTCCTTAATTTAAACGTATTTATACTTGTACCATTTGTCGGCAACGCTCCCAGCACCTGATAACAAAGAAGTCATAGCGCCATAACGACCAGCCGATGCAGCGTTCTGACCAGAGATTCGATTAATGCCAGCCTGGGCACTTTGATTCATCGCTGCTACCTTATAATCGTAAGCTTCACGCTCTGCATTTGAACGGATGGTTAATGCATCCAACTCACCTAATTCTGCGGTATCTCCTAAGATGTCTAGTGCTGAACCAGAATCCACCTCTACACCACCGGCTGCAATAACTGATCTTTGCCTGCCTTTGAGTTGAGAGACCTTTATACGGTGCTGCTTCTCTTTAATAGCTCCACGATCGGTCGCGTCTTGGGCTTGCCATTCGGCTATCTGTTTGTTGTTCTCGTTAACCTGGGCTTGATAATCATATTGCTGTTGTTGAGCTTGGGCTTGAGCTTTTTGACCTTGGTACTGCATAACCGTTCCAATCCCCTGCATACCCATCGATATGTTGGCCATCATAGCTTGAGCGGCTGTCATCCCCCCTACAGTACCGGCTACTGCTGCTGTAAAAAAACACATTATTCTTTCTCCAAATCGTTTGGATATGGGTATCTATAAGCCCATGTACCTGGAGGGCTTAAGCGTCTAGCTTCATTTATTGTCATTAAACTGGCTGCATCTCTAGTAAACTTGCCTACCCTTGGTGGTGTTCCGGTTTTCTTAGATATGGCCTTCGCTATATTTCCATATCCTTGCGCTCCAGCTCTAATTGCTTGCGCTGCTCTAATCATTGCTACACACATTATTCTGACTCCATACTAAAATGATAAAAATCTTTATTCTGTACACCGTAAGGTCTGGCCTCATCAAACTTAAAACCCATCCACTTTAACCAGTGAATAGCTACCTTGTTTCTAACATCTACATAATTTTCCATATACTTATAGAGTGATCTAAATTTCTTAATGAAAGGCTTACACCTTCTTAAAAATGCCATTGGGTGTTTTTCAATTACTGGTGTGGCTAATAACCAAGGCGAACCCTTAGAGCCGATGATTGAAATCGGACACACCCCCCAAATGCATGCTATCTCACCGTTCACTAACCCAGACTTAACGTAACTGGACAGTTCAACTGAATCCTGCACAATTTGCTTTAATGGTCTTGAGCTAACCGCAGCCACTTCATCACGGTCGGCTTGACGCATATTTTCAACCAACGCCTCAATATCCCCAGGTTCGACATCTCGAATCTCAACTTTAGTTGCCAACTTCCACCTCCGGTATTACTGCAAGCAGTGTGATTGGCAATGGGTCATCTTGTCGATAAAAAATTGAACCAGAGGCTGACCACTTAGAAGGTATAGTTACTCGAATGTCACCAGTCTTTAGTGCAGTAGGATCGCCATAGCTCTCGTAAGCCCTTTGCTTAAATTCTGTTAAATTATCACTGTCTGGCCCTAGCTTACCACCACGCGAATCTTCAACTCTAAGGGTCACAGTAGATACACTTTTAGTTTTGCCCTGTATGGTGCTTTTTCCAGTTTCTAAATCTAATGTCTGTATGTCTGCTTGGATTGGCAATCCCACATGAATCTTAGTTGAAGGATTAGCAATAGTAATAGCCCCTGACGAAACCACTTGGCGTGCCTCAACATTGCCATCTGCTAAAATTGATAGCGTTTTACCTTCCAAGTGCGATAACCCTGAAAGCTCATCAACGCCCTCCGCCCAGGAAGTGGTTGCTACAGATTGAAACGCTGTAGGTACGTCACGTCCAGCTCTCACCACAACCACAGTGGCTGATGTGTAAGTTTTGATTGTACAAACCAAGGTATTGAGTCCTATAGTTAAAACGATAGTATTACCCACATCGCCAGAACTAAAGCTTGAGGCACTGGCTGTTAAGGTCAAATCTTCAGTATGCTCCCAGGTCGTACCGCCCGATAAGGTCATCGAAGTAGAGCCGGTATGGGTGCCGTCATAACTCAAACCAGAATCCACAAAGAATGCATCCTCAACGTCAGTAAATACACGAGAACCTAATCTTTCTATGTAGCGTTTAGTGTTGCCATCGATGGTTCTCTTAACCACAAAGTAAGTAGCATCTTCATTGCCCTCGGCCACAGAACAGACCGACTCAAAAGTACCATCGGTGTCATGCCTTGACCAGCCCCAAACCTCATGCTCACGCATATAGGTAAGTGCCGCTATTGAGCCGTCATCTAATACCGCCCAAACGATAGAGTGTGGGGCCTGTGAATAAGCCCACTCAGTAATTGACTTGCCAGCAAACAAATGATTCGACAATACAGTCAGATCGTTACCGGTATAGGTGTCTGACTCTAATGCATAGGCCAAGTCACGAATAATTGAGCCTTTTGACTGTACATACAAAATAGTGTTACCGATTACCAGCGGTGGTACCTCTGAAGCGCCACGATAGCCCTGCGGTTTGAGTGCAATTGAGGTTGGCGTTACCACATTTCCCTCATTAGATACCATAAGCCATTCACCGCCAGAGGTTAGAGTTACTAAATCTGAAAGTGGAACCATATGCCTAACCTCGTTAACCTGTGATGAGGCAATAGTAAAGGTAACTGCATCATCATCCCTTAAAGGTTCCGAAACATTAAAGTTATGATAATTACCGGTCTGTGACATCCACACTTTCTGAGGGTCGTTATTAGACTGACCAAAGGTCAATCGTTGTTGATAGTAAGTTACTGTTGATGGATATTCATCGGTAGTATTAAATATTATTCTGTTTGTTGGTGGCGTGTCTGAGGCGTCAGCCTCAATATTGTCATCTTTAAATGTGGTAGAGGATGCACGTCCAACGAAACCATAAACACCGCCTCTCTTTTTATAGACGTTATAGCTACTAGCTGCGCTCACACTCGACCAGGTAACGGTATTAGTAATGGTAGAGGATAGATTGTTGTTGGTTACTGATCCAGAGCTTGAGGCTACCGATTCTGCACCTGTAGTAGTATCCACACTGGTCACCACATATTCATAGGAGGTATCGTCCTCGCCTGAATCATAATTCTGTCTTGACACGCTGACACCGGTTGGTGCTGACATAGTTGTGCCAAAAGTAATATTACTAATCGACCATGAAGTGTGGGACGCTCTACTTAGTTCTTTAGGTGGATGGTCCGGATGACAAATCGTCATTATGTCGGCCGACTGAGTGAACTGTAATTGACTAAGGTCGGTGTGGGCGTATGGGGTAGTAATTTCTACTGGTGAGCCACCTGATTCTACCTGCCCTCCATCCTTAATAACTCTCATAATGAGATCACCAAACTCCAACACATAGGTCTGCTCAGTATTAAATTCAAAAGGAATTAACCTGGTAGATTTGCTTGAGTCTTTAGTTTCACAAATATATTTGGTGCCTGACCTATTAGACACACCACCGTGTGCCTGTACCATAAAGTTACGACAGGTCTTGAGGCCTACCGCATATTTGGCTAAATCAACTCTAGCATGTAATGAAGGGGCTAACTCACCGCCTGAGAATGATGGCTGTATAACGTAGGCTGGCATTAAGCCCTCCCGTTAATCCAAGACGCTTCACGATTTATATCGTCAGCGGATTCATTGGCATTAAAAGCATGCGCCTCATTTATTGCAACCTGGTACATTTGATATGCACTTAGCATACGGTCATGATCCCTAGTCAATGGCATAGCTATGTCTGCTGCAATTCTCCAAGATAATGCATTAACAAACAAAGAGTCAAAGGTCAATGGGTTTGTCACTTTATAAGTGTAAACCAGTACCGCATCCTCCTGATCGGTCAGAATTACTCTTGAGTTATAAGCATCATTTAATGCAATCTCAAACTTAATTGGGTCACCTGCTGTGTCCGTTTGTAAGATTTCTCTGGCGTACAAGGCATCATTCGGATAGGAATAACGATACGACCAATTACCTGGTGGCGATCCTACATCACTTAATGCTAAGTGGCGTTTAGCAAAGCCCCATTGGTGCGCTCGCAACAAAGCATCACGAGAGTCTGCATACAACAAATTACAGTGAAAAGCTTCCTCACTTTTATCTGCGGTCAATGACGAAATAGTAGCGCTAGAACCAATATGCGAGAGTGCTAAATTACAAATACCAACTTCACTAGCCATTTTTTACTCCGTAAATAATTAGTACCAGGGATTACTATCCCTGGATTTTATTTTTAAGCCTGTTTAGCTTTGGCTTTCTTAGCCGGTGCTTTTTTAGGCTTGGTCTTTACCTTTAAGACTTCCATCCAACTACCCAAGTGGGTTTTGTCTTGTATTTCAAAGACATCGCCCTCTTGACGTAGTATTTCATAGTAGCCTTCAGCGGTAGCTCTAACCTGCATTATGCGTTAGGATAAGACTGCCACTGCTGTGCGTCTTTAACGACTGATGCACTTAGCGTCATTGTTGGGCTTGAACCCCCAACATCGTAGTACAGACGTACATAACGCTCATTCGTATCAGGTAAACCCAGAACTAACGTATCGCCAATGGCGGCACTCGCTATAGAGCGAGAGGTTAGAACCGTTGTAGCAGAACTAAATGAAGAGTTATCGTCCGTTTGAACTAGGACAGCTAGGGTTGGCGAAGTGCCTCCCATAGCAACGTCAAAGTTCAGCGCGATTTTCATGTCTTCGCCTACACCAATATCACGATCTGAACCCAAATCGATAATATTGGTAGAAGCTGCATCAGCCGTTACAGATTGTGCATCCGATAGCTGTAAATTGTAATCAATTATCATAATGTTTTCTCCTTAAAAAATCCGATTAGCTTACTGTTGCTTCGGTGTTTAAAATTGCATCATTACGTCTGAATGGAATTCCATCAAAAGTCATAACACGCTTACCAGCAATTTCGTCCATAGAAAGACGTACATTACTCGTATTAGTAATTTGCCTACGCAAGATTGATGAAACAGTACGGTTACCATAGAATGTCGCACGACCTAATCCTAGGTTTGGAACTTTCTCGATTGCTTGAACCATCAGATCAACTAAGTCAGCACCCGAAGAGGCATCTTTAGTTAAGTTTGATACATCGATATTAGGGATACGAACCACATAACGCCAGTCTCTCAAAGTTAAACCAATATCCCACTTATAGTGAGTACGGTAACCTTGATATTTACCTGATGCTGCATCCTCTAAAGTCACTTCACCAAGGTCTTGATGTTTCAGACCAGCTTGTGAACCTTTAGGATAGATACCATGAGCCGTGTTAGGACCCCATACCACTAACCAGATGGAAGTGTTGTCAGAACCTGAACCGCCACCCACGATAATGTTGTCACCAGACTCAGCAGATGTTGATGAGTAGCGTGGAGCTAGACCCATAAACTTCTCTGGATCAGTACCAGTATCACCATAGAACAATGTACTAGCCATTGTCTGGTTCATAGACTCCAGGAACGCACGATCCTCAGACAGACGGAAAGAAGCTGAGTTGCCGTTAAGGTCAGCTAGTGCCTTATCGACTTCAGCATACGCCTCAAGCATACCTGCTGTATCAGTCACCTGAACAGTTGTACTTTTTGAAGGTTGAACACCATAGTTCAGTTTACGCCAAGTTGAACTTGGTAGCCCTGAACGGATTGTTGTACGATGCCCGGTAGGTAGGTTTCCTTCAAGGAAGGTCATATCCTCTAGACACTCGTTAGTTTCAGATAGTAATTCGACAATAGTGTCGATCTTACCGTCTGGATCTTGACGTTTAGCCACATCGGCTAAAGTCGGGTTTGTTGTTGATAATGTTGCCATTATTTACTCCTTTTATTATTATTTCATTGATGGATATAGAACATTCTCACGAGTTTTTTGGCTGGCGTTAGCACCGCTAACAACTACCCTATCCTCAGAGATTGCCTTACCCACTCTGTTAAGAAACCTGATCATCTCTGGGTGGTTACCCAGTCCTGATACATCAAGCATCGTACTAAACTCAGCCGTACCGAACGAGTCCCTAGCCTTGACTGCGGTTGAGACATTCTTATTGAAGTCATCGCCACCAATCTCGGTATCAGTCTTCGCTTGACTTACCCAAGCCTTTTGCTGCTCAACCCATTGTGATACCTCGTTTTCACGCATTTTGGTAACCATATTCACGCCCGCCTGGGCCTGTTCTTGGGTTAGGTTGTTTTCTTTAGCCCACTGCTGGTAATCCGACAGTGTTTCCTCGTTTATACTGTAACTTTCAGGTACTTCAAAATCTGAATATTCATCAGGGGCACCCGCCTCCTGGTCATCCTCATTTGATTCTTCAGTTTCAGTTTGTGCAGCTTTACTCTGCTCCTCATCAGGAGGATTTTGCATTTGTGCTTCATCCTGGCTTGGAGTAGAATTTTCTGCCTGCTGTTCAACGACCTCTTCCGCATTGGTGTTAGTCTGTGTCAGCAAAGTGTCTTCATCAGGCATTTTGTTCTCCTTTATTGTTTTCTTTAATCATCAACAAATACTTTTCAGTATCTGCCAATAACACTTCATCTACTAACCACAGCCCTATGTTTCTTTGACCTTCATTAAAGAAGGTGGTGCTGTTGCCAGTAAAACTGGTTCTGTGCTGACCTGTCTTTTCCAAGATACGCCAGATAAGCCTACGACCCCACTTCGTAGATAGCAGTTGTCGTAGATCATCTAGCTCAGTTCCGCGCTTGTTCTTGTCGTTAGCTTTTGCACGTTTAACTTCTTGCTCGTCAGATGCATTAAATTCTTTTTTCACAATTACAATATCTCATAAAAAATACAACTTACCTTGCGCTAACTATTGCATGCCGCCTAAAATATTACTCAGAACATTGTTACCTTCTGTGTCAGCCTCCGATAAAACCTTGGCCGCTTGCGCTCCCTGGTTAACTTGCTCCATTTGCTGTTGCTGTTGCTGGGCTTGTGCTCTTTGCTCCCTTAAACTTAAAACATCATCATCAGAAACCACAATCTTAGGTGGTACTCCTAGCATTTCTGCATATTCATCAACCGACTGATCAGCATCAAACTTATCTAATACTTCAGGTTTAGCTGCCGCTAAGTTACCAACAAAGCCGGCCAGCCTTTCAATAGCTCCAGTACCAATAGCTCTTTGAGCTTGAGCCATAACTGAGATATATTCAACCCTAAGATCAACACCGTTTAACTCTTCTGGAGCCGGTGGCACCAAGTTGTTACGAATCATAATATTAAAGGTACGGTCAATCAAAGGATCAAGCAACTCTGAATGTAGGCGCTCTAATACTGGGCCTAACATTAATAACTTCTCTTCATGCCTCTCATCAATCTCACGCGCTGTAATTTGTCTTCTATTGGACAGGGTTAGCATTTGGAATAAATCTGAATAGAATCCATGTTGAATTCTGTTTTGAGTTTCAGCTATATCCTGTTGCAGCTCTGCAAGTCTAGGGTTAACTTCATAGGTAGGACGAAATCCTCCCTGGGTGCCTTGCATACTATCAACATAAGTGACACCACCTGGCAACACAGAGGCTGCCTGCCCTCTAAGGGATGATGGTGCCTGCATAGGCGGATTAATCATCTTATCGATACCTTGAGCCTTTCTCTTTTGCTCAATCTGGAGCATTTTAACATCGCCAAGCACGTCCATAGCTGGAGAGCGTCCATAGATGTCAACTCCTGTAACGTGCCATCTTGGAGCCATTACTGGAAACTCTTCATACCCTGAATCACCCAACAGCTTATCTCCACGTCCACCTTTTTCAAAGTAAACCGATCGATAAAGCATATTCTTTGAATCACGCTTATTAGTCTCTCTAGCGTGGTTAGGCTCAATCACATGAATAATGTCAACCCACTTGTCTAGCTGTCCATTCTTATGCATGCCATTAACTTCATCTGAACAATTCTCTTTAGAGAACCACTGCACGGTCTGCGACACTGTTAGTTGAAACTCACGATAAAATGTATCTACATTTAAACGATCTGAATTAGCCAGGCCATACTCACCTGCCGTAAAAGGATAGCAACGAATAACATCGTCATGGTCTTCCTGCACAAGCATAGCTGCGGTACCAAACACACCCATCTCTTCATAAACAGTTTGTAATGAATTGTATAGGTTTGACCTAGAAAAGATTTCACGCATACGCTTCTCAGATTGGAACAACCACTGCTTAACTTCTGCCACCTCCATCAGCGTAGGATCAGGTGTAGCTAATCTAAACCAAGGCCTTGCCGGTGAAGTGATACCACTCATCATGCCTGCTGATAAGGTGCGGATTGCCATAGTGGCAGTTGAATCGACAATCTTGCCGTTCTTCTTAGAGCCATCATTACGTTTGGATGCTAAGAATCGTCCACGCCTTGGCAGGATATATTCACTTAACTCTTCCCAGTGTCCGAAGTAGGTAGAGCGCTCATTTTTAATGTCTGCCCATCTACGAACAAACTTACTGCGCTGTGTCTCTTTCATATTACATTCCTAATAATTAGTTTTAATACCCAGGCTTAACAACTCCCCTGGTTGCAATTCTTGGAGCCTTTTTGGTTTTGTTTGGATTTGGTTCAAGCTTGTAGGCAACCTCCTTTCGATTAATATCGTCAACAGCCCTCTTGACTGCCTCACGAGCAGAATTTGAACTTTTAAAAAGATACATAATCTAATTTCCTAATAAGGTTTTTTTACTGACATCAGCCTCACTTAAATCACCACGAGGGCCTGTTAGAATTGTTGACTTTCTGCCCTGCTGGGTTGCCAGTTGCTTCTTCTCTCTCGCACGTTCTGCTTTGGTTGCTGGGTCAGCTTGGCGTGGCGGTTTAGGTGGTGGGGTTGGAATTGATGGCGGGGGCGGTGGTGCCGCTACTTTTGGTTTTGAAAAAAAACACATACTGTTTCTCCTTATATTAATTGAAAGGGTCGTAATCAAACTCCACCGACTCTAATGGTTGGTGGTGTCCAAGCTTCTTAGGTGCGACAGGAAACGCGAACGTCAACGCTAAAGCATCTCCCAAGTCTGGTGATCGGCCACCGCGCTTCTTGATCTCGTCTTTGGATTCAAGTTGTAAGCGATTAGCTGCATCGAATTTATACATAGGAACACATAGGTCAGTCTTGAGTTCCGTGTTATTAGGTAGCGAGCCTCCATCATCTAACCAGATGCGAATGCTATCCCACATCTCACTACGCTTGTTGTTATATCTTGGGTTGGTTGGCTTACCACCAAAGTTCACCTCATTGACAAAAAAGCCTAGCTGTCTAAGACGATCAATTACGCCCTCACCTCGACCAGCATCAATAAACACTGCGTCTGGCTCCCACTCGTTTATAACCTGACCCACCATACCGGCTAGGCTCATGTTATCGATGTCTTGGTAAACGATCGGTTCATATGAGGCCAGCCCTTGTCTTTTAATAATTACACTTCTATCGTCACCATAACGGGCAACATCCACACCCAACACTCTAGGGGAGCCATCGACATCGCCCTGTTTTCTAATAATAGCTGCTGCCTTGGTTACCTTATCGATGGTAATAATTGCATTGTCAACACTGGCTGCAAAGTCACACAAGAACTCTTGTCGATACTGGTTGTCGGTCATTGTTTCTTTTGCCAACTCCAGCTCTTCAATACTCAATACATCGGTCTCATCTACTCTATACATACCGCCATACCACTTGTCATTATTGACAGCGTGCTGGTACAATTCATGAAACTGATTGAGTCCTTTAGGCGTGCCAATAAATAAACACCAGCCTATGCGATCTGCTAGTGCAGGCCTGATAATCTCTGGCCAAGTCTCAATACGCATATCAGCCACCTCATCCATGACCACGCCATCAAAGTAAAGTCCACGCATCGCTTCACCGTTATCAGAACCATACAGCCTTACTCTTGAACTATTAGGGAAGTCGACCGATAGATCAGACTCGTTGGCCTTACATCCAGGAACAGTTAATGCGAACCTCTTTAGATAATCCCAACTAACCTGTTTAGCCTGTTTTAAGAAAGGAGCTACATAACTAAAGCGGGCGTTCTGTTTTTTTGTTCTTAGTGCTGCATCAATCAAGGCATTGATAGCGAGATAGGTTTTTCCGAATCGTCTATGACAAACCAATACCGAGAATCGCTTGAGGTTCTTATGGATCGCGTCCTGATATTTATGTGGTACATAGCCAGTGTCTATCGCCTGAGTGGACATCTAGTCTTCATCCCCTGGTGCTCTTTGGATTCCAGTTACTACATTGAGCTGCATGTCACCGGTATTATGGACATCCTGTTTGTCAGCCCACTTAAATCTATTCTTCATATTCATGTACCAACCAGTGTAGTTAAACTCTCTATCTCTTAAACTAATACGGCCTTCTTTCTCCCACCAAGCCCTTGATAAACTAATGCCTCTTTTTATGGAGTCCGAAAACTCTTTGTTTTCTTCCTTCCAACGGTAGTAGGTATCCTTTGAAATATCTAAAGAACCTATTACCTCTTCTTGGCTCGCACCTTCCTTCATAAGCTCAACAACAGTCTCACACATTTCAGGTTTATACTTAGTTGGTCTGCCCACTTTTGCCATGATATTAATATACCTCTATGATTGCAAGTTACCTTGCGCTACGATTTATCCTTATTCAAAAACCCTATTAACTCCCAGGCCTATTCCGACACGACACCGATAATTAACTATCAAGCTTATATTCTGTCTGGTGCATTCAAACTTACTGGCTATCTCTACACAAGTCATACCGCCTTCATGCAGCAATCTGATTAACTCAACTTCATGATCTGTTAATTTTGCATTGTGATGCGTTTCACCCACTCGATAGCCGAAGCCCCGTTGGGTCCTACCAGTAGTGGCAACCGTTTGCCATTTTCTAAGAAGCGCCTGTCTTGCCATCACCCCAGGGCAGATGTACCAATTAGGGATGTTTAGATTCATTAGACTCCCCCTTTACTTCATCAATCATTACCTCATTAATCAAATAATTAATCTCAAATGCGATTTGCTCAAATTGTATTTTTTGATCACCGTCTTTAGCATTAACCACGCCTTGAATAGCCAGCTTGTTTATCGCTTTTAACTTAACCAAGCATTCATCCATTGAATGTATCATGGTGCTTTAATTCCCATCGCTTTCCAATACAGGTCATCGGGGTGAGGCAACATAATGCCTAGCCCTGCTGATAATCTATCAACCTCTTCTAAGTAACGTGAGAACTCAGCCACTTTCATATTCTTGGTTTCTTTCAAACTTGTAACCTCTTTTCCATTCAAACCAGT
>Ga0208013_1000760_pt1 | contig 16759 bp, 23 predicted proteins | sample 16_taG_FD_184091 | JGI IMG/M metagenome (GOLD analysis project Ga0208013, IMG submission 184091) | Marine viral communities from the Subarctic Pacific Ocean - 16_ETSP_OMZ_AT15313 metaG (SPAdes) (version 2) | ecosystem: Environmental > Aquatic > Marine > Oceanic | place: Pacific Ocean | collected...
AAGAGTAGCCAAGCTACAGGACATTCCATTCAAGCTAGTGACATGGCCTCACGATGAGTGGCAGACAGAAGTAAAAGGATCGTATCAGTTAGCTGAACAGTTAGGTGATATGCAAAGGCAGAGTATTGTGGACACAGGAGCTAAGTTCAACATGCTATGCCCACTGGCAGGATCGACAGACATAGGCAAGAACTGGAAGGATACCCATTGAGTATACTAGGGATAATTATTTCTATCTTTCCTCTAATTTATCTCTTGACAAGCTATGTCTTTTCGTGTATATTAAACAAATCAGCAACGCCAAAAGGAGATAACAATGGCAAAAGCTAAAACTAAATACGGTGTATTTGAAGGCTCACTTTACTATGCCCGACTACACACCGACAACATGGATGACAGTGAGTACCATGAACGTACTCAAGGTCAATACAATACTGTGTTCATCCCAAAGGATGACGAAGAAGTCAACCGCATGGTAGACCTTGGGTTTCCTACTGAGTCAATGGGAAATCAAATGATCAAGGAATACAGTGTAGCTGATGGACGTAAGGGTATGAAACTCAAGCGTCCGAATGTTCATCCATCTGGCATCGAAGACTTTGGTGGTGCTCCTTCTGTAACCAAGGGTGTAACCAACTCCCCTTGGGATTACATTGAGGATGGTGCTCTAGGTAACGGTACTACAGCCAAGGTAAAAATCTCTATCTATGGGGAAGGTTCAACCGCATCTGTCCGACTAGAGAAGGTGGGTGTCTTGGAGCACGTTCCATACGAGGAACTAGAACTAGAGGATCGTTGGTAGGATGAACAACAGGCGCAACCCAATGGCTAAGGACTTGAGGCAACCCAAGTATAAGCCAAGGGTTGTGCCTGACAAAAAGAAACCTAAGCCAGTACGTAAAGAGAAACACAAAGGATCGAAGGATGATTGAGGCAACATACGTTGACCATATGGGTAGTGATCTTAGTGTGGTCAATGCAGCTAGGGTTAGCTTTGGTAAGAAGAGTGAATGGGATTGGGCAGAGGTAGACGGAGAAGGTAACTTAGATGTACTAGAGCAGCGACTATCTGACCATGATACCAAGCTGATCCGTTACTTAGCCAAGCACAAACATATGTCACCATTCGGTCATGCCTTTGCTACCTTCCATGTCAAAGCACCTATCTTTGTGGCACGTCAGCTAGTGAAGCATAAGTTCCTACGATGGAATGAGATCAGCCGTAGGTATGTGGATGATGAGCCTGAGTTCTATGAGCCTGATGTTTGGCGTGGCAGGGCTGATGATAAGAAACAAGGCAGTGCAGGTGTTGTAGATATACAAAAGTCTTTCTTTATTGTTGATCCTATAACTGATGAAGAATCACAAAACACGGATCGTATTCCAGAAACCTTAAATGAGTATATAATAACTGCTTACAGAGACTTAATACTTTCTGGTGTATGCCCAGAGCAAGCACGTATGATACTACCACAGTCCACTATGACCGAATGGTATTGGTCAGGTAGCTTGGATGCATTCTCTGATATGTGCCTACTGCGTTGTGCTAGTGATACACAGGTAGAGACACAAGAGGTAGCTAATCAGATCAGTCTCAAGATGCATGAACTATTCCCTGTGTCATGGATGGCACTAGCTAAAGGAGAATGAAGATGAGTGAAGCAGAACTATATTCAGTAGCAGGTATCGCAGTTTGTTCAGGGACTATCGGTTTCGTAGTTGGCATGAAGATAGCATGGGATGACGCTAAAGAAATTTACTGGCCTTATGTATCTGGAGATAAGAAATGATACTCTCAGATACTTTACTGTGGCTGATCTGTATTAATTTTGGATTGACAATAGGTCTTCTTCTCATAACATACGACATGAAAAAGAAACTACTCAATAAGGAAAAGTAAAGTGTACGCAGTTGAGATTGAGATTGAACTAGGTGAGTTCACCTATGTCCGTAAGGAAAACCCTTGGACAGAAGACCATAAGGTGTGGGTGTTTGGCAACCTACACGATGCAGAAGAAGAAGCTAAGAGGTGGTGTACAGGAAGAGTAGTGTCTTACATCAGGCCAATGTCTAAGGATGAGAGACAAAGATCAGAAGAGAAGGGTCAAGCTAATGTCTAAACAAGTGCTAGTAGATGGAGACACCTTTGCCTATCGTGCTGCTTTCTCTTGTGAAGACAGTAGCTTAGACGATGCAATTGATAAAGTAGATGAACTTATAGATGATGCTTTGAACAAGGTTATGTGGGAAGTATCTGAGGATGGGTTTCAGGTGTTCCTTACTGGCAAAGGTAACTTCAGGTATGACATAGCTATTACCTATGAATACAAAGGAAACAGAAAGGGAGCAGAAAAACCCCGACACCTACAAGGCATCAGGGATCACATGATAGCTGAATGGGGTGCTATAGTATCTGAGGGTGAAGAGGCAGATGACCTCATAGGTATCTGGTCTACTGACTATGGGTCTGACTGTCTTGTTGTGTCAGTTGACAAGGACATGATGCAGTTACCCTGTCACCACTACAACCCTAACAGACGTTCATTTTCTAGGGTATCCAAGGTAGGCGGTAATAGGTTCTTCTATTCACAAATACTGACAGGAGATAAAGCTGACAACATCATAGGTCTGTATGGCATAGGTCCAAAGAAAGCTGAGAGAATACTTGAGGACTGCGAGAGTGAAGAGGATATGTATGAGGCTTGCCTGAGGAGCTACAATGGTGACGAAGATAGAGTGATAGAAAATGGTAGGCTTCTGTGGTTACGTAGGTTTGTAGGTCAGATATGGGAGCCACCTAAATGCACTACCGATCAGGCTTAGAGGAACGTACAGCCAAGTACTTAAGAAGTCTAAAGGTTAAGTTCACATACGAAAAGATGAAGATCAAGTGGCAAGACCTAAGACACAGGACTTACACACCTGACTTCGTACTTGACAACGGAATAATAATTGAGACAAAGGGACGGTTCATTCCCTCAGACAGAAGCAAACACTTAAGGATAAGGGAACAACACCCTGACCTAGACATAAGGTTTGTATTCAGTAATCCTAATGCTAGACTATACAAAGGTTCTAAATCTACATATGCGAGTTGGTGTGAGAAGTATGGTTTTAAATATGCTAAAGAAAAAATACCTGTTGAGTGGATAAAAGAAAGGAAAGGTACTTGACAATGCTTGATGAAGAGAGTAAAATACGTGCTCTTGCTGATAACTATGACCTAGATTTTTTACTGGAAGAAAGTGATGTAAGGGTTATGCACGTTATCAAGTACCTAGTTGATGAAGGTTTCTTAGACCTTGATGACTACTTTAACTTTGATGCTGAACTAGAAGAATGGAGAAGATTAGAGGAATGATAAACGAACATGACATAGAGGCGTTTAAGGCTTATCAAAACTATGATTTAACCTTAAACGAATACCAACGAAAGGCTAGAGAGACAGCCATCTACCCTGCAGGTGCTTCGATACTGTACCCTGCCTTGGGACTAGCAGGGGAAGCAGGTGAGGTAGCTAACAAAGCTAAAAAGATTATCAGGGACAACAAACTAGACAGAGAAGGCATGGCAAAAGAACTAGGTGATTGCCTTTGGTATATAGCTGCACTGGCTAAAGACTTAGGTTACAATATGTCAGACATAGCTCAGAATAACTTAGATAAACTAGACCGTAGGAAAAGGTATGGAACAATTAAAGGGGAAGGTGATGATAGATAACTATTTACCAACTGACTACCAGACATTCATAGCTACTAGCCGTTATGCTAGGTGGTTAGAGGACGAACAGTGCCGTGAGAGTTGGGCTGAGACAGTTGATCGTTACATGGATAATGTTGTCAAACGTGCCTTAGATATAGACACAATAGCTATTGCCTCAGAAATCAAAGAGGCTATCCTTGGCTTAGAAGTTATGCCTAGCATGAGAGCTATGATGACCGCAGGTGCAGCACTAGACAGGGACAACACATCAGGTTACAACTGTAGTTACCTACCCGTAGATGACCCTAAGTCCTTCGATGAGGCTATGTTTATTCTCTTGTGTGGCACTGGCGTTGGGTTCAGTGTCGAGAGGCAGTTCATCAGTAAGCTGCCAGAAATCCCTGAACTCTATGATAGTGAAACCATCGTTGTAGTCAGAGACAGTAAGGAAGGTTGGGCTAAGTCCCTTCGTCAAGTGATAGCACTCCTGTACAGTGGAGAAATTCCTCAGTGGGATGTATCTAAGGTACGTCCTGCAGGTTCAAGACTTAAGACCTTTGGTGGTAGGGCAAGTGGACCTGCACCTCTTATTGACCTATTCAATTTTGTTGTCAGAGTATTTAAAGAGGCACAGGGACGTAAGCTATCAAGTATTGAGTGCCATGATATCATGTGCAAGATTGGTGAGGTAGTTGTAGTCGGTGGTGTACGTAGGTCAGCTATGATCTCCTTGAGCAACCTGAGTGATGACCGTATGCGTCATGCTAAGTCAGGTTCATGGTGGGAGAATGATCCTCAACGTGCCTTGGCTAACAACAGTGTTAGTTATACAGAGAAACCCGATGCGGTATCCTTCATGCGTGAATGGATGGCATTAGTTGAGAGTGGGAGTGGTGAACGTGGTATCTTCAATCGTGAAGCAAGTAAGAAACAGGCTGCAAAAAATAACAGACGCAATCCTGACCATGAGTTCGGAACTAATCCTTGTAGCGAAATTATCTTACGGCCTTACCAGTTCTGCAATCTTACAGAAGTTGTGGTACGAGCCACAGATACGTTGGAAGACTTGGCTAGAAAGGTTAGATGTGCCACAATACTTGGGACGATCCAAAGTACATCCACAAGGTTCCCTTATTTGCGAAAGGTGTGGCAACGAAATACAGAAGAAGAACGACTGCTCGGTGTGTCTCTCACAGGGATAATGGACAACAAGTTAATGACAACAGCTAACAAAGGTTTGGAGAGTACCCTTGTTTATTTACGGAATGAAGCAATATCTACGAACAAGGAATGGGCAGATCGTCTTGGCATTGAGCCTAGTACTGCTATTACTTGTGTCAAACCAAGTGGTACAGTCTCGCAACTCGTTGACAGTGCCTCTGGAATACATGCCAGACATTCAGACTACTACATTAGAACCGTTAGAGGAGATAACAAAGACCCCTTGACACAGTTTATGAAGGATCAAGGTATACCTAATGAACCAGATGTAATGAAACCTGACGCAACAACTGTGTTTAGTTTCCCTATCAAGTCTCCTGATGGTGCGGTAGTAACCAAAGACTTAACAGCTATCCAACAACTTGAGACTTGGTTAGTTTATCAAAGGTTCTGGTGTGAACATAAACCAAGTATAACTGTTAACGTCCAGAAAAATGAGTGGCTTTCTGTAGGTGCATTTGTATACGAACACTTCGATGAGATGTCAGGTGTGTCATTTCTGCCATACAACGAGCACACATATCAGCAAGCACCCTATCAAGAGGTTGGACAAACTGACTATAATATGCTATTATCACTTATGCCAGAGAAGATTGATTGGACTAAACTATCGGAGTATGAACAAGAAGACAACACAGTGGGTATGCAAACGATGGCTTGCTCAGGTGATGTCTGTGAAATAGTGGACTTAACATGACAGCTAAACGTAAATTCAACAAGGCAGCTTATGATCTCTACGATCAGACAGCTAAAGATAAACTGGTGGCTCTTCTCTCTGAGAGGGGTCACACCATAATCTCATCAGAGGAAGACTACTATGCTGATGTTGTCTCTCAGAAGGAAGGGTACACCTACTTCAATGAGGCAGAGGTGAAGACAGCTTGGTCAGAAGATTGGCCTACCCATTGGAAGGAGATACGTATACCTGAACGGAAGAAACGATTACTAGCTAAGTATCAGGATGAGAAAGGTGTCTTAAACTTCTATGTATTCCGTAAGGATATGAAACAAGTATGGAGAATAAAAGATACACAATTAACAGATGAGTCCTTGAAAGAGGCTTTCGGAAGGTATATATCTAAGGGTGAGAAGTTCTTTCATATACCTTACACAGAAGCGGAGTTAATAAATGTCTGACCTAGTAAACGAACCACCCCACTATGGTGACGGAGAGATTGAGTGTATCGACTACATGAAGGACAACATGGATGCTATGATGTTCATGGGTTATCTTGAAGGCAACACCAAGAAGTACTTACACCGTTACCGTTACAAAGGTAAGCCAGTAGAGGACTTAAAGAAAGCACGTTGGTATCTAGACAGACTAATACAGGAGATGGGAGGATGATATTTGTTCCGATAGTACTAGCTTGTTCCTTAGACTACTCAGGTTGTAGAGGGTACACAGCTAGTACTGCCTTCTTGTCTATGAGGGAGTGTCAGATGTCTGTTCGAGAAGGTATTAATAATCTATTAGAAAAGAACCTTATCGTACTTGACTTTAAGTGTGTAGCCTTTAATACAGACGAAGCATAAAAAAAAGGAGAGCTAAAAGGCTCCCCTACGTTCTTTTCTTTCCTGATGCAGTCGTTGACCACTTGACTTTCTTTGGCCCTGTCTTTTTCTTGGCCTCAGATTTACTGATCTTACCTGCTACTGACTTAGGCCGACACGCAGGGTAGCCTCGTTTCTCACCCTTCTGTCTGCCACAAGGTTTGCCTGTCTTGACATCACGCCAATCCTCAGCAAACCATTTTCCTAGGCCACCCTTAGCCATATCAACAGCAGTCACATTTTGGGTTACACTTACGATTTAGTAAAGCACACCAAAGTCTTTTTAAATATTTCATCATTACTTTTTCCTCTTCACCCTGTTATCTTTGCCTGTCCACTTACCACCCTTGGACTTATACCATTTAGATGCCCAAGCATTAGCATATGCTGATGGGTATACCTTGAATTTCTTCTTAGCTTCTGACTTAGCTCTTGACCACAGAGAGGGGTTAGTTGGTGTAGGCATTGTGTTTCTTTCTTAAAGTTTATCCATGTAGTACATTAATCCTAGAAGACCAAATCCTGCTGTTAGGACAACCAGTAAGATTATACAACCCCATAGAACTATCTGGTCAAACAACTCTTGCTGTTTCTTTTTCTTAGCTGCTAAGTCTTTTTTCTTCTGTACTCGTATGTCCTTACGTAAAGCAAGTAGTTCATTCCATGCTGAGAAACCTCTAGTAGATATTACGATAGCCCTTAGCTGTTCCTCAATATCGTCGGCTTGCTTACGTTTAACGAATGTGTCTAAGGCTTCTTCATTAGCTGACGAAAAGGGACTACTCTTTTTCTTTTCGTGGTTAGACTTAGCTGAGTCAATGGCATCGAACAGAGAGCCTAAGTCCTTAGCTAAGGATGCTATTTCTTTCCCTGCAGATATACCTGCCTTGACACCTGCAAATATTGTAAGTGGGTCCATTCATGCTACCACAAAATCTATTAGTTTCCCTTGGGGAAGTTTATTGTTTGGTCTGTGAGGGTGGTAGGCATAGGGTTCTTCATGCCTGTATGTGTTGGCCTTCTTATCTACAGCCTTATGTGTTTCCTGTACTCTAGTTTCCTTATCACTCTTGCCTGACTCAAAGACAATATTCTTGTGAGTATCAAAAGGCATGAAGGGTAGAGGGAAGTGGGCTAGTAAAGTATTCTTTACCATTTCTTACATGACCAGTAACGTGCTGTAAACTTATCCTTAGCTGTATCACACTTATGTCTAGCCCTGAATGATTTTCTGCGCTTGGGATTAGATTTCTTAATGGTCATGTTGGCATCCCCAAACCTAATAATCTTTTCCTTACCGTCCTTACAAGCCTTGACAACAAACTTCTTGCCGCCTGAAACCTGACGTTTAGGACTGTTGCACTTCATTTTTGATTTGTCTATCTTAGCCACGGTATCTTCCTAATGTTATTGTCTTAAGGAAACCTCTCCAGATTTCTATAGGAGAGGGGAGCATCCACCCAAGGATCATCATAAGGATAACCCATGTGGGTATGTCTTGGTTCATAACCTTCACACTTTCGATGGCTCCGTCTACACTGAAGCCACCTGTTGATTGGTCAACTGCTACGTTCTCACCTGATATGTCACTACTCTGATCTAGTAGGGACTGATTATTCTCAGCACCTACCTGAGTGTTAGCATTAACATTTGTACCTGAGCCACCACCACCTAGTCCACCTAAGAGAGACATAGGGTTGAGGCAAGCACTGAGTGTAAGACATAGTAGTATGGCTACAAAGAGTTTCACTGATCAGCCTTCTTTTTAATAAGAGATATTATTCTTTCTCCAAAAGTTAGTTCATCTTTAAAAGTTTTAGATACAGCCCCTCTGTCTTGGACACCTTGTTTGTTTAAAACACCATGAGGTGCTATCATTCTAGCCTGTAAATCCTTAAAAGAACTGGTGTATAAACTTGAAAACTCTTCCATATTAGCTTTTATAATATTTTCCATTTTTGAATCTTGAGTAAAGAACGGTTCAACATGAATTGTATTGCTAACGCCTCTTTTGTTTTCAGACCTAGTTTTAACTCCCCTATTTTTATAGTTTTCGTAACCGTGTTTTGCAGCAAAATCTACAACTAATTGATTAAATCTTTCAGCAGCAGCCCTTACTTCTGGGGAAGAATTATCTGGAACGATAACTTCGGTTCCACTGCCACCTTTAAAAGAGTTAAAGTCGAGAGAAATATTGTATAACCCGCTTGATGGTTTCCAACTAGCCCTTGTACCCTCAGAAATAATTAAGTCACCAACCTTTGTTTCAGGTCTAGCTTTTGGTCTTAGACTACTGCCCTCTTCTAAATTACTTACTGCCGCAGGTTGAGCAATTTCTGTTACCTCACTTTGGTTTAAGTTAATAGGTTCTACAAGACCTGTGGAAGCCATTCTGTCAACAGCAGGTACAATAATTTCTTGACCTATTTGAAGAAGATTAGGGTCTTTTATTTGAGGATTAGCTTTTAAAAACTCTTCTTTGTTATAGGGATACTTTTCTACAATACTATCAAGAGTGTCTCCCTTTTCAACTACAATCTTCTGACCTGCTTCAAACCCTCTAGCTCCTGTCCGACTTTCTTGAGCAGCAGAAGTATCTCTAAAAGACCCAAGGTTTTGCTCTGCTGCACCTACACTAAATTGGTCACTAATTTTTTTCATTTCTGCGTTTAGGTGAGCATTAGAAATAACACCTGATTGATATATTATATCTACTAAACCTTTAAAGGTTGCCTCAAGTGCCTTAAGCCCATCAAAATTATCAAGGGCAGGGGAGGGTGGTACTATATCACCAGACGTAACCGTTGGTTGATCAGGTATAGCTCTACGAGCATCAGGTGCTTCACTTACAGAAACATTTGGATCAACGATACCTTTAATACTTAGTAAAAAATCAGTCATGTTATTGCCCTGTCCATTTAACAGTAAGATCAGTATCAGGGTTACGAACCCAAGAATTTGGAGGTACTTGAGTTCTAAGTATTTCTGTCCACCCTGACTCAGGTCCGTATAATACATATGGATTGTTGAATGTACCTGCATCTGTAGTTGACTTCATTAAAGTTTTTATACGTTTCTGGCTTTGTTCGTTAGCTATTCTTGCTTGCTTACGAGCCTCTTGCATAGTCAAAGCTGTACTAACTTCTTCAGGAGAAGGTGCTGTTTGTACTGCTGTAGCCTCTGACTCAAGGTCAGCCATAGTACTCTCAATAGTTGGACCATAAATCATTGTGTCAACCTCAAGGGAAGTAGCACCAAGAGCTAACATTTGTTTGTCTAAGAACTTTAAAGCCTCTGAGTATTCTCTTATTTTACTTCCAAGTACAGTCTGTTTATTAAAGAAAGTAGGGTTAGATTTCTGAATTAAGGAGTATAGTTGACTGTTAGCTTGCTTTAGTTTTTGACCCCTATCCATTACCATAGCTTCAAAATCCCCACCATAGTATTCGTTGTGGATGTTTTGAACTTGAGCCTTTTGCCCATCAGACAGCTTAGGGGTAACATCATCCCAATAGCCTTCTTGATTGATCCTTACTTTCCAATCACTCCCGATAGTAGCAGGTTTATCCTTTAGTTCTGCTTGAATGAACTGACCCCAAACGGTCTTCTGTTTGTGAAGAGCCTTCTTTAGTTTTTCTTTTAGCACTAGACCAGTTGTCTCATCTACAGACGTAAGAGTGTGAAGCCTCTTGTATGTGTTAGGATTAAAGACCGTACTTAAGGTAGCCTGTTTTAAAATGCTAGGGCTTGTGTGGATACTAAGGGTTGCCCTGCTTACTCCAAGCCTGAACAAGTCCCTAGAGTACTCACCTTGGTTCTCATCTAACATACTTTCAGTAGTGGTCATACTGATCTGCGTATTGGCAGCTTCTTTTATGTTAGCTAAACGGACTTCAGGTGTTTGAGCTTCACCTAATTCAAGTTGATCTGATGGATGAGGCTCAGGTGAGTTAAGAATAGCCTCCTTAGTTACATTAGGATCATCCAAGTCTTTTAGACCTAATGATGTTGAAGCTATTGTATCGTACTCATCAAAGGAAAAGTCAGCATAGTTAAAGTCTTCAGGAGACAAACTACCTATAGCCTTTAGTGTCTCAGTAATCTTACCTGCTGACCATGTTTCCATAGCATTGTCATTGAGAAGTTGTGCAGCTATAAGGCTGTTCTCAGCAGTCGGATCAACCATGATTTTTTTAGCTATGACACCTAAGACATCAATGTTTAAATCTTTTAGTTTTGTCTGTTCGTAGGTAGCTAGGTGTTCAATAATACCTTTTATCTTATCCTTTTTCTTTTGCACTTCTTGGAACTGTTCTGTTGTAACACTTCTAGGTATGCTAGTAACAGCATCAGCAATTGCAAACCTATCCCTAAAACCTGCTATAGTTTCAGGACTAAGGTTTCCTTGGGCATTGACAATAGCCATACCTGCCATACCATGCTCTAGAAGACTATCTAAAGTACTTAACCACAGAGGTTCCTGTCTTAAAAATTCAGCCTGAGAAGCATTTGAAGAGTAAGCTATCATTAAAGCAGCGGCTTCATCTCTTTGATTAATCTCCATAGCCATTTGAAGTGCTTGTTCGTCCGTGGCATCAGGACCAAAAATCTCCTGTGCTTGTTTTTGACCAAGTAAAAGAAGGGCAGGATTATCTTTAATGTTTTCATAGGCACTTATAGCTAGTGCTCTGTTAGGATCAGAACTTGTTTTAAATTTGGTAGCATCAAAACCTGTCCTACGAGAAATAAGGTCAGTGTGTGCAGCAGTTATTTCAAAACCTTGGTTCTCTGTCTCAGTAATAATCTGTCTTATTTTTATTTCTTCATCTAAAGGACTAAGACCTTTATTTAAGACAGCATTAACTTTTTTACTGAAAGAAGCAAAGCCTTCTCTGTTTATACTGGCCTGTGTTGGTTGGCCTGACTTAACACTTGACTGATAACTGTCAATCATATCATTAATACCACCAAGGAAACCTGCGGCAATCCCTGCTGATGTTGTCTGTGGTGCTTGAACTGGTCTTTCGTAGGCAGTACCTGCTTCGCCTATATCCATAGCATAGTCTACCATACTACTGTCCTTCCATCTGTGAACTTAAGAAGTTAGCATCAACTTCTGTTTTTAATCTAATAGCATTTCTCATTATGTCAGGTATATTCTCACCCCTGACCATACGTCTTGTCATCTGAGACTTAAGAGTATCTGACATAGCTGAAGACCAAATCTTATCTTGTATCTCTTTATATATTTTCTCACCCTTTTTAAAGTCTTCTTCGTCACCATCAATCATAAGACGTAAAGCATAGTTAGCCTTGTTTCTCATGTTCTTCTCGAACTTTCTCCACTTACTATCTAGCTTATACACCCTGTCTTGATAGTCATAGAAGTTAGCTACAGGTGCAGGTGTCGCACCAAAAGTAGTTGCTAAAGCACTAGGGAACTCAGGTAGATTACCAACAGATAGCTTACGTGTCCTGCTACGGTAGTTCCCTGTTTCAATTAATTCATTAATCTTAGCTGCCTTATCAACACTAGATATATTTCTTAGGAGTTGTGTTAAATCTTCCCTAGCTATTGACGTTTGACCTGATGCTAAAGCACCTACAGTACTTATAGCTGCTGCTACAAAGTCACCTGTAATTTCACCTGATGGGCCAAGGATTACCTTGTAGAACTCATCAGTAAAGAGTTTCTTCATTGTGTCTTCTACTTGTTCGATAGGTGCTACACGTTTAGCATAGGCTGTTTCGACACCAAAACTTTCAGACAGAAGACGATCAAGTAAACCATACTTAACTGAGTTAAACACTTTAATTGACTCAGGGTCATCTGAACTGAAGCCCATCTTTTCTGAGGCATAACCTGCGAACCTGCCCATGCCAACACCTGTAAGACCGTACATCGGGCCTAGCACAAAGGCCATCCTAGCTCTTTCACCTGCATTAAAGTTACGACCTATAGCTATATTCTCCATAGCCCTAAGTGTAAAGGTAAGCCACTGAGTAGGTACTCTCATAAGCCCACTCTGAGCAAAGCTACGACTGGCTGATGTCATCCTAAAGGTTAGGTCTTGTTCCCTTGACATAATCCATGCCTTACCTTCAGCACTCAAAGGATTAATGTTAGGACGTTTAGCTCTGTGCTCAAGGAAAGCTGTTACCATTCCTGTCATACGAGAGACACGTTCACCTTCCTTAAAGAAAAGGGTTGACTTGTCTAACATTGTGCCAACACTCTTCTTAGCCCTTTGCCCAAGAGTACTGGAAACACCAAAGTTCTGAGGTGCTTGAAGTTCAAGGATGGTTGTGTCAATAATATTACGACCACTATCATCAATGTACTGCATCAAGAGTTTTAGTTCGTCTTCATCTAAGCCTATGCTCCTAGATACTTGGGCTAACCTTGTAACAGCTAAAGCCCTAGCCTCTGGTTTTAACATACCAGATGTAATCATCATCATAGGCATAGATAAAGCCAGAGCCTTACTACCCTGTCTAGGTGAGATAGCAGCTACTGTCAACCCATGTAAACCCTGAAGAGTAAACTGATCGGGGTTAAAGAAACCAAACTTAGAGTAGAAGCCAACCTTAAGTAGCTGAGAAGATGGGTCAGAGAACAGACCTATTTTACTGAAGTCAACTTTAAAACCTGATTTATTAAAGATAGCCTCAGTAGCTGAACTGGTAAAATTTTCCCACTTAACACTACTATCTGTTCGCATGTTAAGTCTAGCTTTAATAACTCTTTGTTGTTCAATAAGCTGATTAGCTAGGTCTGTATGTTCATTAGACTTTACAATTCTAGCTGAAAGAAATCTACCTAAGAAGTCTTGAGGACTAAGAGCATTTAGTTGAGGAAGGTTATCAATTACATTAGGATTAGCTTGGGCTAGTTTAACCCAACCAACCAAAGCATCCTGAGTTGCTGCCCTATTAGCATAGCCATAGACCTCAGACCCAAACTGGTCAGCGATAGCAGCGATAGGATTAATATTCTTAACGTCCTTACCACCAAACTCCAAGGGTGGTGTGTCAGAACGGCTTTTGTTTAGACGAATAGATAGAGTTTCTGCTGCATTAGAACCCATGAATACAGGGTCATCACCTAACCTACCCTCTGAGTCAACCCTAATAATAGGTTTCTGATCCCTAGCTTTTTCTACGAGTTCTTTTGTAAAGGTAATGCCGTGGGTTTGTTTAATCTTTACCAAGTCTTCTAGGTCAGTGAGGGTTGGCCTCCAAGTATTGTTAGCCCTAATAACCTTACCTAACTCATCGTACTCAACCTTAGTCAAAGAAAGCTGACTAATATCTGTAACACCTTTAGAAGCTAGAAGTTGATTTACTTTAGCTACAATAGCATTGACTTCACCTTTAGCCTTTAATATTTGACTTTTAGAGAAGGAACCTAGTAGTGTATTAAAACCACCTGAGTATTTATTACCTGACTTAAGAGTAACCTCAACGTCAGAACCTAAGAACCAACGTAGTCCACCGTTATTCCTTGGACCACCAATGTTGTATGGCATAACGTCAATACGTTCTAGTGCTCTTGTTTTTCTTATGTCAGTTACAAAGATATAACCACTCTTAGCTACACCTTGTTCTCTGCCAAAGGGTGCAGCTAATTTATAGACAACAGCATCAGAACCTAACTCAGATACTCTAAGAGCTTTATTACGAATGGGACTCCATACGAACTCACCCTCTGGCATAGTAACCTTACGACCATCAACACGATAACCTATTTGCTCAAAGTCATCAGCTATTGTCAGGTGTCTGCCGTTTTGATTTACAGCTTTCTTAAGGGCTGCACTTGACTGTATGTGCCAACTCGCATCGTTAATCTCAAGGACTGCTTCATAGGCATCCTGTACTTTTTTACTTGGTGTTTGACCGTGGGTAACTGTCCACTCAGCTGTAAACTGCTCCACACTAGGGGCATTTCTTGTTTTACTTTTACCTTGACCGTCCCTTAGTTCTTCAAAATACTTAGCTAAGTTATCTTGTTCTTTAGGTTTAAGAGAATTAATTTTCTTTTCAAAAGGATTGACAATCTCCTTGACAAGAGACTGACCTGACTCAGCCTGAAGAAACTTAGTTCCTAGTCGTTCACCTAAACGAATACTTGCAGCACCAAAGAGTTTACTAATGGTATCAGAAATAAAACCACCCTTATCGAAACGATCAATAGGGTCAACTTTATTCAGGACATCTAATCTTTCTTCTGCCTGTAAGAACCACCCATAGCCAGTGTCATTTTTAACAACACTTAGGTTAGCTTCCTCTGACAAATCAGCTACCTTTTGTGCATCACCTTTTGTCTTAAAGGGTGTTCCTCTTTCGTTCTTACCAAAGCGAACAGCTAGTTTGTAGTCATTGGAACCTTCATCCCAATACCTAAAACTATTAACGAACTTGTTGCCTGAGTTTGCAACAATATTTTGTGCTGTCCTAGTAGCTAAAGCAAAGATAGTTTCTTCTGGAAGATACTCACCAAAAGCAAACTTTCTGTTAAGTGTCTCTAGTTTTTCAATAATAGTCCTACGGATAACTGACTCAGTACCTGCAGCATTTGATGGTCTAGCTGATGGACTTTGAACTGGGTCTAGTTCCTCTGGAAGGTAACGACCTGCTAGTGTCTGGTCAGCCTGTACACCTGCATCGTCCACACTTCTAGCTAATACTTCTGCTGCTGCCTCACCACCTTCAGTAAGAGCTACAGCATCTACTGGCTTACGTATCTTCAGGGCTTCAGCTACCTTAATGCCACCCTGCTTGCCTCCTTTAAAACCTGCCTTAAGTGCTGCTGTACTCCACTTAGTTGACCCAAGGGTAGCTATATCTACTACACCAAATATTGCATTAACTGGGGCATAAGGATCGTTACCTGCATAGGTTTTATTGTGAGCTATAGTATGTAAAGTCCATATAGAGTCACGACTAAAGATACCTTCATTGCTTCGTTCATCTATGTAGTCTTCAGCCCAAGATTCAAACTCTTCATTGGTCATACCAGAGGTAAATGCCTCACGGATTTCCTTACCCTCACGGTTAGACCTAAATGTCACACCTTCAAATGCACCTAAAGTAATTGCTCTTAGTATATTGACATCTAAAAATGTGAAGAACTTACGTACTGCACCGTCATCATTTTCTTCTATCTTACGTTGCATGATCTGATCGAAGATACTTATTTTAGATAGAGTACTGTGAGCAGCAGGTGTAATACTTCCATCTTCAGCCATCATACTTTGAGCTAGAAGAAATTGGTCAGCAGGTAGTGAGCTTACCTTTTCTGTTCTGTTCTCCACTAAAGACAAAACATCTGTAGGTTCTAGACCTAACTCTCTACCAAAGTCAATAATACTTTCGGCTGTTATATTATTATTTAGGGTTTGAGCCTGAGTTTCATAGACACCATCCTCATTTACAACAGAGGGTCTTACTTCATCCTCAGATGTACCTGTAGCAATAGATAGCTCCTGAACCCTGTTGGTTACTGTCTCTGAATCAGAGGGTAGTAAAGGTTTAGATTTAGCCTCTGTACCCTGTAGTGTGGACAGAATATTAGCTGACTCAACTAAACTTTCTAGTGTTACTGCTGATGACATCTAGTCTTACCTACCTCTTGGTGGTCCATAGGGTGATGCTGCTCTGTTGGCTTTTATTCGAGTATTTATATTATTAGCTACAGCACCAAAGTCAGCGAACTGCATACCTAAGTTAGCTATCTGACCGTACAGTTGAGCCTGTCCTTCAGCCCTTGAAGCCAAACCTGAAAGCCGTGTAATGTCTTGACTAAGACCTGACATCATACCACCGTAACCTAAGTTAGCCCCTACTTGAGATGACAGAGCACCTGAACCACCTAGGAAAGCTGATGTATCTGCCATGCCTGTAGTGGCTGCTACGTTAGCTGCCCTAGCTCTAGCTATCAAACCCCTACGTACAGCACCCCTTCGTTCTCTTGAGGCTTGTGCTTCTTGTTGTTGTTCTTGCTTCCCTAGCATTTCTTTTTGAAATCTTGATTGTCTAGCTTGTTGTTGAAAGGATGCTGCCGTTCCAATAATAGCCAGTGCTGTAAATAATCCCATCTTATACTTCCTTTATATAAGCAGTTTCTGTTGGTCTAAAACCTTTACGCTTAAACAGAACACCTGCCTTAGTTCCCATAGTTTCGTCTATTGTTGAGAGCCTAGCATAGTCACAGCCTTTTTCTTTTGACCACTCAACATACTGATCTATTAACTTAAGTGATGTCTTTCCATTACGATGATCA
>Ga0208013_1000781_pt1 | contig 16385 bp, 20 predicted proteins | sample 16_taG_FD_184091 | JGI IMG/M metagenome (GOLD analysis project Ga0208013, IMG submission 184091) | Marine viral communities from the Subarctic Pacific Ocean - 16_ETSP_OMZ_AT15313 metaG (SPAdes) (version 2) | ecosystem: Environmental > Aquatic > Marine > Oceanic | place: Pacific Ocean | collected...
GCCATTGTTTTAAGATTATCGGCTGACTCTTGAAGTAATTGTCTTGCACCAAATATTCTTTGATCTGTTACTCCATCCCCTAACTTATAGCCAATGATCTTCTCTAATTCTGCTAAAGATGATGCTCTTGATTTGGCAATAGTTTCTGAATGTGATTTTGGCCCACCACCTCTGGCATTAATAAAGTTATCGTTTTGACTGCCAACATAGTCAATGATTCTTACCAGCTCATCAGAGTCAGTTACATTGATTAAATTGTAATTCCTACCATCAAAACTTACATCTGATTGTCTTTCTCTGTTGACAGGTGCTGTTGTATCAAGCAACGCCTCTGCCTCTTTCTCTACATCAACAGTCTCTATAGGAACATCAACATTGTCCTCTATAGGAACATCAACATTGTCCTCTATAGGAATATCCATATTGTCAACAGTGGAAGTATCTGTTCCCTTTGACGAAATGTTTATAGTGTCATCTAAATTGCCCTTGGATGCCTTTTCAATAACATCGCCTACCCTTGTTGCGCCTGAGTCAAAAAAACCTTTAAATATTGAATATGCTACTGTCATGACTTATCTTCCTTGTCTTTATCACCTATAGGAACAACAGGCACTGCATAAGCTGGGAATCTTCCTTTCTCAACAACATCTTTCATTTCGGGGCTTATCTCAAGAAAGTATCTTGTTTGATTCATAATTGTTTTTCCTTTACCAATTTTGGAGTTATATTTATTAGCAAGTCGTTTCGCATAGCCAACCATCTTCTTGTCATAAAGATTGACGAACATTTCTTCAAACTTGCCATTTGTGCCTTTACCCCATCGGCTAATCTGGTCAGCAGAGTTTGTCCAAGCTATACGATTAAATCCACCATCTATAGCCATTTGTATTGCTCTTTTCATACCAAGCTGCCTCCACTTATCTTTCATTGGCATTGGAGCAACTAAGTTTTGTTGGGTACGAAGCTTCTCCCTTATCTTGTCAACTTTCTGAACTACATCTTTTATCTCTGAAGGCACATTACTACTACTTACTGGGTGAAGGTCATCTTTACGCATGGGTGTATCAAAACTCATCTTCCAACCATTCTTTTCAAGGAACTCATCTCTTGCTTTCATTGCAGCTCCTAATTCTTCGTTTAAATCTTTAATATCTTTATAATGTTTTTTCTCACTTCCTTTTACAAAGCCTCTCTTAAAACCTTCTTCAGCCCAATCAGATTGTAGCTCTTCGATAAATAAAACCTTCTCTCCAGCTGAGTCGATACGCTCTGTAGTCCTTAGATGAAGAACAACATCATCTGCATCATAATGCCCTCCTTCAAAAAACATATTTGATGGTGATTCAGCTGTAATTATAGTTTCCTTGTAGGTGGACATATCAGCACCTAAGTTCACATACTGCCCAAATTCTGCGCTTCCTTCATGACTATAGTTTCCAAACTCTATTTCATGTTGTCGAATTCTGAGCTGCGCCTCATTTACTGAACCTACATTGTCAACCGATCTTGAACTACCAGTAGAAACATCCGTTATATCAATGCTATATCCATAATCTTCATTACCAGTAATCTCGTAACTCCACTCATCTGTTGATACCTCCCATCTGTATACAGGGGCTTCGTCATAGTTTTGTTTTGCTACTAGATCAGCTGCCTCATCAACGTGCTGTCTAAATTCTTCTGGGTTAGGATGAAGTTCAGGTTTATAGTTATTGCCACCATACATAGAGCCTAATTTAAGATTAAACTCATCAAAATCTTTTGGAGTTTCAATTCTTCCGTATTTATCAGGATAAAGTTCTGCCATCGCAGTTCTTATACTTGTAGCATCATAATCGTCATAACTACCAGTTTCTAATTCGTGACGAATATCATCTGCATGACTTGAAATATTGTCATACATTTCGTCATGGTCTAGGACTCTTCCGTTAAAACCAGCAATTTCATCTTGAGCAATAAGTGGGTCTCCACCCTCACGCTCATATTGGTAAACATTTAACAATTCATCTTCATCAGTTAATTCAATGGCATCAACATTACTCCCTTGAGTAAAGGTTTCTGTATTGAGAGTTTTGACTATTGAATCCTTTTCAAACCTTTTTGCTAGCTCTGTTTTTGTTACAGGTGTTTTATTCGTTTCCGCTTCCCGAAGAAACGCACCTACACCTGAATCATCCAACTCATTAGCAGTAACACCATTCTTTTTCAAATAACGCAGAACATCACCAGCCTGATTCTTTTCCATAGGCATATTAAGAATTGCCTCTTCCAGCTGGGAATACATACCAATATTATCAGCAGGTGCTTGAACAGCATTAACACCTCTTGTATTTTGAAAGGCGAATATTCTTTGATCAGAAATACCAAGCTGCTTTAACACTTTCCAGAACATTTCAGGGTCAGAATCAAGCATCCAATCTTTTGTGCCTTTAAGCATGTGCATTAAAGTGTGAACAGCAAAACCAATAGTAGCACCCTCAAGTAAATTCTTCGCTCTTTGCTCTAATCTTTCGTAAGCATCAGCATCTTCGCCTACTGGAGTTCCTAACCACTCTGTAAGTGGTCCTTTCCATTTTCCTACTGGCACACCTACAGCTGTTGTATCGTCATCTAACATATTAATTAATGTAGCAAGGTTGCCTTCCTCTGGATCAAACATGGCATCGGCAATAGCACCTCTCCACATATCATCAAGGATTTTCATTTTTTTAGGTGCGTTCTTTAAATCTTTTGTTTTACTTATCTTACCTAAAGCTGTATACACACCTATAAATTGAGAAAGCCCATTAACCACCCCTTCTGTAGTAGAATCAGGATTGGATTCGAGTATTTTAGGAATCTGCCACCATTCTTCTTCTTTGAATTTTCTAGTGTTTGGCATCGCATTATTAATATCCCTAGCAAACTCTAAGACGTTATTAAATCCTTGTACAAGACCACTAGCAGCACCACGCAATATAGGATTCGATTCTTCTGTGTCTTTCAGGAAAACAGTAGCAAGTGGATATACTATTTTTTGCGCCCAGTCTGGAGCAGCGAGATACAGATTTGTAAAAGCCCCTCTATCCTTTTTCTTTATTCTTCTTCCGTTATAGTTAATATAATCAACATCTTCTTCACCGAATTTCCATGCTTCTTGAGGGTTATCTTTAATATGTTGAATTTGCCATTCTTTGTTTTTCTCATCATCTTCAGTAGGAATATCAGAAAATGTAACTTCAGGAATACCAGAGCTATTAAAGTTGATCTCTTCGTCTTTAACAGGATTTTCAATTTGTTGTCTGGCTTTTTGAGACTCGGCATATCTGTGTCTAGCCTTCTCTGTCGAGAACTCATAGTTTTGTAGAGTGAACAATTTATCAGAATAATCAGCCACTACACTCTCATTAGTTGGAACAACAGGTATATTCTCTAGTCCAGCAACTTCTTCACTAACCATTGTAGTATTTTCCTCAATCACTGAATAACCTCTGGTATGTAAGGTTCAACAGGTTCTAAACCTTGTAACAATCTCATATAGTCATAGAGTTGTTTCATTAACTCAGACCCCTGTGATTCTGTTAGTAGTTTATTCTCTAGCTGCTCACCAATCTTGATTTCAGTCTGGATGGCATTACTTATTGTCATTGAACCATGCGTGCCGACAAAGTAAGTATTGAATCCTGTTTCAGAGTCATATACTGAGTTTTGATATGTTGAACCTGCCTTAGCTAAATCAACTTCTACTGGTTCAACTTCAACCTCAACTACTTCTCTCTCTACAGGCTTAGTAACTTCACTTTCATTTATTAACACTCCTTGATACCTATCAATGATTTCATTGTAAATATCCAAAGGTTTTTCACCTTCCAAAATCCTTTTATAGAACTCTTCTTGGGCATACCTGACAGCGTTTGCTTCACCTTCAGTATATGCGTCAGCATCTTTGGTAAGACCCATACGAATCATATTCATGCCTTGTTTAAATTCAAAGCTATTCGTTAATGCTTTTAGATCGCCAGAGCGCAACTTTCCAAGCATGTTTTGTACAGTAGTTGTATTTATTTGACCAGCAGCAGTTGCCTCTATTATTGCATCATAGATGTCAGTATCTTTACTCTGAGGGTCAAACAACATAAGGAGAATGTCATTAACAACATCATCGTCTTCTTGGGCATACTTGTCACTTGTTAAGGCATAGATCAAAGCATCATGCTGTTCATTGCTAATTTTGTCATTATCAAGCAGGTCCTGTATATCTTGAAGTACCAGAGGATCGTCTTTATCCATATCAGCTAGATTGAATAATGTTTCTGAGAAGTTATCATTGTGTTCAATCTCTAATGCCTCTTTTTCTTTTGTCTCTGCATAGTCATCATGTTTATTAACAGTGTTTTTATAATCAAGAAGTTCCTTCCATATTTCTTCTCTCTCTGTGTCTTTTATCTTAAAACCCTCTGGAAACATTGCAGCGATGTAGGGATTGTTTTTGATAAACTTATTGGGGTTTTCGTAAAACTTTTCGATGCTATCCCAACCCTCGTTATTTTCCATATCAATAGCAAGTTGAGCAGTTATAACACCACTAAGGAAACGAGTCTTTAATTCCGTTTCAAGTGTCAGAGCTTCTTCAGCACTTAAATCATGCTCTAAAACTAATTGATCAATTTTTGTCTCTAATACTTCATATTGGTTTTCTACCAACTCTAGTTGATCTTCAAATTCTTGGGGATTGGTTTCTAAATCTAAACTAGCCAGATTTGCCTTTCTAATCCAGTCCTCAGCTTGGTACACAGCATCTGCAATAACCTCGTGTATATTATTAAGTGCCTCAGTTTTCTGTACTTCCCTTTCTTGTGTTATGGTGTTCTGGTATGGAGTCTCAGCATACTGGTTCTTTTTGTTATTAACCATTGTCGTGAAGAGTTGTCGCATCCCTTCCGTTTCATCAAGAGTTTCATTCGCAAACCAAACCTCTGCTGCTGCGTTGGCAGCGTTCATATAACCCTCATGATCATTAATATGAACAAGACTTAATTCTCTAAAGGTTTTAAGAACTTCAGCCTCCATACTATTGACATAGGCTTTTGAAGCTCGTTCATTTCTTACTCTTTCATCCTCTATTCTTTGTCTTTCGTCATTTTCTTTTTGTCTTTGTTGTGAGGCAGCGTATTTCTCAGCAGCCAATAAGCGAGCAGCCTCTGCATCATTTTGTGACTTCTCGTATTTACTAGCAGTTAGCTCTAGTGCTGTCTGATATTTAGTATTAGCTGCTTGGGCAGCCTGAGCTGATTGGACCTGTGATAGTTGAGTATTTGCAAAACCACTAAGTTTAGCTGAAAAATCATCCATTGTAGTGGCCAATGTTTCCCATACTTTTGCTGATGACATATCAGCACTCTGGACTTGTCTAAGGGTGGTGCGCTTGTATTCTGGTAATGCCATTTAGTCTTCACTCATAGCGTATTAGCTAGCTTGCTTATAGAACTATAAGTATTAAGTTTGCCTGTGAGTAGAGAGTGTTTTGATTTAATACGACCCATGCGAATTGCTGCATCGGCTGAATTATTTAGAGTGCGTATTTGCCACCTTGTATTAATCAAGTCAGCTCCTTGGTCTAGCTCGAACATTTGATAAGACCTACTAGCGATTGTCGTGGGCGAACCTGAACCTGAATCAATACCAGATCCAGCCCAGTGCGCTCTTTGGGCAGCTCTAACCTTTCTTAGATTGATCAGCCTTTCCAACTCTCTGTCTTTGGCAGCACTCTTAGCACTCTCGGCTTGCTCTTTATAAGCCCTTGCTTGATCTTCAGCTGCTTGTGCATGCGCCCTAGCTGCCTGAGCCGAGGCTTTCCTGCCTGCACTTATTGATGCTATTGATGCAGCTACTCCAATTGCTTGCATTATCCTGTCACCTGTAATTCAAGCGTTAAGCCTAACAATGTCAAAGGCAATGGGTCAGTCTGTGTTACTGTTATCTGAGCTGTTCTTGAATATCCCAATATCGGAATAGTCTTGATACCTGTAAATTCATCTGGAGCTTTACCCAATATACCTACTCCAAAACCTCTCACTGGTAAAGGCTTACCATTAACTTTAACTCCACTAGATTCATGAAGTTGAGCTGATACTCTTGAAATACGCCTTTTCTTAACGCTGATTGGACCACTATCCAAAGTGATGTTGGAAGGCATTGTCTTAATTTCAGTATTATAGTTAAGGCCTACTTCAATATCTTCTGCTGTTCTTGTTAATGTGATCGAACCACCTGAAGGGGTAGCATTATCCATCACTGATGAGTCAGCACGAACACGACATTCTTCACCATTCAAATGTGCTAATCCAGCTACCGATGCCGAAGCTGGTGAGTTTGTCACTTGCTTAGAAGCATCCGTGTAATAATCATTATCTATCGCCTCAATGTGATAAACAACAGATGAGTTGATAGTTCTCTTAACATAGAGATAAATAACATCTTCAACAACAGCCACATCAAGAATATCTCCCTCTGTTGTATATTTAGTCCAAGCTGTTACCTTCTCCACACGATTAGTGATGAAAACCCCCATTGTTCCATCACCATTGACAACAAATAGGTAGTTACCTTCATTCTCAATATCACCCGTCTGACTTGCCATTGACACTGGAGAGTTAATAATATGGGGAGCAAGTAGATTCACTTCAGAGGAAATATAAGAGTCTTCAGTATAGGTAAAGATGAACTCTCGTACTTGTTTGCCATTCCTCTGGATAAACATTGTTGCGCCATCTACACCGATTGGTTTGACTTTCTGCATTGAACCAAATCTGGTTTGTCTCAAGACACTTACACTTGCTGGTTTGATTGGTCTTTCAGGAATATGGAACTCACCACCAGAAGTAAATATTTGTAAGTGTCTACCTGAGACAAGATGATATATGGCATTAACCTGATCGGTGTCAAGCGTGATGTCAATAGATTCATCATCACCTCCCACACCCCTATCGAAATTATAAAAGTCTCCAATTACACTACCCCATAATGTCTGTGGTCTGGATGTTGCATTACCAAACCATAGTCTTGATTCATGGAAGGTCACTGCAATCGGATAGCCATGAGTGGCACTCCATACAGGCTCTTCCAGACTACAATCAACACCATCCAAAGTATTGTTGTTGATAAACTCCTGTAATAAAGTTCCAGTGAGTGTAGTTGAAGTTTGCGATACAATTCTAATGACTCCACCATTACCCTCAAACATACCACCAACATGATCAGATGTTATTTTTCCAGAGGCATTACAAGTAACAGTAACTGAAGAACCAATCGAATCGTAGCCCGTACCTATAGCAAATGTATTGCTGTCGTAGTTCTGGTCAAAGTCATAGGTTGGATAATACGAGAATGATATAGTTGATAGTGTCCAAGCTGTATGTGAGCCAGAGCGAACTATCTTTCTGGGAGCATGGCTATTGTGACAGATAATCAATGTATCAGCACTCTGGGTAAAACTCATCTCCTTAACTTCTGTAGCGTTCCAAGGGGTTGTGATGTAGTCATTGCCAGAACTATTTAAATTGGTCTGTTTAACTCCATCCTTGTAGACGTACATCTTTACATTGGCAAAAACCAATAGATAGGTTTGGGTGACGTTGAACTCAAAAGTCACTAGACGAACATCGGTGTCGGTTAAAGTGTCGATGTATTTCATTCCACCTCTTCTTTTAACGCCACCCTGACCTAAACAAGTTACATTGGTTAAAGTTTGTGCACCCTTGTAGTAGCCATCATAGTCATGACGAGCTGCTAATCTAGGGTCTAACTCCCCAGCAGTAAACTGTGTTTGTGATACAGATGCTTTAGCCATTAAGCCCTGCCACCAATAAGTGGAGACTCTTCGTTTGGAACGATAGAAGGTGTTGCTGAAGAATCAATCTGTTTAGCTTTGGTCAACATCTTCTCTGCGAGTTCTGCATAATATTCTCCTTTGGTTGCGCTCTCCGTTATAGGTATAGAGAACACTGAAGCCAACTTGTATTCAAGAACCTCTGCAAAGTAGGCAGGTAGTAAGGACTCGTCAGGTTTGAATGTGTAATCCAGAACGATTGATGTTTGGTTTGAATATAACTTAGAACCATAAATCTGATAGTTCATGATGTCCGAGTCCACATGCTGTGCTACCAGAAAATCAGCAGGTAGCTGAAAAGCATAATCCCATTGGTTTACTGGGGTTGCTGTCAATCTTGACAAGGTTGCTTTAGATGATGCAAACCTCCAAGGGTGGACAGTCAGTAGAGCCTCAAATGTTGGCTCATACAAATTAGCAGCCACTAGAGCTGCTGTAGAATCATCGGTAAATGACGATATGGTTTCTTCACCAATCAAGAGCAACGCATTGGATGCCAAGTCGATTGATGTGTAATTCTTTACTGATGACATAGGTAAGGGAAAAGCCCCCGAAGGGGCTTAACTTTTTACTTAGTCAGCATCTGCAACTGAGATTGCTGTACCATCAGATACATCAACCACACTACTTGCATTAGACAAAACAACCACCAACGAACCTGTTGGAGTTGCGGTGTCATAAGCATAGATCAAATCGCCAACATTTAACTCCTTAGAGGCACTATTAAAGTAGCCAGAAGTGTTAAGTGTTGCGATAGCATCAGCAGACTTATAGGTCCAAATCTTTGGTGCATCAGCAGCTCCAGATGAGGACAGGTTTAGATTTGCTCTAGCAAAAGCCATGTTAGTCTCCTATATTATTCAGTGATTTCAACTTTTACAACGCCAGCAGTGTCAATAGTGGCCGCACCAGCTTTGTATTTGCCTAAAGAAAGCCATGAAGTTTTCTCTGGAATGTAGTTAACTTCCGTAGAAATATCAAGACCGATAGCAGCACCAACTGCTGACTTATGGAAAGCATAGCAATCACGAGTTGTGCTTGTTTTTGACAGCCCACCTTCAGCACGAGTTTCAAGCATGATGACATTAAAACCCATAAAGCTATTGATTTCACCAGCCACCAACGCTCTAACAGTGTTATAGTCTGAGGAAGTAATAGTTGTATCACTTAACAGGTCGGTAATACCTTCTGCTGAACTTAACAGGATGCGATCACCTGATGGCACTCCATTATCATTCAGCTCCTCAGCTGCGCTAATCAGTTTTGCTAAAGTTAAACCAGTAGAACCATGAGAGATAGTTGAACCAGCTGATAGAGCATCAATAATTAATTGGTCTGCTCTACGACCCATCGCACCAGCGATAGTCTCTGCGAGTTCTCTGCGCTCATCGAAGTTAACCTCTGCTGCATCGAATATATCTGTATATTCACCAGCCACCCAGTTCTCTAAGGTAACTGCAACTTTAGCATGAGATATATCCATTGGAGTAACATCCGATTGACTAGCCTTCTGATTAGCCAACCCTTTGCCCATAGTGCGGAAATTGTAAGTATCACCTACAACGCCAGTTCTTAATCGAACTGCACCACGGAGTTTTCCAGCTGTCTGGAAAGCGTGCTTTACTTCAGCATCGAACTGAGCTGACGCAGCACTAGATAGATTGATAGACATTCTGTCTTCTCCTAAATTAAATTAAATTGTTTTTTCAATTCAGGTTTCCGTATTCTGGGCTGAATCTAGCATGTTTACAAGTTGCCATCTTTTAGAATACGGGTCTTTAAGACAAGAGTGTCCGTGTAATGTATTTTACCACATGATACCATTTTAATTTGTATCAATTTTTTGTATTATTTATAAATATTAATTCCTAACTTCGGCAGAGGGATGTGCTCCAAAGAACTCCTTAAACTTATTATCAACTTCCTTTCTAAAAGAAGGTGAAGTGCTGTATCTTTCATCTGCCACCATCTCGTAGAGTTTCTCTTGGGTCATTGAGCTGACTGATTTAGCATTATCGGAGGTTGATATTTGAAAATCTCTCATCATCCCTCTCATTTTTTCAAGGACTCCAAAACCAGAAGCTGAAGTTGCTAATCCTTCTAACACTTCAAACTCGTCAGGGTTGAATACTGTTTTAGCCCATACAGTAAAATCGTTGATCCTTCTGCTGGCATCCTTACCCATTCTCTTCATCTCTTCCTCGATTGAGGGTTGGGCTTCAAATATACCATTCACATATATACTCATAAGTTTGGTATGAGCCTCCTGAGACAGCCCAGCCTCTTTCGCCCAATCATTGAAATTGACCAACATAGGGTCTTCACTGTCCAACTCAATATCCACTCCTTCAGGTAGTTCTACCTCATAACCATCTTTAGGTGCGCCAGTAAATGCTCCTAGTTTAGATTCAAGTCCAGCATAAGCTTTAGCTTGTTCTGCAACAGATTTGTATTTATCCGATTTAAACCACTCAGGTACGTCTCCCTCTCCTTTCACTTCCTCATTCAAGAACCATCCATCTGTGGGCGTTTCTGTTGCTTCTATAGCCTCTTCTGTAGTAGTTTCGGCTACCTCTTCATTAAGTAAAGTCTCTTCACTCATTATCGTCTCCAGTTATGTAATCGCCACGCTCTTGTCGCTTGATGGCATTGAAAATAGTTCGTATCACACTATTCTGTCCTTCCCTATAATATCCTTGAGCATCTCCCTCACTAGGAATACAAACAGGTGCTTTGATGTAACGATCCTCCCAATGCTTTAGAATCTGTTTTCCATCCATAGTCCTAAACAAACGGGCTATCATTGCATCAAAGTCTTTTTGTTTAGCCACCCATCTGCTCCATTGCTTGTTGGGCTAACTCAGGGTTCTGAGCTGCTGCTTCAGCTGCCTGTGCCATTTGAGCCTCTTCTTGCATCTGCTGCTTTATCGCATCCCTCTCTTCTTTATCTCTAACCAGCTCAGGGTCAATCCCAAGTAGTTTAGCGATATGCTCTGGGAAAGCCTCAAGATCAAGACCAACTCTTACAGCATCTTCACCAACCATCATTGCAAACTGTACAAATTGAGCGAGCTTGTTAACCTCATCCATATCCTGTTGCTGTGCTAGTGGTGATATAACTTTAATCTCTACCTCTTGATTACCGACCTTGATCGGAGCAACCTTCTGGTTTCGAGTAAGAATATCAATAGACCTCTTGACAAGTTTGTTAATGAACTCAATCTGTAATCTTCCGAATGAAGAACCAATATCACTCATCAACTCCTGTTGTCTAATTGAAATCTCAGTAGCACTCTTGGTTGGTCCACTGACTGGGCCTAACTGATCATGGAACAAAGCCTTCTTGATGTTGTCTCTTAAATCTTCAAGGATTAATTCACTAACATTAAAGTTGCCACCAGATAGTAGAGGTGATAAAGAACCCTCAGCTGCAACAGGAATCACAGCACCAGACTTAATTGATACAGTCCAAGGATTGAGAACACCATCATCGACAGCCTTATAGACACCGACAATCTCTTTCTCAGCGTTTTTGAGTACGAACTTCACCACTTGGTTAGCAGTCTTAATGTCTGGTAGTGCGGTCATGATAGGGCCACGACCATATCTCTCCCCTGCTACCTTAGCCCATCTGAATACTATCCAAGGTGAAACATCAAAGTAATCTTCAAAGATGACATGCTTAGTTGCCTCCTCGATAATCACATACTCATAAACCTTCTTCTCTGGATTGTAAACAGTTGCCTCAATGATTGATACCAACTGGTCAGGCTTTTCTTTCATCATATCTTGAACGCTTGGAGAATACTTGCCCTTCTTCCAGACTTGCTTGATGTTTCTTGCTGGGTGCTCATGTAGTCTAAAGACAGTTTCAATCGTTCCATGAGGACCATCTTCAACAAGCACCTCTTTAAGTGGCACAGCAGTAAACTTCAAAAGATCATCACCCTCGCCTTCATCAAGTAGCAATGCACCAGTGCCAACAGCCAAATCCAAGAAAGACTCATGGACCTCGGTAGCCAGATTGGATTGATTGATATAACTGAATAGTGTATCAGTCACCTCTTCCAGCTGCTTGTCAATCTTGTTGGCAAACTGTTTCGGTATAGCTGTACCTGCTGAGAGCTTCGCCCACTTCTTGAATGGAGGAACTAATGTCGATTGCAGCCTTGAAGCAAACCTCTGGGTAGCAATCAGTGCTGTCGAATCAAATATCTTAGAGTTCTTCTTAGCTCCTTCAATGTGTTGATCGAATACTTCCCTTTGAGGTAAGGCGTACTCGTAACACTCTTTCCAGTGCTGTTCCCAAGATGCTCGATGTCGTTTAGCTGTCTCATAACGCTTAATGAGCGCAGCAACAGCATCTGTACTTTTCTTATATTTTGGCATAATATTATCCTAGTGTGTCTGATACTCCCTGTTCATCTTTAAACATTAACATTGAACGCCCCCTTCTACGCTTCTTCTTGCGAGATGCGTATTGTTCTGCTCTTAAAGCTCTATCTCTGCTAGCATCAGCAGTTACTTCAGCTTCAGACTTTTTAGGTGCTGCTGCTCTTGGTGGTGGTGACGGTGGTGGGTTCTTCTTACCAAACACTGCCTTCGTTATGGCTGCCATTTTTTCTCCTTTTTATATAGTTATATAATTGCTTGGGTGTTACTATCCAAGGCTTCCTTATCCCTAGCAAATGTTTGACCACTGTAACGCAAGTCATCCACCCCCTAAAAATATATTTGTTATGCTCTACTCTTTTCATCTGGGTTATTAAATATCCAGCATCTTCCATAATCTGTGGAACATCATCATCCTCACCATAAGGCAAGATCTCCACTTCCAAAGCACAACCTAGACTTTCTATCACTATCCAATTAAATCCATCCCATTTAAAGGCAAAGCAATGTCTGAACTTCTTTGTAGTGAACACATCCCAGAAATGCAGACCTTCTCTTTCGCTGAACCCAATGTAATAATTATCCTTATTCATGCAACCAGCCAATCAATGTTCGCTTGTGGCTGTCCTGCTCTTTGTTGTTTACTTCTATCTCTGAAAGCTATAGAGAAATACCTAAAGGCATCAGCATAATGAGATGACCAATCATGAAGTGGATGTGGTTTATACACTCCCTTCTTTTCATCAAACTCTTTTCTATATCGTCTGAGTGCTTGAAGTCCTGTCTTACAGTTCTTCTTATTGAAATAGCATTTAGGCAGTATCGCTCTTGCAGCATGGATGCCATCTTCGATACTCAGTTTAGGTACAACCCTGAAGTTTATCCCTAGCTTTCTTGCTGTCTCCAATCTTGACTTACCACTACCAAGCTCCCTGACTTGTATATCATGAGGTGCATAGTGTTGGCCCAAGACAGCCTGATGTTTGGTTCTCCAATCATGAAGCCAATTAATATAGAACTGTAACCCCTCTCCTTGGTTTTCATAACAGTCTACAACTCTGATCTCTCTACCAACCTGCTGCACTAACCATAGGCACATACTGTCAGAAATCCCAAGATCCCAGTAAGTATCAACAGGAATATTAGGCTCTACAGCAAAGTCCATAATCTGGTCATTCTGAATGAACTTGGCAAAGTATGCCCCATCTCTATTGGATAACACCTCACCCTCCCAAACATGATTGTATAGGTCGATGTTCTTATCTTTAAGTAGTAGTCTTTCCTTCTCAAGCTCAGGTGGAAAAAACGGGTTATTATTAAAATTTACCTTACAAGAATATATATGTGATTCAGGTGGTGGATTCTCTACAAAGCGTTGGTATGTGTCATCCATTTCGTCATTAGGGTTAAAGCTAACCCATATTTCAGAGCCTTTCTTTCTTACAGTAGGTATAAGGGTTTCCCAACTAGAATAGGTTACTGATTCAGCTTCCTCAACCCAAGCAATATCAATACCCTCCATACTCTTAATCTTAGTAATGTTGGACCTCATGCCCTCAAAGATAAAGCGTGATCCATTTGTTCCTACTATCTGAGTCTTTTGTACATCAAAATAATCTCTAAGCCCCATCCTTTCGATTGTGTCACCTAAGAGCTGTAAGACTGAATCAGATATAGAACGCTGTATTTCTCTAGCACAAAGGATTCTCGTTGGCTTTTCAAAGGCTTTAAGAATAAGAAGCTGTGCTATAGACCAAGACTTGCCTGACCCTCTACCACCATAAACCACTTTCATCCTCTTTGGTTTAAGAAACGGAGTGAATTGCTCAGTTAATTTCAAATCAATGTTCAACTCTTTGCTCCTCTTCATCAATTGATTCAACCACACTATCAACCACAGTAATAACCACGTTATTCTCTTGCTGGCCTGTTGAATGTAGGTTCACATCTTTAATGTCAGCGTAACCACGATCCTTTAATACCATTGGAGCAAATTTGTTTAATACTATTGGGTTACGATCTTCAAACACTTGCTTATTAATCTCATCTTCCCATCTATCTTTAAGTGCCTCTTTAGCCTGTTCTACTGCCTGTTTGAATGTGTCAAGTTCTTTTGACCACATATAGAATGTTTGCCTAGATATGTCAATCGCCTTACAGGCTTTGCTTACATTACAATAGCTATTCACATAAGCATTGATAAATTTCACCTGTTTATTGCTTAAACCATTGCCAATTATGATGGGTAACTCTTTATCCATTTTAGAAATTCATGTGGTACAAATAAGGAATATATCCCACTATCAATCCAACTAAAATTCCATCCCAGAACTTAGTTCTCTTGCCTTTATAGTATTCCACTGGTGGTGCATTGTCCTCTATACCCACACCTCTTTTAGATACCCATTTTGCTTTTGTCTTTTCTCTTAATATATTTTTCATATTAATGTTTCGTTTGTTTTTTGTCGCTATCTAAATCCACCTTAATTTCAAGACCCTCTTGGTAAATTGCATCTAATGTATCGCTAACCTCTTCGTGAGCCTCTTCCACAGATATTTCTTTTCCTTTAGCAATTACTAAAAGAGCTGCAATATATCTTTCTGGTAGATCATCAGGGCCTTCATCTAATCTAAATGTCATCCTTATCCTTTTTTGAGGCTTGCCACTCCTGAAAACCAACCAAGTTCAATTCTCTTATGATTTGCTCGAACTGCCCTTTAGTCAACTCATCCTGAGCAATGTGATGCCCTGCCTCAGCTATTCCCTGAATGATTCTTATCTTCTCGTGCAATTTTTGCAGCACAGTTATCATTCAATCACCCCCATGCTTTGCCAGTACAAATCCTCTGGCCTAGGTAATTGCATGCTCAATGTATCTGCTGCGAATATATCCACTTGCTCCAAGAATCTTGTCATTTCTACAATGCTGAGATTTTTAGCTCTCTTGTGTTTCTTTACATCTGCACCATCTAATTTAGAAGGGAAGCTGCTTTCTCCTAATATTGCTTGTTGTAATATCTCCGACATCTCATCCTTGGTGTGTCCAACCTCATCTCCAATCAAAGTCATCCACATCCAGAATAATTTGTTTTGTCGCTGAGTCCTTGTAAGACTATTCTCTTTTATTTCCAGAACAGCCTTATCGTTTTTACTTGTGTTGAAATGAGATACCATCATATTCTTAGCCATCCTCATGGCTGTCTCTGGATTACCTCTATCAACAAATAATTTCATTAATTAAGACCAAAGAGGTTCGCCAACAAAGCTAAAACCACAAAACCAATTACAATCGCCCACTTCTTGTTGTCTTTAACCAACTCAATCCACTTATCCATATAAATCTCCTTTATTGTTTTAATAAATTTCTTCTCTTGTCCAAAAAGTCTTCAGCTCACATTAAGCCTTTCTTAGTCAAGATCTCTTGGGTTCTTCGCATAGCTCTGAGTGCTTTGTTCTCTAATCCTTCTTTGTCATAAGGTGGTTCTGCTTGTTTTCTAAAATCATAGTAGTCATGACACGAAAAACAACAATAAAAACCATGTATATCTAAAGCTTTCTGCCCCATACCACCAGTATTAAGATGAGCATATACAGTTGTAGGGTTCTCACCACCCGACAAACACCCATCTAGTCTTAACTGACAAGCCATACCTCTGGCTGATTTAGTTATCTTAGACACCTATACCTCTCACCACTTTAGAGTGTGAGATAGAATTCCATTTGTCTCTACCAATGCTGTATTGTTCTCTCAGGTTTTTTAAAATATCCCCATCATCAATAGTCTTAACCCATTCCATAATATATATAGGCAACCTACTCTCTGGACATCCGCAAGTAAACCAGCCAGTAGTCTTTTTAACTTTGTCGCTGAAGTTCATCGAATGAAATTCTTTTTCGAGATATGCTAGTAATTCCTGACCCGTTAGTTTTTCTTTTTTATCTTCAAGTCTCTGGGGAACTTCATTATCAACCCTTTTTAGAAACTCCAACAAATCCCCAATACCATTCTCACTAGGTATATTTGCAACTGCTGCCATTACTTTCGAGTGCTGGAATAAGTTATAGTCTGGTTTCTCAAGACCAAAGAATTCAATTAACTTTTCAATCCAAATATTCTTCACGTTC
>Ga0208013_1000784_pt1 | contig 16374 bp, 10 predicted proteins | sample 16_taG_FD_184091 | JGI IMG/M metagenome (GOLD analysis project Ga0208013, IMG submission 184091) | Marine viral communities from the Subarctic Pacific Ocean - 16_ETSP_OMZ_AT15313 metaG (SPAdes) (version 2) | ecosystem: Environmental > Aquatic > Marine > Oceanic | place: Pacific Ocean | collected...
CTCGAGGTACCGAAATGCACGAGATACTTGAAAGACAATTGAAAGAAGGCAACATTTGGGACTATTATCCAGAAACTCCCGACAAGAAAAGAGCTTATAAAATGGCTTGTACCATCATGGACCAAGGTTTTCCTTCCATCGACCAAGTATACGGTTGTGAAGTGCCTTTATATTATCCAGGAAAATACGCCGGCACCGCGGATGTAATCGGGAAACATTTAGGCGAAGAAGCCATCATGGACTTTAAGCAAACCAACATACCCAAGAAAAGCAGACGCTACGTCTGGGATTATTTTCAACAACTTGCGGCTTATGCAACGGCGCACAATGCACTACACGGCACCGAAATCAAGAAAGGCGTGATAATGATGTGTTCAGTGGATTGTTTCTACCAAGAATTTGTTTTAGAGGGCAGAGAATTTGAACGTGCCGTGGACGCTTGGAACGACAGAGTAGAAAGGTTTAGTCTTTTGTAGAATACGCTTCAATTAATTCTTGCTCAGAAAAAATAGGTGTTCGAGCAGTAATGTCTTGGTTCTTTTTGTTTTCTTCAAACTCTACTGCTTTTTGAACCACTCCTTGCCACGTCCACGCAATCGGTTGTTCTGCCCACTTGTTGTAGGACAATTTTTCTATTCTTGCCGCCAAAGTGCCAACACGTTCATCTATTTCTTGGTTAGACAAAAGACCTGGATTTTTTGCTTGCACGTTTCTAAGTTCAGCATCATAAGCTTTTATAAAACTGGAAATGCTTGTTGGTACATACAACGGATTGTCGTTGCGGTCCGGTATGATGTTTGCTCTGTCCGCTTTTCGTAGAGACTTGAGACGATCTTTTTCTGCAAGATAATTAAATGTTTCGGCAGGGGAAGTACCGAGAACGGGTGCCATCCAGTGAATGTCTAAACGCAAATCTCTTACTTGTTCAAAATGTTGTCGCTGCAACTCATCGTAAGCTGCGACCATCGCCGGCATGTCGTCGTAACCCAGTTCGTTTCCTTCGGCTCTATAAAAAACACTTTTGGCCCACGATTCGCTGGTGCTCAATGCGTTGTTAAAACCAGAAATTTTATATTCATTAATGACTTCTTTGGGAGAAATTTGATCGGTTTTAAACCCAAAAGTATAAGCCAGAGAACGCAAAAGATTTCTTTCTCTGCCTTTCTTGTCCAAAGACTCTTCCCCTGTAAGCACCAATGCTTTTGCTAGATCAAGACTTTCGTGGAAAATTTTTGGCGACACAGTGCTAATAAACCGTTCAGACCTGTCTTTTAGTTGCACCCACCAAGGCGCGTTTGGATCTGTGTAAGGGATGTTTGACTCACGGTCTTCGCCACTAATAAACTCCAACACCGCTCTTTTCATAATCTTTTCATCGGTGTAGCTTGATCGCACGTTCTTTAAAGACTGCATAAATGTGTCCCAAATTTTATCTGAAGCTTCTTCGCCTAAATAACGATCGGTGGCAAAATATTTTAATCCTAACCTAAAAGGTTCAGAAATTAACGTAAAACCATCCGTGTGCGAAAAATCATACACCTCAAGCGTGCCGTCTTCGTCGGCGTCTGATACAAAAAGAAGATTGTTGTTGACCGCCCATTCCGCAACAAAACGAGACAACGCATAAGGGGCCATTGTTGCCGCCGCGCCACCGGTGAGCACTAAACCACGGGGGTCTTTTGTTGCAAAGCGCAATGCAGAAGCAGCCGCCAAAAATGTCCCTGGTCCGACCATCCAAGCACCGTTGGACAACCAACGCACTGCTCCTCTCGCCCCTAAACGAAAACGTACACCAAAATCAACAGCAGGGTTCCCCGAAAAAGCCAACTTGTGTTCAAGCAATGCGGTTTTCATAACATTTGCTTGGCTTGTTATTACCGCAGTATTAAAGCCAGGAAAATTAGCAACCAAGCTCATTCTTAAAGCATCGAGAATGTTTGGCAGTCGATTGTAGTTTGGAATGTTTCTTCGAGTAAGAAACGAAGCTCTGGCATGAATGGCTTTTTGTAAGTTTTCAGCGGGCGTGTTTTCTGAACGCGTCACTCTTCGACCACCTTGCTCAACAATTAATTCAGAGATCATGTCAAAAAGATTTTCTTTGTTTTGTTCTGACATGCTTTGTATACCGTTTGGAGTAAATATTCTACGGCCCGATTCTCTTTCTCCAAGATAGTTCATTATTTTAGGTATGTCGTCGGCCAGTTGATACATTTCTTCGGCTGTACGCAACGCTCTTCTGAGAGCTTTTTGTCCTTTTTCAAGCTTATCAACGGAACTTGATTCTTCTAAGAAATCGTAAAAATCTTGCCATGTGGCCATGCCCTGCATTCTGTCAAGCATTGCTTTTCGCTCCCCGAGCATCACACTTGAACCAATAATCCCTTCTCCAACAATAAAATCCAGTTCCGCTGAAGACATATCACCAAACTGTTCTTTAATATACTGCGCCGCTGCACGCGGGTTTTTATACGCTTGCCAGTTGCCCGACATCATAGGAAAAAACATTGCACTTTGTAGGTTTCTACTTTGTGTTTTTATAGAAAGGTTTAAATAAAAGAGAGAAATATAACCCATAGCTCCCTGTGCACTTAAATAAGGTTGTTTAAGCGGGTTGGCACCCGCGGGCATCTCGTTTAAATAACGGCGCAACGGACCGTAACCCATGGTTTTCATAATTGCTTGCGCCATGGCAGGTGTTGTAAAGAACCCGTTAAGGGGGTTTAGCACGTCACCGGGAATGGTTATTTCTGTATTGTACCGGGGTGTTTCAACACGAGAAAGAAAACGTGTTGCAGGTGCATTGCCAATCTCTGCAATCTCTAATAAATATTCCGTTACAGCAATAAACTGTTCTTGTTTCATTGCGGTCATCTGCGCCTGTGCCCAAGACTCAGTGACCTCGCCCAAAGCTTTTCTTACCTCGCTTGGAATATCGGCTCTTTTTTGCTTGAGTTGAGGCAACATCAACGTTTCTCCTCCTGTCTCCGCTGTCAGGTAAGGTGGAGTAAACTCAAACATAGACACAAAAAGTTCTGCTCTTTGTTGTCCTGTCCCACTATATAAAATATCCAAGTCTCTCTCAGCTTGCGCTGTGGCTTCATCTAACGGAATCCCTTGTTTTCCTGCATAAATCCCTGCCAACTGCTCGACCGCAGCTTTGTGCTGATCTTTTTCCCTTTTAGAAGCCCCTAACCTATTGGGCGGACGCCAATCAGGGAAAACGTACGCACCAAAAATTCTTCCCATGTAACGCTCAATCGCGTCTTCCAACATGGCCACTTTTTCTTTGGTGTACACTGTGCCTTCCGGATCAATCTTTTTAACCAAATCAATAATCCGTCTTGAGTTTTTACTGATTCTTTTTCTTCCTTTTACAAGCGCATCAACCAACTCTCCTTGGCCCAGTCGTCTCAGTTCTTTTTGTGCTTTTTGGTTTCCTCTAAATGCTTTTGCAATCAGTTCTTTAAAACGAACCATGGTTGTCATCGGATCAAGGTAAACACCTCCAGACTGGTAAACCACGTTTTTGTCTTCTACCGTGGCTTTTATTTTTACCAAACCTTGTTCAATGTTTTTCTCTAAAGTTTTTTGAATGTTTGCAATGTCTCTGAATATGCGATTGATTTGCCTTTCTGATAGTCTGCCCTTGGCTATCGGTCCTTCGGGCCCCGTTTGCAACTCTTCCATAATTGTTGGACGCACGCCTCTTGGACGAAACAAGCTTTTAAAACGATCGTAGTAAAAAGCGGCCACTTCGGGGACGCCTCCTCTTACAAGGAGTTCTTTTGTTCTAACCGGAGACATTGCTGGGTCTCCCATCATTTGAACCAATGCCCGTGATTGTGTGCCCGGTTCCCACAACGCTTGGAAAGTTTTGCCATCCATTTCAATTGACGGCAACAACACCTCGCTTAAATTTAATGTTCCTGTAAGCGGATCAACAAACTCTATTGCGTCGTACTCTCGGTAAAACACTTCTCCAGTCAGCGGGTCGTTCAACACTCTTTCACTAAAATCTCCTGTTCCAGCCATGTCGTAAAAGTACAATCGGATCGTAGAGTCAAACGGAATGTTTTTAAAAGAAACTTGCGGCATTGCTTCCTTTTCATCTTCGGGAAGGTCTTCTCGAAACACCTGTTCTTTTTCCGCTGTGGGTCTATACACAACAACATTGTCTCCAAACTTATATGGAATTATTTTTTCCCGTATTGTTTTGATAAAACTTTTAGGAGCAAAGAAACGACTGTTGACACCGTAAGGGTTCTGCAAATTTTCTGGAAGATCGGGCAACTGCAACACAGGGTTTTGAGAACGCTCAACGATGGCATCTATTCTCGCTTGAATTTCTGCAATCGCTTGGTTGGTTTTTAGTACCTTCTGGTTATAGTCCTCTCGTTCTATTTTTCCCTCAACAACTTTGTCGTCTAAACGCGAAAGAGCCACACGTTTGTTTAAAAGATTTTTTGATTGTGTGACCAAACGTCGAAGGTCTTTTTGCATTTCTTTGATGACCAAAGGAGCATTTTTATCTACGGTGCCTTGAGAAGTAAATCCAAGGTCCGCCATCTTTTGCGCCGTTGTGTTGTACGCCGTAACGATTCGGTCCGCGATTTGCGGATCAATAAGCTCGTCATACAGTTTTTGTATAGACGCATTATAGAAACCCGTTTTTCCTTTTTGGTTTTGTGCTTCTGGAGTATTTTCTAAAGCAAGGACGCCTTCATCAATCTCGTAAGGTGTGTACTCAACAGGTTCTAATCGTTGAACTCCGGTCCCCGGTCCTTCCATTTTGATTTCCGATAAGAGGGCTGTTTTTTCTTGGTTGAGTTCCTCGGTGATTTGTGCGTCTTCGCTGTACTCAAGCTCTTCTTCAATTTCTCTTAATCGTTTTAAACGCTCGTCGTTTCTTTCAAACTCAACGCGTGTTTGTTCAATACGGTTCACCTTTTGTTCGGCTTCAAGTATTTGTTTGTCTATTTCTTCAAGAGCCGTTGCTTGTTTTTTCTTGTCTTCTTTAAGCGTAACGTCGGTCAATATGCCTTCTCTTTGTTTTGAAAGCTCGTTAAAGTTTTGCACCGCTTCAGTTTGCGCTTCTCCAAGAAGAACCAAACCTTGCCCAATTGTTTGTTCTGTTTCAATGTTTGGAAACAGTTCCAACTGCTCCGTTATCGGCGGGTTTAAGGTCTCTTGTATTTCTTTCTCCGACAAACCGTAGTCAATCATTTTAGCAGTACCGACCTGCATACCCCCGGCTGTGAGTGTTGCAAAGAAAGTGATTAGGGCACGTTTCTTTGTAAGTTCACCAAGAAGCTGTTCTTTTTCTACTCCGTCTAAATTTGGATCGTTTTCAATGGCCAACCTTTCTTTGTCCAAATCAAAATAATAGGCGTTAATGTTTTGTAGATACGTGGCTGCCTGTTCTCCTGCAATGTCTTGAAAAAGAAACTTGAGCGCGTTTTTAGAAAAACTTCCAGCCGCGTCTTTGGCACCGGGAAAAAGTTTCAAAAGCGTTTTGGCAGGAAGTATTTCGGTTGCGACCTCAATGGCCCCGTCTATTCCACCATAAATAAAGGCGTCTTTGTGCGATAAACCGTCGGCTCTTCCACTTGTATAGCTGTCTCCTCCCGTCAGGAAAAACATGGTGGTCATCAAGGGTGTTGGGTTTCTTTGAACAATACTTAGCGCCATGCCCGGCAACATCATGCCGTAACTTATTACACCGCTTCTGAGTCCTTGTTGAAAGGTGTTTAGGTCTTCGGGGTTGAGATCTTCAACACGCTTAATGCCTTCGTTAATTTGTTTAAGAAGCACCGTTGCTTCTGCGTCGATTTGTTTGTTTAGCTCTTCTCGTTCTTCAAGTGTTTTAGGCGCATAATAACCGCCCCCTGGGCCCACTACACCATATCGCATACTTTCCAAAGTGTTTAATTTTGCGGCATCTCTGGTGTTTTTAAAAACTTGTCCGATTTGAGGACCAATGCCTTCAAAGGTTTCTGCAACGGCGGTGCTAAAAGTTTCATCTGCCTGTGCTCTCGCTTCATACGCCGCACCTACCGAATCAAGCCAAGACTGTTTCCGTTGTCCGCGGACATCGGGTACATCTTCTTCGGGTGGGGGAGGAGGCTGTGTTTCAATGCCTTTCGGAGCGTATGCCTCGAGAAGTTCCTCTTCGGAAAAAATAGGCATACTTATACTCCTAGATCATCTATCATTTCTTGGGTTATTTTTCTCTCTTTGCCGTCTTGCAGCCTCACTGTGTCACCAACACCAAGAAACCCCTGCATAATTAATCCATCAATATAGTTATTAATCTCACCCATCTCAATGTTCATCGTCCCAAAGTCAAGGGTTTTAGGTGCAGAAGGCGTCGTTTGAGTTATTGGAGCACCGCCAGCTTGTGTTTGCATGTATTCTCTTACAACATTCGAGAAGTTAGGATCTGTTGGAACAATGGTTGACCCATGAAACTCCATTAAAGGCGCAAACTCTTTTTCAAACGCTGCTACCTTTTGGTTATAGTCCATCGTGCCACCGCCAGGTCTTTCGTAGCCTTTCCAAGAAGCGTCCGCTAATTTTACAAACTCAGAAGCCCGTGAATTTATGTCGCCTTTTCCAGAACCAATGCCCAGTGCTTGTTCCGCTACTCTTTTTTGAAGCGTTGAAGAGTTGGGATCTTCCAAAACACCCAACCAATATTGGTCCGTGCGCCATGTGTCCGTCATGTTTTCGTCCCCAATCTGTTTGGTCAGAATGTCTCCGGTTTCTGTAAGGGCTTGTTTTTCTATTGCCCCAGTGGTGCTTAACAAGGTGTTTGATAACTGGTCTTCTATCTTTTGCCCTTGCTGATAAACTGCTCGCAACATGGCGGCATCGCCTTGCTTCAGTGCTTGCTGTTCGGCTTGTTTTAGTTTTTCGATCTCTTTGTCATAACCAAGAACAGCTTTTCTACCGGCACTCTTTGCTCTTTTTGATCTTGTAGAAAAAGCATCTAGCCACTTGCCCCCCATGGTGGAAAGCGCGGGAGAGTAAGAAGGTGTGCGCATGGCGTCTTCTTCCGCAACAGCTCTGACTTCCTCCGCTAAATCTTCTAAATTGCCCCAATCCGTTTTAAATTCTGCACTAAAATCACCGGCCCTTATTTTATCATCAAGAGCGGTTTGCCTATTTCTGGCAGCTTCGGCTTCCGCAGCTCTTCTTGCCTCTATTCTTTCGGTTGAGGTTCTGCGGTTTCTTTCGATAATGGACAACGGATCTTTTTCCACTCCCGTTGGCCCTGTTCCAATTCCCATTTTTTGTACTGCTTGATCGGCCATATCCATAGGCATATCCATAGGCATATCCATAGGCTGTTCTTGTGCCGGCGGAGCGCTGACTATCATCCGTGCTTTTTCTAGGTAACTTTGTGCCACTTCTGCGGGAATAAGGTCTACTTCTTCGGGTAAGTTCATGGCTTCTTTGACCGTTGCTTCAGCTTGTCCTTCCATTACTTCAATTTCATCGGACAAAATCATTTCCATGTCTTGCATAGGCATTCCGCCCGTTGCCATCTGTGCTTGCATGATTGACATGGCTTCATCAAATTTTTGGTCAAAGATCGACATGGCTTGTTGCTTTGCCAATTCAAGTTTGTTTTCTTTGACTTCCGGCTCTGCGGACATTTCTTCTTCCAGCCCAGCAACAATGCCTGCATCCGTTACTTTAGGAGCGCCAAAGTTTCCTTCTGGAAAAAACCCTGCGCCGCCAATACCGGAACCGGTCATTTCATTAAGGGGTTCACCCATAAACTCTGCTGGACTAAAAAGATCCGGTGAAACCGAAGCAATGCCCATTGGACCTGGCATACGAGGCATTGGCACCATGCCGCCTACCTGCATGTTCACTGCATTTCTAAACATGGGTCGTTTGTTCCAGGACACCTCTAGCCCCCTCCAAATAGTTCGTCAATTAAATTTTTAAGAAGAGTGCCTTGATCTGGAACATTTCCGTAGTTAGTGGTGATGCCTGTGCCCATGGTCTTGGGCAGCATTCCTTGAATTAGGTTGGCTAAAGCGCCCAATCGAGCCAACGGCTCTCCTGCCAATCCTTGCGCTGTTTGGAACTGAGCGCCGAGTCTTTGATCGGCAATGCCTCGGGCTTGTCCGCCCAAAGTGTTCATCATATTAATTTGATTGGTCAACATGTTTTGTCCGGTTTGTCCTAGGCCCGCGATCCCTTGTCCAAGGTTTCCGTATGCTTGTGCGCCTTGCAAACCCAGTTGACCCGCTTGTTGCATTCTTTGTTGCTGATTTTGAAAAGCGTTCATGGCTTGATCTTGTGCTTGAGAATATCCCTGTGACCTCAATTGCCCGGCTGTGCCTGACATGCCTTTGCCCAATTGATTAAAACGTTCTTGCGCCATCAGTCTTCCACGACCGCCGCCATAGGCTCCTGAGCCTACTGCACCCGATCTTGCCTGCATGTCTTGTTGTGAGAAATTTTTGTACACATCATCGAGACTTCTTTGCACCACTTGGTCTTCATAAGGGTTAAAGAAAGCCTGACCCATGTTTGGGTTGTAAGCCTGTGCACCGGCAAAGCCCGCTTGCATACCTTGACCCAACATTCCAAGCCCTTGTCCGTAAGCCCCGGCGCCTCCTTGTAGGTAAGGTTGAAAACCACCTAAACCAGAGGTTAAATTTCTAGCCTGCATTTCATAAGGGTCTAGTCCTGAGAACTGTTGTGTTGGAATGGGTGTGGGTTGTCCTGCCCAATTCCAAGCATTGTCGAGGAAACCTCGTCGCATTTGCTCAATCCAAGGCGGCTCAAAAGCAATTGTGGACCCCGGTCCTTGAGTAGATGTGTCTTCTGGCATTACCTCATCCCCTCTAAACTTTTCATTATGCTGTACATTTTCTTTGCTCCCTGTCTAACGTCACCGCCGCCCATGTTTTGAACCGCTTTGCGTGTGAACACAAACTCATCGGGCTCTAACAGTGCTGGAACCACGTCGCCGTGACCTTTTGCATTCATAATACCACCACTTTGAGCGGCTTGCACTTTCTCAACGAAAGGCTTTCCGATCTTGTGTGTGGCTGCCGGAATGCCTTGTTGCCCGACCGGAATGCCGTAGTCTTGTCCTTGTAAATAATTAGGTTTCATTCCAGCAAGGGTCATGTTCCCTGTAAACGGATTGGCTTTTTCAAAATCACTCATCGATTCGCCTTGTCCGGTGGGCACCTCGTATTGAGTTGCATCCCACGTTTCTTTATAGGCTTTTAGCAGACCAAGGGTTTTTAGTATGTCGGATATATTGCCGCCTTGTCCAAAAATACCGGACAGAACATCGCCGCCAACACCGGTCGCTCCAAAGAAGTCCTTGAGCCACGGTCCGATGCCCAATCCAAACATGCCGCCCTGATTGTTGCCGGATGTTTCTTCTTCATACTTTTCCCATTTCCCGTTTATGACTTGATAAAGATCATCTCCTGCACCGTACAGGGCGCCTTCGCCGTACCTAGAGTCATTTGGGTCAGGAAGAGGCCTTCCAGAAGCATCTGTCCCGTAATCACCACTTGTGCCGGGTTCTTCATACTCCTTCCAAAGGTTGTTTGTAAGAATATACTTAATGTCTCCGACCGTTATAATAGCACCGTTTTCGTAGCCTTCAATAGAAGGAAGGTCGCTCCCCGCTGGGAAAACTGTCTTTGGTTCGTCTGTGCCTGGTTCTGTGCCGCCTGTATCTGTACCTGTGCCTGGTTCCGGCGTTTCACCGGGGAACTCTCGGTTGTAAAGCCACCAAAGCGCCCATTGCATCTGCCCATCTTCATCGCCCACGAAAGGATCGTAGTTTGCTTGCCCGGCAGGTACCCCCAAGCTAAACTGTGCAAACAGTTTTCCCAAAAATTCACGGCGTGCTTTTTCCTCTGCGGTCTCGCCTTCGCCCTGAGAACCAAAAATATTTATGTACCAAGGAGAACCACCTTCTTCTAAACGCATTATTCCTGAACGCATCATACTAACCATCGCCTCCTGATCCCGGAAGAAGTTCTCCCGTCTCTTCGTAATTTGCCATAAGTTCGTCTATATTGTAAGGAACGCCACGCGAATCGGCAAAGCTGTCCCAACTTTCTTTCATTACACTACCTAACCCCATGTTTTTCTCTTTCATTATGTTAGCGAAGTATTCAGGGGAATATTTTGATTTAAAATCAGCCGCCAGTGCTTCGGCCATTTCAAGAGGAATCCCCAAACTTTCTACCCAATAAGCCGGATCATATTTCATTGCAGCGTTCTTTACGGCTCTTTTATATGCTTTTTGCTCTTTAACTCGTGCTCTGTGTGTTCCTCTCATGGCAGCGTTTCTACCTTTAACGGATTTAGTGCTGTCTCCTCCAGGAGCGTTGTAGACACCACTGAACATTCTTTGAAGAGCCATGTTTGTGCTAGGCCCTGCTTCTCTAAAACGCTGTGCCGTTTGGGAACTTGTGTTTCCCCCAGAAAGAAGATTTTGAAAAAACTTTCTGTACGCTTCTTCCCAAGACTGACTTCCTGCAACCGAACCAGGGTCAATTGATTTAGTCACTCCTACACCTTGTGGACCTACATTAATCCCGACAGAACCGGGAGACGGGCCAGAAAAACCACCAAACCCTGGAGGCAGAGAAGCTATCCCCGATCCAGGAATAGTTACTGCTCGATATGGTCTATTGTTTTTTGCCACCGGTCCTCCGTTTTTGTAGCCTTTATACCCTGAAGCATACGCTGCTTGGGCTTGCTTTTGTGCTCCGGCTTTCGTTGGATAAACCTTTCCAGACTTTCCCCACTTGTAGCCTCCGCTTACTTTTCTGATAGGCATTATAGTATAGGAACCGTGGTTGCACCGTTTGTTGATACGGTTAATTTTCCAAGCTGTCCCGTGGCCTTCACGCCTTTTCCGTCCGGCGCGTATAATGTTTGCCACCTGTTTCCATCAAAGACCTGAAGACTGTCCTCTGTCAGGTTCCAGATGATGTCTCCGCGATTAAAAGAAAGCTGATCGCGGACTGTGTTAGTATACTGATAAGTCGCTGTAGGATCAAAACTTTGTAGGTTTAATTCTAAGAGCCTTACCAATCTGTTGAATAACTCAGGGTGAATGTGTCCATGCGACATATCAGCCGTCGGTAGTCTAGTGACGAGTAATCGTGACACTATCTTCGCCCATCGGGTCTAGTGCTTAGTCTCATGTCCCCCAATCGCCAGCCCACACCAAGCCTTTCCCCTGTCGTTGCATCATCGTCCGATTCTAGTCGCACCACTGCTTGTCGTGCCCTTCCTCTTAAGTCTACTTTCTGTGTGCTTTGTGTAACCTGACTGGTGCTTTTGGTCGTTAGGCTTTCATTGGGGTAGTTTCTAGTTTTTAGCACAAAATTAACCACTTGATCTGAGCCGCCGTCACCGAGAAAACGAACATCAGGGATTGCGCTTTGTACTTGTGTATAGTTGTTGCCTATGCCGTCCAACGAAAAATCTGCCGACTCAATGTACACGTTGTCCATGGGCGTCCCGTCCGCATCGTTTCCGGTTTCATGCTTGTATACATAGTTACTGGTATCGGTGCCCGTGGCCCTCGGGTAAGGTTGCACACCTTCATCCAACCAAGCAAAACGGGTCAACTGGCCATAGTACCAAACCTGTTCCTGATAGTTATACGTCACATAACGATCTATTTCTGTGGAACTTCCCGAAGGATAGAACCAGCCCACCTCATTAAACTGTCGGTTTAAATAACCAAACACTTTAAACGATTGTCCCTGGTTAAAATCATCAAACACATAGCTGTGCACGGAACAAGGCACTCTTGAAACAGAGCCGTTGTAATTATAGAAACCAGAGCGATCCATCCAATACACCCCCGCTGGTGTATTGACACAAGCTTTGGGAGCGACCATACCGACACCGGAGTTGATTAAATTAACCCCAAACGTGTACGGAGGACCAATAAACTGCATACTGTACAGCGCGTCATCGGTCCAAATCAGTGTTTCTTGTCGGGAGCGAAGGCCGCCCACAATTTGTGTTCCCGCCGAGAGCCTTAGAGATCCGGCGGTGTTGTTGTAAGTGGGTTCCCATTCATTAATATTTTCTTGGTCACACCAACAAATAAACATAGGATCAATAGCACTGGTTCTAGCTACTCCTGCATCATCTAAAGGGTCTGCCCCTAAACAAATAACATGCCGGTCAACATCGCTGACCAATGTTTGCAGGGCCAGTGTAGGAGGCAGGTTGGCCCCTAGTTCGGTTAAGCTTTTGGCTCTAACACTTGTGCCGTTGTTCTCGGTCCAATAAAAAATACCGCCGGCTCTTGGATTAATAATGAGGTCTTCACCAAAGTTGTCTTGCGTCCAAAGCCTTAACTGGTTGTTAAAGGCAAGTGCAGAAGCATCACCGTATGTGCCGTCTCCCCACATTCCTGCACCGTATCCTGAACCAGAAACATAGTCATCGAGGCCCACATTAATTTGATAAGCGCCAACCACACTTGACCCACCGTTCCCAGAGTCACTTGCGTTTGCTGTAACGGTATCGCCATCGGTGTCTTTGGCTTCAATGGTGTAGCTGTTGGCGTCTACAATTGTTGCAATCTCATATTCTTGATTAAGAACGGTCGCGGTAATTAACCCGCCCAAAGTAGCGGCACCACTAAAGGTGACAAAATCGTTTTTGCTCGCACCGTGAGACGTGTCTGCCACGGTGATGGTCGCATCGCCGTTTGTTGCTGAGAAAGTCACGTCCCCAGCAGAGGTTGTCGCTCGTATTGGGGTAACATCGTAAAAATTGTCCCCTTCTTTGACGTAGTATTTAAGGGTTGTGCCCAAACTCAAATATTTTGTAGTTGCTAGAGACACCCATGCGTGCAGAGCTCGCGCCGTCCCCAGATACGTTGCTGTTTGTTCTTTCTCCCAGCCCCCTATTTTTTCAGGGAAGCTTTTACGGAAACGAACCAAATTGGAATCAAACCACCCGCCTTGAGCAGAAAACGCGGTTCCTTCTCTATTGACTCCTGGTTTAAGTTTAAATGTAGCGTAGGGCATTTTTATATAATAACCTTTATTTTTTAACTAGACTACCACCAAAATACATGCCAATGATGGCCGATACTAGGTTTGTGTCCAACTGTGTTATAACCAATCCTTGAAATGTAACCCATTCAAAGACCTCTCTTCCTTCTTTGAAAAACCAAAAGCCGGGCATCCAGTTTGTGTAGCCAACGGTTACGGATACATCGGGGTAGTAGACCGCCACAAGCTTTGGTAGCAGTATAATAGCAAAGATCGAAGTCAGTGCGATTACTCTTCTTGTAAACGTAAAGCCTTTGTCTTTAACATTTCGAGCCGCCTCTATGGCCTGTAGTTGAAACTCGCCTCTTGTTATAAGTAATTGTTGTTCTTCGGCTTTTGCCTTTCTGCTCTGTGACCAAATACTTAACAAACTACTCAACAAGGTCGAGCCCAACATCGTAATTATTTCAAATGGGAAGCCCATAATAGAAGTATAAATTAAAAAGAGAAAACGCTCAAAGGTTTCTCTTTTCCTTTGACTTTTATAGTGTCTACAAAATTGAGGTCAAAAGCACAGAAACGAGCCGTGTCTTCTCCTACCAATAAACTAACTCCCAGGTCCTTGGTCCCCGATTCAAGTCTCGCTGCCACATTGACCGCATCGCCTATGGCAGTGTAATCAAACCGTGTTTCCGATCCCATGTTTCCTATCACAGCGGTACCGGAATTAATTCCTATACCAATTTCAACAGTGGGCAAACCCTCTTTTTCAAACTCTGTGTTTAATTCTTTCATGTTATCCATAATAAGCTTTGCGCAAATAAGGGCTTTTGTTTCGTGTGCAGGTTGGTCTAAAGGCGCGTTCCAAAACGCCATCATCGCATCACCAATGTACTTATCCACAGTGCCTTCAGCCCTTTGCACCGCTTTTTGTTGGGCGGTCAAAGCTTTGTTCATAATGTAGGTCACTTGCTCTGGAGGCAGTGTTTCTGACATAGCTGTGAACCCTCTTACGTCCGTGAACAAGAATGTTGCGTATCTTGTTTCTCCTCCAAGGACCAAAAGCTCTGGGTTCTCTTGCAGTCTTTTTACTTGTCTTGGGTCAAGATAGTGCTCAAACTGTTTTTTAATCTCTTGCCGAAGTTTGTATTGTTCTCTAAAGTTCAGGTAGAAGCCAGCGGCCCCCATAATAAACGCAGCGACCAGCGACCAAGTGACATCAATCAACAAGTTATTTTTTATTAAGTAATACCCACTACTGAGAACAAAGCCGTTTAACGCAAGAAAAAGAACCAAGCCCGAACTGATTCCAAACATAACCACAAAAACCCATGCCAAAGAAGCCACAACCAAATAGATACCCAGTTCAGCCAAAAGAGCGTAATCGGGGATCATTGGGCTGTCTTGTATCAATATAGACTCCGACAAGGCCGCCTGTATTTTATGAGGCTCTACTAGACCGACAGGGGTTGCGACTTGTGGCATAACACCTTTTGCAGTGACCCCGACGAAGATGAACCGGTCTTTGATTAGGTCTGTGCCTTTGATGTCAGCAAGAGAAAACTCTGGCGTATTGACCCAACTGATCCACTTCCTACCCAATGTGTCGGTCTTAACTGGGGGCAAACCTTTGACTCTAATCTCTTGTATACCTGCATCTGAAGTTTTTATTAGGTAAGTGTCTGACCCCGTTAAGACCTTCAAAACCTCTGTGCCGTAGGCAGAAACCCAACCGTCAGGGGTTCTTAGTAATAATGGCATACGCCTTACCAGTTGGTCAACCTCAGTGGGCGCAACCGCTATGCCTTGGTATGCTGCTTCTCGCAGCAACGGAATGTTTTGTACAACACCCTTTGCTTTAAAGCCACCATGATCTTGGCCCAGGATCACTGTCCCTGTGGTCAGTGGATACTCACCGTTGTCGTTTTCAAAGGAAGCTAAGATACTGGGAGCAGAGGCAAGACTTTCTGCAAATGCCAAATCACCACCAAAACGATCTGGTTGAGGAAAGGCGATAACCCAACCAACACCCAATGCACCTTTATCAATAAGCTCATTTTGTATTTCTGCCAATCTTTTTCTAGGAAACGGGTAGCCTCTTTCTTTCGCTACGTCGTCCTCTGTAATGTTTAAAATAGAAAAAACGTTTGAAGGTTGTTTTTTAACAACAAACGCATCAAAGGTCTTCAGTTTCATTGTTTCATAAAAGGTTGGGTTGTACACCAACGGCAGCCCTAAGACAAGCAACAAAACTATAAATACTTTGGTTTTAAAACCTTTTTTCATATTGAATCTCATTATTTATTATTACAATAGTAAAGATCACCAACGTAATTTTTATTCTTCTTTCTCTTTTACTGTCAAAACTATTATCAATAGCTTTGTACAAAGCATAATTACCTATTGCTTTTGAAGCTATCAACCTACCTTTACTAGGAAACCTACCAAGTAAAGGATTTTGTTCTTCTAAACGACAAGGTATCGGGTTATTCTGACACTCAATAACTTTCCAAGTTTGATAGGTGTCTACTACTTGTAAAACTAAATGGTGTTTCCAAAGATTCTTTTCTTTTTCGGTCCAGTCTTTATAGGCAGACTTAACAGGGGAAGAAGCCAACAGCAGTATTATCAATAATAGTTTAGTCACCTTGGTTAATGGTCAGTGTTTTATTACAGTTACTGCTACAGTTATAATTTACTGTGATTGATTTGTTGGTTGCCCCTGATTGTGTTGCAGTCACATCGTAATCATCCGTATAGAAATTGAGTTTCATGTAATGGTCGCCACTACCTGTCTGAGTTATGCTTGCATCGTTGTTGTCGGCTGATGTGCTTGCGTATATCTTGGCATAGTGTTCGCCTGTCCCCGATTGCGTAATAGAAAAATTGGAGCTGTCGCCAAAAGCTCTGATCTCGCCTTCTTTATCATCACCCGTTTGTGTAATTTCATATACGTTATTGTCGCCTTGCATATAGATTTCAGCATCGTTGTTGTTGCCGTCTTGTATAATGTCCATGTCGTTCCCATCATCGTCTGCATCTATGTAACCGAAGTTATCATTTCCATCTTGTTCAATTTTGTATTCATTTCCCGTATGGTTTGCAACCTGACTATAGGCTCTTGCTGTGTTGCTTGTTCCGTTCTGGTCTATATCTATTGTGGCGTTCTTACATTTATGGGTAGTGTAAGTGCCTTCAGATAAACCACACCAAACTCTAGTAGTGTTGCTTGTTCCTACTTGGTCAATGTGTATCAAAGAACCGCTGCCTTTGGTTCTTATTTCAACGCTGTTGTCTCCAGCATAGATAATAAAAGAGGACAGACTAATCAGACTGATTAATAACGATCTCA
>Ga0208013_1000792_pt1 | contig 16271 bp, 10 predicted proteins | sample 16_taG_FD_184091 | JGI IMG/M metagenome (GOLD analysis project Ga0208013, IMG submission 184091) | Marine viral communities from the Subarctic Pacific Ocean - 16_ETSP_OMZ_AT15313 metaG (SPAdes) (version 2) | ecosystem: Environmental > Aquatic > Marine > Oceanic | place: Pacific Ocean | collected...
TTACTATCCACCGTACCATTAAAAATGATGTTATACCTTCTCAAAGCAATAGGTCCTCATAATTTAAAATATTTATTGTTCTTAAAGTTAGGTGCAAAGTTATTACCTATAACAACATTATTAACTATGTATAGGGCACGTGCTGAGATGCAATTAGCAGCCGCAATTAATGCTTCTATAGCAGCTGAAACTATAAAAGATACTCAAGAGGCAAAAGGTTTAGCTATAGATGCAGCTGTATTGAATATGACATGGGGTAAAACAGCAGCTATGAAGGCATATTCTTGGGGATTGATAGAGGCTACCGGAGCATCTAATGCGCTTGTTTTGTCAACAAAAGCTTTGATGTTGAGTTTAGGATTAGCTGTAATGTTGTTTGCTGGAGCTGTTTTAGCCTCTGGTAAATTAAGTGATGCATTTACCGTTATGGCTGCTGTCTTAGCTACTGTCGCAGCTATGAGCGCTATAAGTTCAACATTTGCATACTTTGGTTCTGCTATGGGTCCATTCGCTATACCTATAGCATTAGCAGCGGGAGCCGCTATGATGACTGGTATGTTCAAAGCTAGAGACTATATACAAGAAAGATTCGGACTTGGTGGACGTGGTTCAAAAGGCCAAGCGATTAATTTTGATGATTTTAAAATGCCCGAAGAAAGGATGTATGATGGGGGAGGTATGTTCGTTACACCAATGTATGATAACGGAGGACCTACCACTGAACATGGCTTAGCTATGCTACAAAAGGGCGAAACAATTATACCAAAGACACAAAATATGCTTGATTCAGGCATAACTTTAAATATAAGCGATATACATGTACAAGACGGAGAAGACTTTGCAGAAAGAGTTGCAGAAGCTTTACCCGCAGCATTAAGAAGACAAAATGACATTGGAGGAATATAATGGGAGTAGAAGCAATAAAAGATTCATTAGGAGTAACATTTAATAGATACAATAAAATAGAAGGTTCAGCAGAATTATTACCAAAATTCCCCGATTATTATAACTCAGACTCTGAAGGTTATTCAATACGAGGTGGTTCAAATCCAAAATATATATTACTTTCATTTTTATTACCAGAAAACCCACCTTTTGGAAGTTCTTATCTAAAAAGTTTAGATTTATATTATTACACATCCGCAATAAATCCCGGATTATCAAGTGAAGCAATAGCTCTCTCAGCTTTTAAATTGAGAGATACAGATTATATGAACTATGATTCTAGTAAAGTTACTGCAAGAAAAGGTTTTAAATCAGGCACTGCTCCTACTATTGCAGAAAGCAATACAAAATCTCCATTATTTTTAACAGCCACAAACAATAATGAAAGTTTATATGGCTATTCAGAAAATTTTAATGGTCAGGATAATATGTTATCTGAAGATTCTGATTATGTAACTTTTGGAAGGTCAGTACATGCGATGATGGGACCTTTCATGTATCCTCATGATTTTAGAATGTATGCCCAACCGAATGATAACGATACTGAACTTCCTTATTCGGCTTGGTATAACAGTAATTCAGGATATAAACTTACTGAAATCCAACATCAACATGGTACTATGATTGGTGAAGAAAAGTCACCCGACGAACAATCAGGACATAGCAGAAATAAATGGATAGTAAGATTAAAGACCCACAATGCTCGTTACTACAAGACAAGTGATGATTTTGATGGTGCAGACACAAAGTATGTTAGAAAGGCATTCGAAATAGCTGAAGTAGATGGTAGAACTTATACAACAGGAGATTTCATTCACTATAGTATGAATCAAGGAACAGATGATGGAGAGTTATATGGTGATGAAGTTATGCCAAGTAATAGTATGTTTACTTCTGTAAGGGGTGACAAGGAGTTACTTATAAATAATATATCAGAGGATGACTCTGGAAATCAGACAGGTGCTTCAGTTTTAGGTGCTTCAGCAGTAAGATATTTAAAAGAAGGAGCAGTATCAGGACAATTATGTAATTTTGTTTCTTTTATGAACACACCTGAAAGTGGTGATTACTATGGTGAAATGCCTACCATAGCAAGTGTGGCAGGTAGTATAGTAAATCCTATGAATGTAGAATTAACTGAATCTAAGAATTATAGTGATTGTGTAGCTGCAATTAATAATATACCAACACCATATCCTATAGGTGTACCAGTACCCGGTTTATTAGCTAAACAAAGTGGAGGATATACACATAGTGGTCATTCTACTGATGACCCAAATTCAACATACAAAAACCAACAATCTTTTGGTGGATATTCACATCCAGTTATTGAAATTAATTTTACTGTAGATGAAATGGCCCCTGCTTTTGAATATGATGTTTCAGCTTCCCACTTTATATCTGGAACTGCAAGGACCTTTGCAATTCTTTTTTCTAATTTACCCTGTGATGCTTCACAATATAGGTTAAGAGATTACCTAGACCAAGTCACAGATACAAACAATTTTGAATCCACATCTCTAAATAATACTGTAGCTGGTATACAATTTTTATTAGACGGTGCTGGTAAGTTGAGGATGGTGAATATGGCGAAGTTAGACCTGAAAACCGGAACTGCTGCACCTACTCACTTGAATCATGATTATGGTTATCCTATAGCTCAAATAAATGATGAAGCTGATGATACAAATTTCAACGTACCTATTAATACCCCATTAAAAATGTTAATATCCTTTGCCGACCCAATGGATATGAATAGAGTTTATATACAATTAGAGAGTGAAGTAGATGATGCTGTAGGTAATAAAGTAAATACTATAATAGCAAGCACACAACTTAAAACGAATGGCCCTGAATTTGCTACCTCTGGTAGTTCATTACATGATGGTGGAGGACCAATAGGAACGCCTACTGATACAAATCATAGAGGTTCTTTTGCTGCTACTAGTACTGATATAGATTGTTCTGCACCACATATGAGTTTTTGGGCTACAAGTACAAGAGTACTTAAATCAGGTACCGGAAATGGTGAACAAGATATAAACACAATTGCGAAAGCACCAATGAAGAGTTCTGTATCTATTGATTCTATACATTTCAAGAACTGGAATAATCATATTACGAACTCTACCATACTTAGGGATGAAACTAAAATAGCTGCTTGGACACCATCTTATATGGGTGCACAAATAAATTCGGGACCACAAACTTATCAAAATTGGGCTATGATAGGTAGAAGTATTACTGGAGATTACATAGATTGGCCCTCAGGAGAAAGACCTAGTTATGGAATTAAAAAAACTACTACAGCAGAAGGAAAATCAGCTGAATTAAGTATTCAAGAAAATTTTGATGCAGGTGCGGACACTTTATATAATTATATAGGTAAAGGTTATGGAGGACAAGCCTTTGTATTCGGATTTAAATCTAGAAATGATTTACAAGCAGTAAACCGTTATATGTTATTTAATGGTTTTAATTGTTTAAATGTACACCAGAATGATGATATAGATAGTAGTATGTTTACAGGAGGTTATACTACACCTCTTGTTGCAGGAGCTTTAACTGCGGCACATTCAGTACCACTAGGTGGGCAAACATTACCTTGTAATATCGACCCAGATATATCACCAAACGCATTAAAAATTGGTACTACCGGTTCTGGTGAAGATTTTAGCATAGGTTCAGCAAATATAAATAATTCTGTAGACACTTTCACAACACATGGTTGGGTAAAAACAGATTTTGACGATACTAGAGCAGGACCAGAAGGTACTACTAGAAGTACATGGACTTCTCGTGAATGTGTTCTTGCATCTGCTAGAGTTATAAGAGCTAAGCGTTCTGGAGGTGCTGTTGTGATACAAGTTGACCAAACATCACCATTTAGAGCAGAAAAAGACCAAGAGTATATAGCTTATTATTATGGAGCAGACGGCGGTACTAACCATTATGCTACTGGAATTAATGTAGAAAAAATTTCTGAGAATAACACAGTTTTATTAAATTGGAATGGTGTTGCAGATGATGACTCTACAGATATGCTAGACGATACAAATAATAAAGTAAAGACTTTAATGATAGGACCTAGAGCTTTTTGGGTATGGATTATGTTTGGAAATTTCAAAGATAGTGCTAGTGGTTTAGCTTGGAATGGGCCAGCATCTACAGGCGCTGCTTCTGGATGGAACAATCCTAATAATTTGGTACCTTTACCAGTAAAAACATACCAATCAATGCTCTTTACAGAAGGACAGGGGACACCCGGAGCTACTTATAATGAATGGTTATTCTCACATAAAGAAGGCGAAAATAATGCTTTAACATCTCAGATTAAAGGTAATTATCAAGCTAGATGGAATTTATCGATAGGTGATGAAGATGATAATATGTTCGATTTTACTAAAGATTTCGGTTTTGGAAAATTTACTTTAGATGACGAGGTAGACCGTGGATTTAAAGGTGGTGAAATAGGTATGAGTAGTCCTACATTAAATAAATATGCTAAATTGTCTATGCCTAAAGTTGTAGATGAAGTTGATTTAAAACAAGGAGATTTCATGTCTGTATTTGTTAGAATGACTGGCGTTGGTGGTCATGAAGTTAGTATAAAGAGTGAGAATGCTTCAACAAAGGATTGGGTAGAACCAGATTCATATGAACCATTTATTAATGCAGTTTATTTTGACGCACTTCCTTTACCTATAGAAGATTTTAAATTTATACCAAATGAAGAAGATAATTATTTACCAAGATTAGAATGGACCTCAACTGATGAAGATTTATGGTATGGGTTGGTACATTTTGATACAGAACCTGTACACCATCAGTATCATAAATCAATATTACATTTACCACTTAACGAAACTAACCAAACATCTGGTGTATTCTTTAGAGATGACCCATCACAGTTATTAACAGTTTACAATTATGAAAATGGGGAAAAGTCACATACAGAATTAGGAAACCACACATCCTACAATAGTGCATGGTATTCACCTCAATATTTATGGATGGACAATAAAAATGTTCTAACAGACCCACACGGACTAGCTGGTAATGCTACTGTCTTTGGAAATGGAAGATATACAAGTACATCAACACTTAATGGAGGCGACGGTAATGTATTAAACAGAGGATGTATAGCTTTACCTGTTGGCACAGCAAAGTCAATCGGTTCAGATGATGAAAATTATGGAACAGGCACAACCTTACCATATAATGCAACAGTACCTTCTGATGGTTTCTCTTTATCAATGCACATAGTTCCAGACAGTAAACCACTTGATAGATATCAATTAAAAGGAGCTGGCGGAACTGCTGTGACATATTCTGTGAATAACATTGAAGAAACATGGGAAGGTTATAGTTCAGCTGATGTTAGACATGAACTTAAAGAAGAGTTAGATGCTAGTGAAACAAACATTAATATAGATTGTATATCTGCATTTTCTCCTAGTTATACTACGGGTGAATACGGAATACGAAACCCAATGCAAGAGGATTGGGGGACCAATTGGATTGCATCGGGAGAAATGCAATTACCGGGAGCAACTGGTGACTATGATGTAGACGGTAGTATTATTATTAAAATAGACGATGAAATAATGAGAGTAGTCTCTATAAATCCGGGAACACTCACAGAATGTACAGTAAATGGTACTGGATTAAAATTAGATGCTCCTTATTATGGCGGTTCAGATGGTGATAGTGGTTTAGATTTAGCAACTACTGGTAGGGTAATAAGAGTTAATTCAGACAATTCTATTAATGACAGTACAAAAACTGATTTAAGGGCAGGAGATTTATTATTATTCCCCGGAAGGAAACTTGAAGGCTACTATACTGCTGAAATCATGAAAGTAGGTTCAACCGATGGTGCGACAGCCGGATTTCCGGGTGACCCTGATATAATCTATGGTTATGGAGGAAGTAGATATAACGCTGAAGGAAGCCCTTGGGGTAGGATGGTAGATGCTTCGATTAGCAACGTCGATGGAATCGGTTGGATAGGACATGTAGATTTAACAGACACTACAACAACCCCATCAACAAATGGAGAAATATTACTCAATAATAATGCGTTAGAAAACATAACATCTATTAAATGTTTCGATAAAGACGAAGATGGAGATGAGTTAGATGATGGTTATAGTGGTGTAGGGAAACTTCTATTAACCACTAATTATACAAGCTTTACACACACCGACGTGACAACATATGGTAGACTTATGAGGATAGTACCAAAGAGTAATCCAGCAGAATCTAATGCAGTATATTATAATGTAACAAGTGGAGGAGCAAAAGTAGGCGACGTATACGATTTGACAGTAGAATGGGTAGCTGGAAGAACAGGTCCAGTAACTTCTTTATTCACTGACGAACAAGATGTTATTATATCTAATTATGGCAAGTATAACACAACTGTGACTCAAACCACAGCCCCCGCTATATGTTTAGGTAATAAATTATTCAATATTGGGAACGGTATTACGGCTTATGGTGGATATACTTCACCAAAGCCAGAAACACGCAGCGACTATTTACCTGCAAGTGGTACAGCACAAATAATTACAGATAGATATATAACTGTAGAGAGAGGATATGGAGGAACAACAGCTACTACACATAGTATTAATACAGATATAAAAAGAGTATCTGAAAACAGCCCTACAATAGGAGGTATATCAGCTCTCAGTGAGTTAGATAATCTAGACGATAGTCCTTCTACGAAATCCCCATTAGGACCACATGCATATGATAGTGTTAATCAGGACCAAATATGGGCAGGAGCTATATTAGATATTGGTAATGAAAGATTTACCATGCCTTTTAGTTTAGTACCTGACGATGATTGGGAGAGTAGTGGTTGGGCTAGAGGTATTGAAAATACTGATTGGGAAATACATGACGCTGATACAGTACACGTAATACCTAGAAATTATTTATTCCATGGTTTTACAGGAAATAGCTTAAATGTTAACAGCCTTAATGTACTAAATGGTGATTTAAATCAGGGTGCAAATACAGTAGGTAAACCAGTAATTTCAGTATACTTGGACAGTAATGGTAAGATTAATGCACACGCATATATAGAAAATCAAAATTATAAAACACCATTAATGTTGCAAAGTAAAACAGCTATTCCTATAGATGGAGTCACACCTACACATATAGGTGTTGTCTTTGATAAACATCTTCCTTCTCAGAACTTTAAATTATATTTGAATGGTAAATTAGAAGATTCTACAGCAAGAAGACAAACTACAGGAGGAACTAATAATTTACAAGATAACAGTGATGGACAGACAGGAGAACCATTGTTAGAAGGTTTGGGTACAATTTGTATAGGAGGATTACCTTATGTAACTAATACATACTCTAGGTCAACTAATTCTTTTGATGGTATGATTGAGGAAGTAACTGTATGGTCAAAACCAGTAGACTTTGTTAATCCAGAAAAGGGATTATATGATTATACTAAACCTTATCATGAGTTAGAAGATAATCAAACTAGAGCAAGTTCTACTACATTATATGGTAAGTTATTTGTAAAAGACTATCACAATATTAGAGGCACCAGTCCTAATCAGGTAAGGGCCTCACCGACAGCAGTTTTAAGAAAATCTGCTTTTGCACTGGACACAACTTAAGGAGAAAATATGGGAGTAGCACCAACAAATTATGTATTGAGGCAGTATATGTCTGAAACAGACGCTATTAATGATACTAATGCTTTACAAGTAGCTAACTCAGGAGATGGAGCACTTGGTAATTGGCATCAAAATGATACAGATAACACGACAACAGACGATAATGGAGATACTGTATTTTTTAGTATGTTTTTATTTGAGAAATACTGGTTTAGAATAGAATCAAATGAACAAGCTATTGAATTTGAAATAGATTGGGATGATGGGGAAGATAATTCACCAGAAAAATCCAATACTACTAAATTAAAATATAAAGAACCAAGAACAATAGGGGTAGTTAGCCATGTATTTACCAAGCATGGTGCACAATTTCCATTAATAAGAGCAAAAAACGTACAAGGATTTTGGTCTAAATGGTATACACCATATGATTTAGCTGCTGAAAATGGACATATTGTAGCTTCTAACGACCTAACAACAGTTACTGAAGCAGCTCAAAATTTTAGAGTGTATGATGCTGGACAGAATGAAGGATATAGAATATCTATGGAAAAAAATGATAAACCTCGTATCCCTACATTTTTACCAGCTAGTAAACCACCTACTTGTGTTTTGAAAGTAGATAGAAATAAAATATGGTCAGGTATAGATAATTATGGATTATTTCATCAAGCTTTAGCTTCAGGAGCTTCATCCGCAGACAAACAGATAAAATTACAATCTACAAACTCTTCTTTCACTGGAAATTTAGTACAAGTAACTTATGTTGGTACAGATAACATAACTAGAAAAGAATATTTATCTGAGCAAAGTACTTCTAGTTATAGAGATACATTGGATAATGTTAGGGAAGTTTTAGAGATTAAATTATTAAAAAACTTAGAGAATAAAACAGGTACAGTAAATAATGATATATTAGAACATAATGATAGAATAGAGATTATAACTAACGGAACTGATGCAAAAGATACAATAGGTTCAGTTTCTTTAGGTTGTCCTATTCTTAAATTAAATGAACCGGGATACAGTGTTCTTACTGATATGTCAGAAAGTGTAGCTGTTGCTTCTAATGTTACTATAAATCAGTATTGGCTATTAAGAGATGAAGGTGTACACGATGTGGAATCTTTAGGTGATACTTACCAAAGGTCTTCTGTTGCGTCCAGTAGTGAAGCACCTTGGTCAAGAAATTGGACAGAATATAATATTTCAGATGAAATAGATTCACATCTAAAAACAGGTCCATTCTCACACGCAGTAAGAAGAATTTATTACAGTCTAAATAGGAAAAGAGGAACTTCAGATACAAGAACGGCTGGTGCTTCATTACGAGATTGGAATGGTAGGTTTTTAACAGAAAGTAGATTATTAAGAGGACAAGTGTCTGATACAGGTGATACAACTGTTATTGACCAAAGTGGAGATACAATGCGTAAATCTTTTATAGAGCATTTTCAAGGTAAACTATATTGGGATGGCGATTGGGATTATGACGATACAATAGAATTTAATGCCGGTCAAAACATGATATATAGGAGACCTGAAGAGTTAAGAAGTTATCAAATATTATTAAGAAGTAACCAAGGAAGTGGCGCACCTGATTGGGTAGATATGGGTTTAGGAGATGTAAGTAGAAATATGGACCAAAATACACCTATATTCGACGGTATGGATACTAGTGCAGGTGGTAATACATTATATGTTTCAAATACTCAATTCAGTCATGTTAATGAGGGAACTTTCTCAGATGGCACTACCATTAAACCAAAATTAGAACCTGAAAATTTCTTATTTATGGCAAAGGATAAAAAGTATAACAAAGTATATTTTAGAGTAAGATGGTTAGACGCTGAAGATGGTTATGAAATACAAGACAATTGGGAACAAGAAGGAAAGATTTTCGAAAAAGGAAAACGAGAATCCGATGGTACTAATGACTTTGGATATGGACCATTCTTTAGATTAATGGCTTGGTACCCAGCATATCAAGATGGGACTGAAGCTACAGGTAATATTATATGGAAACCATTAGCTTTTGTCGATAATACTAAATATGGACCAATTCCAGATACTTCATTATACCGCTCAGGCTCTATTATTTTTGATGAACCTTCAGATTGGTTAAAAACTAAACACAGTGCATCCTCACCTACAGTTAAATATCCTTGGGCATCTAATTGGGATGATGACAGTTCTGGAACTGATGGGCCAAAAGATAAGTGGACAGTAGATTCGTATGCTATCGTAATAGGTATATCTGGTTTTTGTGGAAATACAGACGTGCATGCTGACTGGGACTTGGATTATGTATTACCTTGCTCAAATACACACACACAAGAAGTTATGGTTTATGACCCTCACCATGTTAGTATTAATAGTATAGGTGTTGCACAATCAGTTTCTTATAAAAGAGGAGCAAGGTTCCAAAAAATACAGAGTAAATTAGGAACTACTGAAATTAGAAGAATAGGTTTATCTGGTGGTGAAATTAAAATAGGTGGTGTTGATTTAAACAATCCTAGAACTGTACCATCTAATACAGATAATCTTAAAAATATAAATGATAGAGATTTAATGTATGAATACCATAGAGATGTTGTCCCTGTATTTTATGATTTAATCCATTCTGATGGTGATATAACTAGATTTTTTGGTATTATTACTGATATATCTGAAGACCACCCGACAGGTAGTGTTAAACCAAAATGGGCAGTAAATATGACAGTTTCTCACATAGCTGAATTTGATAGCACTGGTAATTGGATTTCAGATGGACTTGTATCTTTAGGAGGAGAAATTAGGAATGTCCCTAGATTCCTTCACTAATCCTAAAATAGTTATAGGTAATGATAGGTTTGAGAATATATCATCTATTACTTTGACTGAAAAAGGTGGCATAACAATTAACCAGTTAAATGTTACACTATCAGACCCTCAACTTGATGAATTTAAATTATATAATAAAGAAATATTATTCTATCTAGATGAATCTGATGGTATTCCATTATTTAGAGGATATATAAGACAAATTAATCCAAGTGATAAATCCCTTCAAATATCAGCTTATGACCCTAGAACTTTTTTAACTGGTAAAGAAGCATCTTTAACATTCTTAACAGATAAGAATAACTATGATGGATATACTGTATCTCAATTTATATATGATTACATTTTTACATATATTAATAGCTCTGATAAAACATATATAGGTTTAGATATGCTTACAGAAACAGACCCTCCTTCTTTATTAAAAAATATACGTGCAGAGAGTGGAATAGCACCATATAAGGTAATTACTGGTAATCTCCCTGTTAAAATTAAGAGTTTAAAGAAACCAACTAAATATTCAATTAAAATGATAGATGATGGTACGAAGTCTAATATAGTTATTTTAGCAGATAAAGATATAGATGGTAAACCAGCAATGACATTTAGTGATTATGATGGTATAATAAATAAAAAATACAAAAGAAGACCAGAACCTTCAGTTTATAACATAAGTGATGAATCAGGTAAAGTAGTACAATGGAAAAAAGGAAATACACCAAAAGGACCTATAAGTAGCAAAATAGATACAACACATGATATAAACACAGGTATCACTAATGCAGTGATTCAAACTATAATGGATGAAGGCGAAACTAAAGAAATAACTATTAATGCATCTAAAGGTTATTATCTTCAATTAGGTAGCCTTATAAAATTAGATGTTGATGAGGTAGAGTTAAGAACCAACCATAGGTTAAAATCTAAAACAGTAACATGGTCTCCTAATAATTTATCTTGTTCTTTAGTATTAAATAAAGAGTTACCAGTAATGTCTAGTTATATTAAACCTCAATAGCTTCTATTAGATTTATTACTTTTACTTCTAGAACCAAGATTTCCATTATCTGGTTCGTCCGCAGCAGTTCTAGCTACAATTGTTCCAGCTGGCTGTTCTACACCGCCGAGTGAATGAATTCCTTGGTCTAATTTACCATCATTTGTTAAGTTTGCGTTTCTACCTAATTTCTTAGTTCCTGTTATAATATCCTTTTCAGATGTCACATTTATCTCCTGAGCAAGCTAGCTCTTGTTTTCCCTGAGTATTGTCCTCAGTTTCATATTTAGCAAGTTCGCTATATACTATTCGGGGGAGGGCCTTTATAAGCCTTTCGTAAGAATGGACGTCAATTTCCTCATATGGGGCCAATTCGTAGTGTCCACCATCATAAGGTAAGAAAGATACTCCATTTATAATATCCCAATTTTTGTAAACCCAATTCCCTACTTCAAACCATTCATCATCTCTGACATATACAGTCATACTGGCATTATGTTCACACCAATTATGTTGTAAATTCTTATAATGACTTAATTGGTCTAACGCAGTTACGTCTTTACGAGTGATGCACCCATCAGGTGATTTGACAGGGAATTCTAATACCCAAGTAGATGCGTCTTCTTCGGTTTGTCCATTCTCAGGACTGCAAGGTACACCCATATCTTTCATCATAGTAAATAGAGGGTCTCTTGCTGCTATCCTATATCTACGAATATAATATTGAGAATATCTTGGATGAACTCCACTGGCTGAATCTACTAATTGAGAAACAGTGCCACTAGGCTTCACACAAGTGGTAGCAGTAGGCATTCTGGTACCCAGTATACCTGATGCTTTACGAGATATGCGTATAACACGGCTTTTAAGGGCGTTTAAAGCCTCCGAGCTCAATACGGAAGGGTTATCCATCTGACCGGTCAAACTAACGCCTAAAAGGCATTCTTTGTCACAATTCTTTTTCCATGTATCTCTTAGATAAGGAAAGTCAGTAAAGGAGCTCTGTATAACTCCTAACCATGTAGCAGTCTCTACTTTGTCTAATAAACTATCTAAATCATCGTTAGCTCTAATTACTACTTCACTTAGATTACAGAACTCCATATCTCTAAGCATTATCTCTCCACATGGATTTGTCCCCTGTATAAGTGGAGCATATCTTCTTGATGGAGCTTTGCTTTGTGCAGCTTCTAGATTAAATATACCTCTTTCACCAGTGCCTGATAGAGCTAATGAAGCCCATTCTTTTAAGAATTCAGCAGCGGAGGGCTTTTCCCTATAAATAGCACTATTGTTAGCCATAGCACGTTTGATGGGATAAGGCCACTCCTTTGCGTGTCGCATGTCTGTGTCATGGAGGTCCGACAAGGATATTTGAGAGCTGCGACGTACCCCGCCAACAACAACAATCTCAGCAATCTGATTACATATATCATGAGCTTCGAGAGACGTGAGTTGACGTCCTTGAGCATTATGCATGGTTTCACGGATGAAATCATGTAGTTTTACCAAAGGTTGTGGACCAGACGCTCTTCCACCCATTGTCATGAGTCTAGCACCTTCTGGTCTAATCTTTGAGTAATCGAAATAGATATTCTGTCCATCATACAAACTTTGCATGAGTGTCTTTACTGAATCAGCCCACCCAGTTTTTGAATCATCAATAACTATTTCCTTAAGTGCACGTCCTGAACGTATTTCTGGTATTGAAGGAAGCTTACTTATTTCTTCCTGTTCTACTGAAAATCCGAATCCAGTGCCACACATAAGGATATAAAGACACTCTGCGAAAGCTTCAATGGAGTTTATCTTTGTAAATGAGCAGTTATATATAGTTGTATTATCAGCTTTAGCTGCTGGTCCTGCTGCCCATAAAAATCTCATAGATGGCATTACAGCGAATTCCATCATATACTTTCTAATTTTGTTTACAGTTTTCTCTGGTATATCAGGTCTTTCTGAAATTACAAATTCCAAAAATCTCTCTATTGTTTCAGGCCAATCTTCTCGCCTATTTTCTTCTTCTAGCCAACGTGAATACGTTCTTTTATAAATAAATTCTGCTACTTCGTTTTTAAACATTTTATCTTTCCTTTTCGGTTCATTACTATAGGAGACCTACCTATATAAAGCTTACGCTCGGTCTCTACATTTTAAACATATTTTGTCCCCATTATAACTCGTCATGATAGCTCTGCTATTACAGACGGGACATTCTATCATTTATAGTCCACCAATACTCTTTTTACTCCTTTGCACTTACATGCTGCACTTGGAGGTGGATGACCACACGTGCACTTTATATCGCTACTACTAGTGGTGACCACTAGCACTTACAAGCTTTTTGCTTGCAACACAAATATAGTCCAAGTTTTTCTTCCTTGGGCGACATATCTCTCATCTGTTTCTTTGGTTTAGTTTCTTTCTTATCTTTTTTTGCCATGATTATTTCTCCGAGCAACAATCACCCATTTCTGAGCCATGGTTACAGTCTACATCACATTCCCAAACACCATCCCATGGTGTCTCGTCGGCGTTACATTTTTGGCATTCACAATTTACACATTTACATTTTTTAGTCATTATTTTTTTCTCCTTGTTGTTTTTTTACGTGTGGTTTTACGTTTAGCTGGTGCTTTACGCTTTGTACCTTTACGTTTTCTTGCTGCCGCTGCTTTACGTCCTTTCTCAGGATGCATCTTATTATGCTGTGCAGCAGTCATTTTTTTAAGGTTGCTTTTTTTAGCTGTACCAGCAGTATGGACTCCGGGTTTTCCCTTTCCTCCCTTACCACCACTATGATGGTGTACTACTTCATTCTTTCCAGCATTAGCTTTCCTTCTATAGTAATGAGCGGATTTTCCACCCTTCCATGAACCATTCTGTTTACCAGTACGTGCCATTGGGGATTTCTTATTCCATCTCTTCTTTCGGTTGGCAGCCGTGTCTTTAAATTTCTTTTTAGTCTTCGGTGCCATACTTACTTCTTACTCCTCTTCTTGTGCTTCGTCGATAGTTTCTTCGCTACCTTCGGCTTCTTCTTGTACAGATACTTCCTCTGTTTGTTGCTTTTGAACGGCATTGTCTTTTTCCCGAATGAATTCATTATAATCATCCATCAGTTCTTTTTCAGTGATGAACTCAGATAACAATTCCCTCTGCATATTGAAATTTCGTTCCATATTCATAGCTTGCTGGGATGCATTACGAAGCATGTCTAACAAATAATTAAAATTATTTAAAGTTGGACCTCCTTCATTTTCATCTATCCAGTTTTCCATTTCTTTGACCCTTTTGGTCAATCTTTCTATTTTTGCCATATTATACTACAGTCACCCCACTATATAAAGCTTTCCCCTATATACACGGGCAATTAGGTTCTTTACAGATATTTCTGTCTTTCAGAGTTCCACTCCTATACCTAAGTCCAAAGTTTTGGTCGAACTTTACTATTTCTTTGCCGGGTATCGTCGGGTCGTCATTATACCACCCATGGTTTCCAGCAGGCTCATTATAGATAAATCTAAATACAGCAGATATATCTGTTAAAGCCCAATTAGCGTTCAATAGCTCTGCTACTATCGCTTTGTTCTCTTCGTAGTTACTACTACCCTTAGCTATATTAGTCTCTATTAGCTTAATTATACACTCTCTAGGTGCTTTATAGAGCCTATCTTTACTATATATATGCTTTATAGAGCCTATAGACGACTCTCTAAGCTTTTCTAGTAGGTAATCACCACTATTAGATATAGTGTGCTTTATACCCGCTTTATCACATAGATAATCAATCATATCTCTTTGTGCTCTACTACTTCGAACTATAGTAGGTTTATCTCTGGGTTCCATTGCTAAACCATATATCTCATCTATATCTAAGGTCATTACTTCATCTACTGATAATGGTACACACCATACTCCAGTAGGTTCTCCAGTGAGTTTACTAATGTATTGTGTGTTAGGAATCCTTCTTAGACAAGCAACACTATTATTAATACATGCTTGGTCAAGAGTTTTTAATTTATATTCAGTCTTCAAGTGAGTTAGATATTCTCTTAGACTTTCTCGTTTCTGCGAATCAGAAATCTCTAATGGTGTTTTAAAATCTATATTCATTTGAAAACCTTTACCACCAGTTAAATATAATCTTGGAGTTATTTTTCTAGGAACACAATATTTCCTTATGAATTTCCTAACATCCAATAAACATTTACTAACATCTTTATTATGGTCAAAATCAAACCATATACCGTTAATAACAGCTGAATCATAGTTAGCTTTACTTTCTATATCTTTCATGTTGTCAAAGCAGTATACGCTTGTATAACAACTCTTTATACCATTATATTTACTTACATGTTCTTCTAATTCCTCAGAAGTGTAAGCTCTAGCTATTCTTGCTGGGATTCCGAATTCTCTGTAGTACATTCTCTTAAGACCTCAACATTCTGAGCCCAATCTTTTGGTATAGCCATTATATCTGCACCATCACATTGTGAACCGTGCATTACTAAAACCATTGCTTTGTCGTCTTCTGCAACTAACTCACCAACAGTCTGACATATTGTAAGATGTTCTGATGGGTTTTCTGCGTTTATTCTATATTCTTTGAAAGTACTCGCTGCATCATTCCATGTTACCTTAACTATTGGACCGACGCTACCGAGAAACTCTGCTTCTCTGTTTCTATTATCTATCATTTTTCCACTTCTTCTACGTCCTTCTCAGGCGTATCCTTTACTTCCTTTTCTTTCATTTTTCCATTCCTCGTATAATTCTGCTACAATACCTAAGTCCCCTAGGTGTTTATAAAACTTTGCATGAGATGGTGTCTCATTAACAAACACAGG
>Ga0208013_1000793_pt1 | contig 16264 bp, 9 predicted proteins | sample 16_taG_FD_184091 | JGI IMG/M metagenome (GOLD analysis project Ga0208013, IMG submission 184091) | Marine viral communities from the Subarctic Pacific Ocean - 16_ETSP_OMZ_AT15313 metaG (SPAdes) (version 2) | ecosystem: Environmental > Aquatic > Marine > Oceanic | place: Pacific Ocean | collected...
TATGGAGGAAAAATCAAAGGGTTTAGGAGACTCAATAGAAAAATTTACAAAAGCAACGGGGATAAAAAATATTGTTAATCAAGTTAATAAACTTAGAGGAAAGAAAGATTGTGGTTGTGGAAAGAGAAAAGATCAGCTTAACAAAAAATTCCCTTATAAAAAATAAAAGAATATGATACTAGTAGACACAGTATACCAAAGAGTTTTAGCGCTAGCTAACAAAGAACAGAGAGGATACATAACACCTCAAGAGTTTAATCTACTAGCTAATCAAGCTCAAATGGAAATATTTGAACAGTATTTCTACGATCAAAAAAGTGAAGATCAAAACCTAAAGAATTCAACCGAATTCTCTAATGTAGACGAAATGTTAGATGAGAAACTCTCTATATTTAAAAACATACAAGCCTTAACAGTTATTGGATCTACTGGAATACTCCCTAGCAATATGTATAGACTAGGATCTTTATTCTATGCTAGTTCTTTAATTGAAGTGGAGCAAGTCACAGAAGAAGAACTAATGTACCTACAACAAGCACCATTAGCAAAACCAAGCATCTATTGCCCTGCTTTTGTAAGAAGTGGTGGTGACACTGTAACTTTGTATCCTACACCGTCAACCGCTATAAATTTAAACTATATAAAAACACCTGCAAAAGTTATTTGGGGTTACTCTGTAATTAACGATAAAGCTCTGTACAATGGAACACCAGGGGTTTCGGTAGATTTTGAATTACATAAGAGTGATGAGACAGAATTGGTTTACAAAATATTATCATTAGCTGGTATAACTATAGCAAAACCAGGTTTAGGTACATACGCAGAACAACAAATAACAGCACAAAAAACTCAAGAAAAACAATAACAAATGGGATTATACAACGGTAGTTTAGCTAATTATTATGGAGGTTTAGAGGATACTGGATCTTATCAATTCATATCCGTAACAGATGTTATAAACAACTTTAGAGTTGCTTATGTGGGTGAAGATAAAATAATACCTAAAATATCTAGAGCAGATATAAAGTTTCATGCTTTAAGAGGTATTCAGGAATTATCTTATGATACGTTTAGATCCTGTAAAACGTTAGAATTAGAGGTACCACCGAGTCTATTGCTATTACTGCCACATGATTATGTAGAGTATACTAAAATATCTTGGATAGATAGTAATGGAAAGTGCCACACAATCAAACAGTGTAAAGCATGTCCAAAAGATCCGTTATCATACAGACAAAATGAAGATGGCACTATAGATGTTGGTGATCTTAAGGAGGGTGAAGAACAAGAAAGATGGATCGAGCCTGTGAGGGACCGTTGGAATCCTCATAGACCTTGGCTTCCAGTTGAAAATCCAGAAAAACTAGGAAGTTTTCTATATTCGCTTGATAATGGTATTACCGCAGACCCGAGTGATTCTCGTAATTGGGGTCCTTATACTTACGCTAACGCCGATGGAACTCCAGATGAGGATGCTCCGGAGAATTGGGATATTTGGGTTGATGGATACTGGGAGGCAATACCAGGGACTGGGGATTATTATACTCAAGACCCTACAGTAGAAGACTCTACAACTTGGGGTAATTTATCAGGGGGTGGCGCAAGTGTTTCAGATGACTTAGATAGTATTGGCCAGATGTATGGTCTTGATCCTCAACACGCTAATACTAACGGTTGCTTTTGGATAAATTGTAGAACAGGAAAAATTCACTTTGACTCTAACTTAGCTGGGAAAACTGTGATTATACAATACATAAGCGATGGGGTTGCTACTGATGACGAGATGATAGTTCATAAGTTTGCTGAAGAAGCAATGTATAAACATATAGCTTGGTCGATTTTAAACACAAGAGCTAACACAGATCGTAACGTGGTCGCTACGTTTAAAAAAGAAAGATCAGCAGCTGTTAGAAACGCTAAAATAAGATTGTCAAGTATAAAACTAGAGGAGATTACTCAGATATTAAGAGGTAAATCAAAATGGATTAAACACTAAAATATGCCGTTATTTAATAAAACGTTTACAGCTGGAAAGATGAATAAAGATGCGGACGAGCGCATCGTCCCTAACGGTGAGTATAGAGATGCGGTAAACATCCAAGTTCAAACTTCTGATGGTTCTAACGCTGGTACAGCTCAAACTTTAATGGGTAACACTTTGATATCAGCGCAGATGGTACCAGAGGGAAGTACCTGTGTTGGTAGTATAGCTGACAATAAAAATGATAAAGTTTATTATTTAGTTGCTGGCCCAGAAGAAAAATTTAACGAAGTTAGCGGTTCAACTTATGATTGGAACACGCCTGCGGTTTGGAAAGATTATATAATAGAATATGATATAAAAACAGAAACATTTAAATACGTTTTTGTTGACGTGTACAGAGCAAATTATGAAGTAGTTGCTCATACTAACACTAATAGTAATCCCCATAGATCTGGTGAAATTGAAATACAAACACCAACAACTAATCCTTACACGCATATTAGACACGATATGTTTGTGGAGGTTTACGATAGTCAAGGTGCTAGCTATATAACCCAACACCAACAAGGTCCAACAACCTGTATAGCGGGGGATGTTGATAATGTTGTAGAATTGTATAGTACTTATGTTAACTTTTTGGATAACAATACCCCTATATCAGCGGGTAGTTGGTTGAATTTTAGTGCTAAAAGAATATTAAACTTCCACAAAGATAGATATATAACGGGTATTAACATCATAGATGGTATGTTATTTTGGACAGATAACCATACTGAGCCTAAAAAAATAAATATTAAAAGATGTATCGCTGGTACTGGAGGCTATGAGTATCTACCATCGGTTATGCCTGGGGTGTTTGATGGAGACACTGATCTTTTTCACACTAGATTATGTGTAACACCAGATAAAGCCAACCCACTTACGATAAAGCTTAAAAATTCTACACAACCGTGGTTTGTTGAGGAGGAGAATATAACTGTTATTAGAAAAGGTCCTTTGTCTGCTCCAATATTAAAAATGTCTCCACATGAAGATGATAGAAAAGACGCAAATGGAGATAGTGTCATTACTTATAGTTCAACAGACGGTAGTATAAATAACTTAGCTGGACCACCATCTACCACAGATAATTCCTTTACGTATAATGCTGCTAACGGTTTTTCGTATACTAAAAAAGTTGGTGACCAAATATCAAACGTTTATGTGAAAGATAAAGTGTATTGGGAGATTGGAGATATGATTATATTTAATCAAGACCAAGATGACAACGTAAGTGTTGAGGCGTTTACCGAGCATGATGTTAGAGCAACCGTAACCTCTACCCCAACAACTAGTAGTAATATGAGTGAGTTTGGTCCGTTTACCTTTGAAATACAATCTATAGATAAGGAATCTATTGATATAGAGCAAAAAATTTGGCATTTAAGATTAGAGGAGAAGAAACCGATGTTTGAGTTTAAGTTTCCAAGATTTGCTTATAGATACAAATACGAAGATGGTGAATATTCTACGTTCTCACCTTGGTCAGAGCCAGCGTTTATACCTGGTCCATTTGATTACCTACCCAAAAAAGCATACAATCTAGGTATGACTAATAGACTTAGAAGTCTAAAAATAACTAATTACGTAGTAGAAGAATCCTTAAGACCTCAAGATGTAGTAGAAATCGATTTACTATATAAAGACGAGGCATCTCCTAATATATATACTGTAGAAACTATCAAAATGACAGATGGTTGGAACGAAGATGATTTGTATCTTTGGCCAGATTCTGTCACTGGGCTAATTGACAGTGGTACTGGTTTACCACTCGTAGATCCTAACAACTATCATAGAGGAGAATACAAGGTGACTTCAGAATTAATACATGCTACGGTTCCTTCTAATCAACTATTAAGACAGTGGGACAACGTTCCTAGAAAAGCTTTAGCACAGGAGATAACTAGCAACAGATTGGTTTATGGAAACTATTTACAAAACTACAATCTTGTTAGTGAATTTTATAGCGATCTAGAGATAAAACCAAAAATTGTTGTATCGCTAAATCCTAGCGAAACACTATTGAACGCTACTGATATTGATGATGACAATCCAACTGATGTGACTGTCAACACAAATTATGATGATGAAGATAAGTTTATAGCAGATGGTACCCCAATGCCGCACAAGACATGTAGGTCGTTACGTGAGTACCAAATTGGTGTTGTTTATGGGGACGAGTATGGTAGAGAAACACCTGTACTGGCTGGTGATGGATCAACTGGAACCTTAACAATTCCTAAAATGTTCTCGAGTACAGCTAACAAGTTAAAAGTGCAGATGGCGTCTGATCACCCCGATTGGGCTAAGTACTTTAAATTCTTCGTAAAAGAAACGTCTAACGAGTACTATAACATGGCTATGGATCGTTGGTACGACGCAGAGGATGGTAATATATGGTTGTCATTTCCTAGTGCTGATAGAAACAAGGTTGACGAAGAAACATTTATAATATTAAAAAAGAGACACGACACACATCAACCTGTTGATGATCCAGCTAGATATAAAATTATAGCAATAGAAAACTCAGCTCCACCTTTTATTAAAACCAACGTTAAGAAACTCGGGAGCGCTTATGAGGTTAATCCAGGAGCTTCCAACTCCAACATAGGAACTACAGCTAACGGCTTTCCACTTCCTGACTACAGTGAAGTATGGATAAAACCTGGTGCGCTAGGGTTTAATGATGTAATGGACGTTTCTACTCCAACTAACGATTCATCAAACAGACCGGAATCGTTCAATCAAATGCTCAATAAAGGCCAAATACACCTTCGTATAAGAACGGCTAATATCAACTCAGAGTGGTATCAAGTTACTAAGTACTCAGCCCCAGGAAGTTGGCACAAGTTTACTATTGATAGTGTTTTCAATGAAGATGTTAATTTTGCAACTACGAACGGTTCACATTCTGGTGCGGTAAGTGATTTACGTATTGAATTTGCTAACCATCAAATTGAAGAAAAGAAAGAATTTGAAGGAAGGTTCTTTGTTAAAATATATAAAGATTTAGTTTTATTACAAAACCTACTTATACCTAGCGAAAAAAGATACAAAGTTACTGAAGCTGCTAGGATGGGTTATTGGAATATGCCGTCTGGCAATAGAAATTCCGGCGGCGTAGGTAGTTCCGCGGTTGATTGGGAATCCTTTGCGGTTACTTGTGAAGCTGAATTAGACTCTAATGATGGGGCTTACAAAAATCCAGGTTTTTCTACAAATGGAGACTACACCAGCCCATATAATGCTGATAATAAAAAATTCTTTTTTTACACTGCGAACCAAGGTAATTCATGGGGTATGGACGAAGGATGCGGTTGCTGCGCTTGGTCTGGTGTAGAGTGGTGGACTTGGGATTCAAGATCATTCTTCCACATAGACGCTACTTTTGTTAGATCTCCTAGGAAAAACAACTATGGCGCTTGTAGTAGGTCGCTGGAGGATGGGACAAGAGGTAGGGGACTGCACAATGATGGTAAATCAATGGATATTGGGTATATTTGTCCTGGAGCTAACTATACTATCACCAATGCCGAGCACAAAGCTTTCTATAAAAAACTTACTACTAAAGGAACTACATTTAGATTTAGAGAGGATGAAGACGAAATAGTCTATGTAGTAACTGGGTCGGAAAAAGGTAAAATGGACCCCTCAAACACAGGTCACTATGGACACCACCACATGTATCACAAAAACGCAGATGGTGGGTCTTATGCTGATGTTCCTACTCCCGGAGCTGGTAACAATAAAATTAGATTTAGAGTTGATTTTGAACAACTTGAAAAACCAGAAGTTGGTATGGTTGGTGATGGGGAAAATGGATATATTGTAACAGGAGGCCAAAGCACCACTAAACTAACTGGAATAAAAGAACTTGGATGGTGGGGTGGAAGGAATACTGGTGTAGGTACATCTTATTGGGCATTAACACAGAGGACCACTGGGGTTGGTGGTGATGATTATCCGGTTATTGGGATTCCTACTCTTTACGATCCACTTGACCCACTGAATCTGGGCGCAGATTATCTGACAAGTTATGCGATTGCGTATGGGGTTGCATATAGTGCTGGCGCACCAGCCCCAGGAGCAACATTAACTAACGGGCAAAATGGTGTTACAATGATGAATCTGCCTCCATTCTCTCAATATTGGACTTGGCATGAGTATACGGATGATTTAGGAGGTGGTGGTAATGATGGTACTGGTGCGTTTGGTTTCAAATCCCCTATGCGCGTTCCTATGCCACCTGGATATATTGACTCAGATGCTACGTGTGATTATGTGAGCTCAAGCAACCAGGGTCCCACATATGACTATATTGATATAGATGGGAACACACAGGTGGGTGCGACAGCAATACAGCAAGCTAGAAGATGGAGACAACACACAACTAAGTATCATCATATAGAAATAATTGAAGTTAAAGGAGATGATGACGATGATTTTACCTCTACAAATCCAGCTATTTGGGAAACAGAACCCAAAGAAGATGTTGGAATGGATATTTACTACGAAGCTTCTAATGCTATTCCGATAGAGATAAATGCGTCAACAAACGAGTTGTTTGCACCAAGAGACACTGTAGTTGATAGAAACTATAATCCTCATTTTACCCCAGCAAATGAAATTAAAGTTAAGTCTTGGAGTGATAACACGGTATATCTTTATAATCCAGATGGTGGTAATGATCAGGTCTCAATAACATCCGGAGATAGAATAAGATTTACTAGACCTGATGGCGCTGTTTACACTGCTGTTTGTAATGGAGCGCTTGATGCTAATGGAGTTCCAACACCATATCCAATCTCTGTAAGTGGTCAAACTACGATAACAATTAGAGGTTGGGAGGATCAAGCTAGACCTATAGCGCAACTACTTAACAACGATGCCCCGCATAACCAGCCATATACATTAAATTGGTTTAACGCTTATGCTTTTGGAAATGGTATTGAATCAGATAGAATTAGGGATGACTTTAATGCGACAACATTAACTAATGGGGTAAAAGCTTCAACGGTGTTAGCGGAACAATATAAGGAAGATAGAAGAAAAACAGGTTTAATACATTCTGGTATTTATAACTCTACTAGTAATGTTAATAAATTAAATCAATTTATCGCTGCTGAGAAGATAACGAAAGACATGAACCCTCAATATGGTAGTATACAAAAACTACACACAAGAGATTCTAACATAGTTGTTTTACACGAGGATAAATGTATGAAAGTATTAGCTGATAAAGATGCTCTATACAACGCTGATGGGAAATCGAATGTAGCTATATCATCAAACTTCTTGGGATCAGACCAACCATTCGCTACTAGATATGGAATATCTACAAATCCAGAATCGTGCGCAACAGATTTAGCTGGTAGATTGTATTTTGCAGATAGAACCAGAGGAGCTGTTTTAAGACTGTCTAACGATGGTATAACCAATATATCTGATTATGGTATGAAAGATTGGTTTGGTGATAATCTAGGACCTCTAACGCAGCGAATATTAGGTTCTTTTGATGAGAAGAAAGATGAGTATAATATAACTATAAAAGGTTTATACCCAGTTAGCACAAGCGGCACTAATAGTGGTGGTGATCAATGTGGTTGTGATACTAGTACTGTTAGCACAAGTCAGGATGTTGATGACACGAGAAGTTTAGAAAATACTACAATACTAAGAAGTCAAAGTAATCTAAATATTGGTAATGTTAGTGTTGGTAATCTTGACTTTTATAATTCTGAGGTAACGTTAAGTTTTAGTGAGAGAGCGAAAGGTTGGATATCATTCAAATCATTTGTTCCAGAAAGTGGAGTTAGTATTAATAATGAGTACTACACATTTAAAGGCGGTGAGATGTATAAACATCATTCAAATTTAAATCACAACACTTTCTACGGAGATCATAAAGAGTCTAGTGTTACATTGTTATTTAACGACCAACCTGGTACTGTGAAGAGTTTTTCTACACTAAACTATGAAGGATCACAAGCTAGGAATAAAGCAAATCTAACTGATGGTGAATATTCTAATCTTGTAGAAAGAGATGGTTGGTATGTTAGTGATATTAAAACTAACCTACAAGAATCAAGTTATTTAGAGTTTACAGGTAAAGAAGATAAGTGGTTTACATATATCAAAGGTGATACTACTACTTTACAAAACCTAGATGAAAGAGAGTTTTCAGTTCAAGGTGTTGGAAACTATCAACATATGACGGTTGTGGGCGCGGAAGCAAAACAAGAAGTGTGCCTAACGATTACTCCAAATATCAATTGTACAACAGTTCCTGGGTGTATGGATCCTCTAGCTGATAACTATGATGCTAATGCAAATGTTGATGATGGTAGTTGTACTTATCCGCCAGAGCCCGTTGAAACATTTATGTGTAGTGGAATAGTGGGGGACGATGATCTGCCATTTGAAATAATTTTGGGACCATACGACCCAAACGCGCAAAGTTTTGGTTTCAACTATGATGATTACTCGGGTATCAATCCATACGTATTACCGACACACGATCTTTCAGTAGAACCGAAATTATGGTTTTTTACCCCAGCTCAAAACCAAGAATGCATGCATACAAACCTCGCAGCTTGGGCTATAGTAAGGCATGATTATTCCTTAAGCCTCTACACTCAAGATCAGTTAGATGCTTTCGATGCTTATTTCGCGGCTAACGGTAGTAGTAGTTCAGGGTCAGGTCAAACCGCTACGACAAAAGGGCCAATGATATATACTTGGAGCGAATTAGTTGCGGCGGCGCAGCAAATAAATAATTATGCAACACCACTAACCGTTTCTTTAAACTACACAAATCTTGTTGACATTCATACTAACGCTTATCCAAGTCAGCAAATACCAATTACCATCTGGCACAACTACGCGACATGTTGTGGTTCAAACGGATGTCACGACGCTAGCCGATGCGAAGAGGATGATAGTCCTTGTTGGATTAATGGGTGTAATTTCCAGGATGCAAGCTTTAATTCCGTTTTCCATTTATCACCATTTAACTATAGTAATACTTTTAGAGCACTCATAAATAATAACTCAAACGGTAATGCTTTTATTGATAACACTATAACCCTTACCAATAATTATGATCCTTGGCCCGCTGGTTATATACTATATTATTCAAATAATGGAGCAATTGCAAATCCTAGTTCTTACGTGACAATCTCTTCTGGCGACACTATACCAGGACCTCTTAATGTGTTCTATGTCTCCAATGTACAGGGAGGTGTGGGTAGTAAATACGGTTACACGGTAACGGATAGTGATGGTTGTACAACCAGTCTATATTTGGAGTTAGACGACTCAAATATTATACGTTAAAACAATAACACATGGCAAATTATACAATAACAAGACATACCGAAACTGAGCACACTTACGGGTGTACTCAATTCTCAACAATGCAAATTGAGGATCAAGTAGCATCAGACGGAGCGATGTTAGATAGTACTGTTGTTTGGGAATTAACAGCTGATACAGGCTTTTCGGTTTCAATAGACGACTTTAGTTTTACTGGAGCAAATCAAATAATTGTACCAGCAGGTCCACTACCGTCAACATCATGGGAAAATTTACCTAGTCCAATTTTATACGCAAAAATGATACAACTTTCAAGCGTATTAATTAGGATTATTTTATACTTAGCTCCGGACGCTAGTGAGCCTGGTTTTGGTATTGGTAACAGTTTTGTGATGCCTAGTACTGATGTAAGTGTTGCTGTGCCTATAAAGGGTTGTGCTAGGGTTGCTGGACACTCTATGCGACTATGGTTTAATGAACCAGCGGGTAATAATACTATAACAGAAATGGTGGTCAATTCAGATGTGGAGTCACGTTTAGCTACAACAACGAGTGACAGTAGTGGTGGTTTAAAATCACACGAAGTGGTTGGTACGTTACCACCACAAGCTTTGGACAAGGTATCTAGTGGTAGTGGTGACCATTTAATGAGTTATGTTGTAGCCGCTAAAAGTGGTCATAGATATAAGTCTGTACCAACTTTAACCTTTAACAGCAAGTTGTACAACGTTGAGAGTTTCGTTCAATTAACCCCCAACATTAATAAAGAAGGCGAAGAAAACATAACAGGTGTAAGGTTTGAGATTTATAAAAAATAAGATATGGCTGAAAAATACACAAAAGAAGAAACAGTAAGGCTTGACAAGCTTAGAGAAGAGGTTAAAGAAGAGCGTGAAATAAATAAAAAAGCACTTGAAGCTAGTGAAAAAACTAAAGAGTCTATAAAAGGAGCCGAAGGAACCGAAGGAGTGGTGACCGTAGGTGTTATGCAAAATGTATATGTTGATGGTGGTGTGGACACTTTTTCACAACAAGGTTTAACTGATCTAGGTATATATGTGCCCATTGAAACTACTTCTCAAGAGGAGATACAGGAAATGCTAAAAACTATTGAGGTTGCACCTGCAACACCAGTTGTTAACTTTAATCTAAATTATGATATAGAGTTGATACCAGTTCCTGATATCAATAAAATATACTCATTAACAACGGTTGAGAGTAACGTTTGGGATAAACCAACTTACGAAGAAAAAATTGACGAGGAGGGCCAATTTGAAGAGATACACGTATTAAAGAATTTTATGAATAGTGGTGGTGGGACGTTTAAAATATCCGTTAGTGGTGTCACTAACACGTGTTTTGAGTTAGCTGTGTTTAATGAAACTGATAATAAGTGGTATAATTGGGGTAAGGTTACTTCATTCAAAACCAATAGCTCTGGGGACACTTACACGTCTACAGCGTTTGGTAGTTTTAATAGAGGCCACACTTACTTTGAGGGGGTTATCCCTGAGTCAGGTAGAAAAATTGTAACTGTTAACATACCGCCCGTGAGCCATGAAACTGTTTATAGGGTAGGTTTTGTGAAATCAGGTACAATAAAACCTAATGCATATTGGGGTACTGATACCGATTACAATAGTTCGCTACCGATATTTGGCGGAAAGCTAGTACCGGGTTACGTACCAACATATAGGTTAACTCAACTAATGAGATCGTCTACTACTATAAAACTAGGAAAAAGTAGCTTGGGGGATGGAACGGGTGATATAACCATAAAACACACCCCTGGCTCCGCGCTCAATAGTGTTAATAAAACTAAAGGGAAGTACTCTGTTGACTTAAACATAGACTCTAGAAAAGAAATATACCTAAATGACACTATAAGTGGTGGGATGTTGAATACGACACACTTGGACTTAGACAATACAGCTACCACAACAGAGGTATTGGGTGTGGATTTAGTAGCCTCAGTAAACTCTGAGGGTGTAGGGAATGTTACTGGAACTATAACTTTAGGTAAAGCGTCGTTAAGAGCTTGTGAAATAAAATTACGTACCCGCTCTATATTCTTAACTAATCAAGATAAATAAAACATAGTTTATGCCAATATTACAATTTACATTTGCACACCAATTAAATGTTTCCGCACAAGTTGGAGATACAGCTTACTACGTGCCGACGTCTACGTCTGCTCAGTTTCAAGTTAACTCGTCTGATATTGTTGAAATAGGAGATATAACTTATGTTAGTCCAGATGGACTTGGGTTTTGGTGTAACACAACGCTTTCACCAGGATCGTATCCTAGCTCTTCAGATTATATTTTCTTTTCTAAAGACAACAAAGCTAATCAAGCAAGTGTGTTGGGTTATTACGCTAAAGTGCAGTTAAAAAACAACTCTAAGACTGAGGCTGAGATATTTGGGGTTAGTGCTGACGCGTTTGAAAGTAGTAAATAAACGGCAAAAACTGTGACTATATTAATAAATTTAATTAAATATAATCATGGACGAAGAAATAAACAAACAAGTTGAAAACGAACCTTTAACAAAGGAGGAAAGTAGAGCTCAATTTGTTCAAGTAACAGAGATGCTGGGTTTAAAACATTCTTTTAACTTTGACGAAGCGTGGGAAATAGGTTTAGAAGTAAGGCAAAGAAAAGAATTTAGAGAAAAAATAACAGAACTAGAGGACGCTATAGTAAGTGTACAGGGAACCACTGGAGAAGTAATGCACAAAGCAAACCCTGTTAAGCATACTTTCGCTGGTGGTTGTTATATTAGAGAGATATATAATCCAGCTCACGAGCTTATCATTACAAAAATACACAAGAAAGAACATCCGTTCTTTTTAATGAAAGGCGAGATGTCTATCTTAACGGAAGAAGGGATACAGAATATAAAAGCTCCTTATCAAGGGGTTACAAAGCCAGGTACAAAGAGAGCGATATATACGCATGAGGAGTGTGTGTTTATAACAGTACATGCTACAGAGAATACTACAATTGAAGATGTTGAAGAAGAAGTTGTTTGTACTAGGTATGAAGATCTACCACCTGGGTGCGATGCATTAGAGATGTTAAAAGAAATTAATTTAAAAGAAGAATAATATGAGTTTTATAATGGCAGCAACTGCGGTTGTTGGAGTTGTTGGTGGTGTCATGAAAATGTCAGCCGCAAGTAAGGCTAAAAAAGAAGCAGCAGACGCTCAAAAAAAAGCCAAGAAAGATTTAGATGCTAAGAAAAAGCAATATGAAGCTTTAGATACATCTAACTTAAATAAGAACATGGAGAACAAGATGGAGGACCTCACCATCAACCAAAAGGGTATGGAGCTCCAAAACCAAAAAGGACAACAGCAAAGAGCCAATATCATGGATCAAATGGGTGCCGCTGCTGGTGGATCTGGTATTGCTGCGCTAGCACAGACAATGGCTAATCAAGGTCAGTTAGCGGCTCAGAAATCAGGTGAGATGATTGGTAATCAAGAACAGGCAAATCAAAAAGCAGCAGCTGATGAAGCTTCTTCAATACAAGACAAGCAAATCGCTGGAGCTGAAAAATCTAGAGATCTTCAATATGATAAAACATCTGCTTTAATGGGTTCAGCGCAAGGTGAGATGGAGGCTGCTGGTGCAGCTAAGGCAGCCGCTGCTCAAGCCCAAGGTGATGCTGTTAAGGGAATAGGGACTTCAATAGCGGGAGCTGCTTCAGATAGAAAACTTAAAAAGAATATAAGTAAGATTGGTAAGTCGGCTAGTGGTTTAAATATATATTCTTTTGAATATAAAAATCCTATCTTTGGAGAAGGATTATTCCAAGGTGTTATGTCAGACGAAATCCCTCAAGAAGCAGTCGTACCTATGAACGGTTACGACACTGTTGATTACAGTATGTTAGACGTAGAATTTAAACAAATATAAATATGGCAAGTCAAGGAAGTTCAGCTGGAGGTAGCATGAGTGATTTCAGGAAAATGGGTAAAGCCAGTATGGAAGCCGAGCTTAGTATAGGAGCGGGTGACTCAACTGCTACGAATGTTGTTAGTGCTATTGGTGATGTTCTTAATACTAAAGGCGCGGCTATGAATGCTGACATAAAGAAAAGGTATAATGAAAAACAAAAATCTGTAGATGAGTTTGGAAAAAAACTAGAGCTTGCTTTTATTGACATGGGTCCTGAGATGGAGAATCTTGGGCAAGAGTCATATCAAAAAGCTAATGATGATGTTTTTGGTTTAAGAGAGGCTTGGGCTGATTGCGAAGGATTGGGAGAACCTGCCGCGATAAAGAAGTGTCAAGCAGATATTATGGTTAAACTCAATACAGTTAAAACTAGACACGCCACTGACGCTGAAAACGCTAAAAATTTAGTTGGGTTATGGCAAGGAGAGTTAGACGAAGATGGTAATCGTGGAGAACCAAGTGCTGACGTTAAAGCTATGTCTGATGATGACGCGGGTGTAATGGAACAGTTTATATCGAATAAATCTAAAAGAGTTGTGTATCTTAATGAAGATGGTAGTGGACCCGGTGATATACTTAATTACGCTTGGGAGGTTCCGGTTTTAGATGATAATGGTGAGCAAGTAATAGGGCCAGATGGTCAACCAATGGTTGAAACAAAAATGTATTCTAATGATTACCTACAAGAAATGATCCCTATTAAAGAGACGGTAAACGGAGAAAAATTACAAGATTATATTGAGGCAGAAAAACAAAAGAAAGGAAACAACCAAGCGGTATCTGACAACGCTGCTCTAAAGAAAGCGGTTGGGGACATGATACCTAAAACAAAACATGCATTAAGATCTTGGGCATATTCAAATCCGGCCGGCCAAGACTATTTAAACGTACATGATTACTTGGTAGATCATCCAATACTTAATGGTCAATACGAGAAATTAGGAGTGGAAGATCAGAATGGAGATGGAGTGATTAACCATGAGGATTTTATTGCTCTTGAAGATAAAGAGTCGATAATTAAAAAAATTATGAATGCTGATGACGTTAATCTATCACACGAGATTCTTACTGATATATATGCTAGTTGCGCGGGTAACGAAATTAGTGGAATTGGTAACAAAGAATACTATCCAGAAAGACATGTGTTATCAAACAAAGGAAATGAACAAACGGTTGCAGAGCACGATCAAAAAGAAAATCAAGAAAAACTTACAAAACTACAAAGCCTAGCAGATCCTGAAGTCCTTAAAAACATGGGTGGAGCAAATGAAAATGAAATAGCTAAAATGCTAGATCTTGATCCAAATGAAAAGATATATAATGACGTAACTGGAGAATATGAATCTGTGTCTACTTACATAGCTACTGCGATAAATAAGAAAGCAAAGGGTAGTAATCCAAAAAAATCAAGATAAATTAAATGGCAGATATAACAGGTGTATTACAAGAATATGTTGCAACAGCCAACAACCCAGAGTATGGAGGTGATTGGGATGTTATTAATAGTAAGTTCCCAGAACTAAAAGATTTCGACCCAAACGTGTTGGAAGAATATGTAGCTACTGCTAACAATCCAGATTATGGAAATAATTGGAATATTATAAATGGAAAATTCCCAGAGTTTCAACAGCAACAACAAGGAGACTTTCCAGCAGAACCAGAAGTAAAGGAAGATCCATCACAGGAGGATGTCACTGTGGAAGGAGAAGATGGGGCATCCAATGGGGAAGACGATTCTTCGGTTACACCAGAGCAGCAGAACGCAATTGACGTACTTACTGAAATACAAAACGAACGTCTTACTAAAGAAGAAGAAGCAGAATCAGATTTAATGGCTAGTGAGATATTAGCTGAATCACAAGTTGATGTTGACGAAGGGCCAGAACAAGTTCCAAACCCAGAATACTTGTCTGAAGAGGAGATACTTGCTCTACCCGCTAAAACTCGTAATGCTATGGCTACAAAATATGGTATTAAAGGGGTTGATGGTTTTAAGATAATACCAAACCAGGACATTGGTGGTGGTACAATAGATAAAGAACAAGACATATTTCAAGAAGGAAGTTTCTTTCCAAACGAAGATTTATTAGTTTCAACACAAGATCAAACTACAGATGTAGTTAAAAGTGAAGTTGAGTCTAAAGAAAAAACTAGAAGAAAAACAAAAGAGGGGCAGTTAAAAGATGCTAGGAAAAAGCTAGAGCTTATAAACAATTCTTTACCAGAAGATAAGAGAACAGAGATAACTGATGAGGACGTATTAGAAGAAGCTAAAAAAACCTCTAAAAAAGAAATTGACACAGGTAAACGAGTTAAAAAATTAGAGGACAACATAGAATACGCGGAGGTTTTAGATCCATCTACTTGGGGTAAAAACTGGTTAATGAAAGATGCTGATCAAAAGAAAAAAGAAGAAACAGCTAAAATCATGGCTGCAAAAGTAGAAGATGATATAAAAAAGAATTTACTAGTAAATAAAGAGGCGAAAAGAAGGATTGATGAAATAAAGCTAAAATCTGAAGAGATAAAAAACAATAAAGAGTTTCTCAAGGCTGAGAAAGCTGTAAAAAAAGCCAAAGAAGCTTATGAAGCAAATCCCACGGAAGAAACTCAATCGGCTTACGTAGAGGCCTATGATATTTATAAAGCTAAAGGCGATGAATTAAACTTACAATACCAAGAGTATTCTAAAGCTTATGACGAGCAATTAGGCGTGTTTAACAGCACTATAGCGAAGCACGAGGAGTTAGTAAAGACAGACGAAGATTTAAACATTTACCTAGAAGCTTATGGTCGTAATAATAGTTTACTTTGGGGCCACACATTTGGTAAATTAGCTGTAACCCTAGGCGACATGGGGGTTAATGCTTTAGAGTTACAAGATAAACTCCGACTTCCTAACTTGATAAAACTTGGGATGTCTGTAGTAGAAGATGGATTTGGTTATGACTTAGGAGAAAAT